>JACDJB010000466.1_pt1 | contig 42823 bp, 38 predicted proteins | sample 7454121 | NCBI WGS metagenome assembly JACDJB01 (sample SAMN14253290, study PRJNA609438) | sludge metagenome | isolation source: sludge after 25d culture with pyrite | collected 2018-12-20
AATCGAATTTGACGAAAATGAATTGAAGCGGATTCCCGCCGAAGGAGCGCTGATTGTTGTTGCCAACCATCCTTTTGGCGGATTTGACGGGCTCTTGCTCATTAAATACCTTTCAATGGTAAGGTCTGACGTAAAAATCATCGGAAACTTTTTGCTTAAAAAGGTTGAACCGGTTTCGGAGTATTTCATCAGCGACAATCCATTCAACTGCAAGGATGATATTGAGGAAGAGAACCGTCAGGGATTCAGGGAAGCCGTTGACCACCTGCAAAATGGCGGTGTTCTGTGTCTTTTTCCGGCAGGTGATTTAAGCACCTACGGAACTTTTGATACCATCACCGACCAGGTGTGGCAGTTTCCCATGGTGAAATTTGTTAAAATGGCCGGTGTGCCGGTTGTTCCGGCTCATTTCCAGGGAACAAACAGCAGATTGTTTCATTTTTTTGCAAAAATTCATCCTTCACTGCGGCAGGTAAGGCTGCCCTCCGAGCTGCTCAGCAAAAAACACAAAACCATTAAATTGCGGATTGGAACGCTCCTTAAAGTTGAAGAGCAGGATAAATTTACGGATGTGTACCAGTTCGGGCGTTTTCTGAGAGCCAAAACCTACAGCATGGAGTCGGCGATTGAGGTGAAGCGGTTCTTTAATTATACGCTGAAACCATCATCAAAGCTGGAAACCGTCATTGACCCGGTTCCAAAGGAAAAGATTCTTGAGGAAATTCAAAGTATCAGAACACATCACACGCTGTTTTCTCTGAAAAACTACACCGCTTTTTGTGCGCCGTCAAATATAATTCCGAATATTCTCACTGAAATCGGGCGCTTGCGGGAAATCACATTCCGCGATGTGGGCGAAGGAACAAACCGCAGCATCGATATTGACGAGTTTGATCTCTATTATCATCAGATGTTTATATGGGATGCTGAAAATGAAAAAATTGTTGGTGCATACCGTATCGGCAAAGGGAAAGATATTTTAGAACAGTATGGGAAGCGCGGTTTTTATCTCCATTCGCTTTTTCGTATTCACGAAAACTTCTCTCCGGTTTTGAGCGAAAGCCTTGAGTTGGGGCGCTCGTTTGTTATAAAGGAGTATCAGCGCAAACCCATGCCGCTCTTTCTCCTCTGGAAGGGAATTCTCTATTTTCTTCTGAAAAACCCGGAATATCGCTACCTGATTGGTCCCGTGAGCATCAGCAACAACTATTCAAAAATATCCAAAGACCTGATTATCCGGTTCATCATGCAAAATCATCTGAACTGGAAAATGGCGCAGTTTGTGAAGCCGCGAAACAGGTACAAATTCAAAAGTGACAATCCCGAAATGAATATTCTCATGGAAAATATGGAACACGACATCAACCGGTTGGATCGTATTATCAGGGAATCGGATGAGCTAAATGCGGGACTGCCCGTGCTTTTGAAAAAATATATAAAGTTGAATGCAGAGATTATTGCCTTCAATGTTGATCCGAAATTTAACAATTGCCTTGACGGACTTATTGTGCTTGATGTGAATAATGTTCCGAAAAATACCATAGAATCCCTATCAAAAGAGGTTAATGACCTTTCCATTCTGGAAAGATTTTATGGGCACAGGGAATAATCGTTTCAAAAATCATCAAAAACACTCACAAATATCATCAATTGAAAATGAACAGAAATGCAAAAGAGCGCCTTCTTTTGGTTGTCAAAGGAATGGGCATGGGAGCAGCAGATGTGATTCCGGGAGTTTCCGGCGGAACTATTGCCTTTATCACAGGAATTTACGAAGAGCTGATAAACTCCATTAAATCAATTAATCTGAACGCTTTAAAGCTATTTTTTTCAGGAAAATTCAAAACATTCTGGAAAGCGGTGAACGGCAATTTTTTGCTTTCAGTGGTATTGGGCATCGGCATCAGTATTTTCTCGTTGGCTAAGGGACTTGAATACCTGCTACACCACTACCCTATCTTAGTTTGGTCATTCTTTTTCGGACTTGTGTTAGCTTCGGCAATTTATGTGGGCGGAAGCATTAAAACATGGAAAGCGGGCACAATAATCGCTGGCATTGCCGGAATTGTGGTTGCCTATTTTATCACTGCCGTTTCACCAGCCGAAGCAAATATTACCTGGTTTTTTATTTTTATTTCGGGAGTTATTGCCATCTGTGCAATGATTCTTCCCGGAATTTCGGGCAGTTTTATATTGGTTTTGTTAGGTATGTATAAATTCATTCTTGGTGCAGTGAGTGATTTTAACATACCGGTTATGTTGGTTTTTATCGCCGGAGCGCTCATAGGCATCATCGCTTTTTCCAATCTGCTCTCGTGGTTGCTCAGAAAATACAACAATCTCACAATTGCCACGCTCACAGGCTTTATGATCGGCTCGCTCAACAAAGTCTGGCCATGGAAAGAGATTACCGAAACTTTTATCGATCGCCACAATGAAGTGCGTCCCCTTGCGGAAAAAAATATTTTACCCGGAACTTATGAGCAAATCACCGGCGCTCCCGCATGGTTTGCCGGAGCGCTGTTTTTGGCAGTCGTCGGTTTTGGGCTTATCTTTGCAATTGAAGGTTTAACAAAAAGAAAAAAATGAAAAAATACGGAATACTTGGCTATCCCCTCGCCCACTCCTTTTCAAAACGATTTTTTACCGAAAAATTTGACAGGGAGAAAGTGGATGCCACCTACGAAAATTTTGAGATTGATAATATTGAGAAATTTCGTGAAATCACAGAGAAAAACTGGAATTTAATTGGGCTGAACGTTACAATTCCCTATAAGGAACAGGTTATTCCCTATCTGAATGAACTGGATGAAGCAGCGCAGGAAATCGGCGCCGTAAACACAATCAGAATCACCCGTACAGAAGATACTCTATATCTGAAAGGTTTCAATACCGACGTGCACGGATTTGAAAATTCACTGAAACCTTTGCTGAAGCCCCACCATAAGAAAGCGTTGATTTTGGGAACAGGCGGCGCATCAAAAGCAGTGAAGTATGTTCTTTCCAAATTAGGAATCGATTTTATTTCCGCTTCCATCGAAGAGTTGAAAGAAAACGAAATCCGATATGAAGATATTGATGCCCAAATAATGGCTGAAAGGCTGCTTATCATTAATGCAACACCGCTTGGCACATTCCCTGATGTGGAAACTGCACCAAAGATTCCTTATGAACTTCTCACCGAAAATCATCTGCTCTTTGATCTGGTTTACAATCCTGAAACCACGAAATTTATGAAAATGGGTGCAGAGAAAGATGCAACGGTGAAAAACGGTTATGAAATGTTGCAGCTTCAGGCGCTAAAATCATACGAAATCTGGAATTCTATAGAATACACACAAAATGATGAATAAGAAAAAGATATTATTTGTATGCTTGGGCAATATCTGCCGGTCGCCCAGTGCAGAAGCAGTTTTTAAGGCAGTTGTTGAAAAGGAAGGAGTTGGAAAAAACTTTGAAATTGATTCCGCCGGAACCGGTGGCTGGCATGTAGGCAGACCTGCCGATAAGCGCATGCAAAGTCATGCATCAAAGCGCGGCTACAACCTCACCAGCATCGCCCGGCAGTTTAATCCCGACAGCGATTTTGAATATTTTGACATGATTATCGCCATGGACGATGAAAATGTACTCGCTCTGCAAAGTTTGGCAAGAGATGAAAATGATCTGAAAAAAATTCATAAGATGACAGATTTCAGCAAAGAGTGGAGCTATCAGGAAGTCCCGGACCCTTACTATGGTGGAGAAGAAGGCTTTGAACTGGTTCTCGATCTGCTGGAAGACGCAACCAAAGGATTGTTAGAAAAGACTACACACTAACCCAAATTTAGCAACCCATCTGCTACTACGTGCTGAATGACAGCTTCTTCAGCATCAATTCAAAACTTAACCGAAAGTTTCAAATTGATTTTCAGGTCGGTGAGGTAGTTGGGAACTGCAAACTGGTCGCCGCCCGAGCTGGAAACCCAGAAATAGGAAATGGTGTTTTTGATGTTCAGTATATTGAACGCTTCCAAACTGATCCACATATCGTTGATGTGCCGGAAGACAGCACTTTGCACCGGTCTGGAAGAGCTGATGATAACTTTTGAAAATCCTAAGTCAATCCGCCGGTAGGGGGGCATCCGAAAAATATCCTGGTAGCGCTCCGAGTTTGGCGGACCTACCGGCAGGCGTGCTCCGTAAAAACCGGAAAGCTGCATTTTATAGGATGGATTCCCCGGGAAATAATCCTGAAAAAAGAGACTGAAATTGAGCCACTGGTCGGTGGGGCGAGAAATAAATCCATGTCCGTCGCCTAAGATATTCTCCTCGGTTTTCATCAGGGAAACGCTTGCCCACGACTGAACACCGCTTACAAACTCACCGTTCACCTTCATGTCGATTCCGGTTGCATAGCCAACGGCTTCCTGTTCGCCTAAATAGCGAATCTGCACATTTTCAACTTTGTAGGGAATCAGCCGGTTCATATATTTGTAATACGCCTCGGAAGTGAAGCGGAACGGGCGGTTCCAAACGGTAAAAATATAGTCGCTGCCCGCAACCACCTGATAGGAACGTTGCGCACGTGTATTTTCATTGATGGTACCGTCCCGGTTTTTCAGCTCTTTAAAAAACGGAGATTGATGATACATTCCCCCCGAAAGGCTGAATGACATTTTCTTTTGCCACGCCGGAAAATAGCTGACCGAAATTCGCGGACTGACAAGCAATTCCCGGTTAAAATCCCAGTAATTGAAACGCATGCCACCCGTGAAATACAGATCGCCGCTGTTGACCGGCACACTCCAGGTATCCTGAAAATGACCGGTTATTCTGCTCGAACTAAGCCTGTTTCGTGCATTTAGCGTGAAAAAGAGCAACACCTCCTTATCGGAGTATGGAAGCGAATAGCCTGTGGAATCCCGGTAAATCCATTCGTTGATTTTATCATAAAATTGCTCGTGCTGAAACTGCACTCCCCAGTTAAGCAGGTGATTCTCTGAGTTGTATGCTCCTTTGTGTGAAAAACTGTAAACGTTGGCATTCAGGTGATTGCGGGCATGGTTCAGAAATGTTCCCACCCCAAGATTCAGAATGCTGTCTCCAAAATCTTCGGAAGACATGTTTCGCTCTAACTGATTGAGATAATATTGCCCCATAATATCATAGCTCTCCTCTTCAGACGTGTTGAAAGCCGAAAATATAAACTTGAGATTCAGATTCAGATTGGGATGATAATTTGCCGATAAAGCGCCCAAATAGGTATTGAACCGGTCTATTTCCTGACCGCTGAAATAGATGGTGGTGTTGAGCGGGGTATCCCATGTTCCGAATGTTGTTTCCCTTTTTTTCGGAACGAACCAGTATTGGTTTTGAGCGACATTTCCCAAAAATGAAAGATCAAAACTATCTGAAAACCTATAGGTGATATAGGTTTGAAAATCAGTAAATTTTGGTTCGTAATTGCCTTTTTCGTCTAAACCGCTAAGCATGTAGCTGTTGGTTTTGTAGCGGACACCGGAAATATGTGCCAGCCTTCCTTTCAACGCCACATCTTCAAAATGGGCAGTTGCGCCTAACAGGCTCACCGATGCCGACCCCCGGAATACGCTGGGTTTTCTGTATTTTATGTCAAGCACCGATGACATTTTATCGCCGTAGCGGGCATCAAATCCGCCGGCTGAAAAGTCAATGGTGGAAACCATGTCGCTGTTGATAAAACTCAACCCTTCCTGCTGCCCGGCACGGATGAGAAACGGTCGGTAAATCTCAATGTCGTTCACATAGACCATGTTTTCGTCAAAATTTCCGCCACGCACCGTATATTGTGAGCTAAGCTCATTATTTGCAGAAACCCCCGGCAGTGTCTTTATCAATGCTTCCACGCCGCCGGTTGCCGCATCAGGCATAATTTCGATAAAGTGCGGATCAACGCGGGTGATGTTTCCACTGTTGCGGCGCTGTTCGGTAACCGTAATTTCAGCCAGTTTTAAATCCGTTCCCTGCAAAACAATTTCACGGTAAACATTTTCTTCAGAGCCGGCAAATATGGTATCGGAAAAAGGAGCATATCCAAGTGATGAGAAAATCACGACAATTTGTTTTCCGGCGGGAATGCGCAGCAGGAATTTTCCTTCACGGTTTGAGCTGGTACCTAACGGGTAATTTTTCAGACCGATGTTCACCATGTCAAGCGGAATTCCCTCATCGTCACGCACCACTCCCCTCAGCGTGGCGTTATTGCTTTGGGAAAAAGCGCTCAGCATGAAAGCAACCGGAAATAATAATAAGATCAGCTTTTTTAACATCGGCACAAAACTAACAAACCAATTGTAGTATCAACTTTTCGGATAGAAATAAATTGTTTGCGAAGACGATTATTTATCGAAGCAAAGCGGGAATAATCCGAAAAGCAAGCGTACCTGACCTGAGTTCGATATCTTCCCATTTTTCAACATCGAAGTTTATGCCGATAGTTGAGCAGGTGGGCATATCAAACTCAAAACGTTTTAACAAACCGGCGGTGTAATTGTAAAAACCGGGATTGTGCCCAAAGAAAATCACGTTTCCCTTATCTGCCGGCAACAAGTGAATAAAACTTAAGAAACTTTGCAGAACTAACCCCGGATAGAAATCGTCATTTTCCTGAATTGAATCGTGGCTGATACCCAGATTTCCGGCAAAAATGCGGGCGGTTTTCAATGCCCGCTTTGCCGGGCTTGAAATCATCATATCCGGCGCAATTCCTCTGTTTTTCAGTTCGCCTGAAACAAGAGCTGCATCTCTTTTCCCCCGGTCGGTCAAATCGCGGTTAAAATCGTCTTCGTAGCCGTAGGGAACGGCTTTGGCATGTCTTACAATAATTATTCGTTTCATTTTTTAAAACTTAATTTCCGGTAACAGCAAATTTATTTTAATTTGTGAAAAGAATGACAATTCATTGATTATTTTATGAAACGCATCGGGCTTTTATCGGATACGCACGGTTTTTTGCACCCGCGCCTTTTTCATTTTTTTGAAAAGACAGATGAAATATGGCATGCCGGCGATTTTGGCAATATTGAAACTGTTGATAAACTTGCAACTTTTAAGCCCCTGAAAGGGGTTTTCGGGAATATTGACGGACAGGATGTCCGCACTGTTTTCCCGCAACATCTCCGGTTCAGATGTGAAGATACCGATGTGTGGATCACGCACATCGGCGGATATCCCGGCAGATATGAGCGTTTCGTAAAACCTGAAATCTTCGCCAATCCACCCGATATTTTTATCAGCGGACATTCCCATATTCTGAAAGTGATTTTCGATAAGAAACTGAATCTGCTGCATATCAATCCCGGCGCTGCCGGATATATCGGGTTTCACAAAGTTTGCACCGCCATTCGTTTTACCATTGACGGAAAAGATATCAGGGACCTCGAAATCTGGGAAATTCCGCGAGAATCCCGCCATGAAAAATAAAATTTGCCAATTTCCGAAATTAACGCAACCCTTTTTCAATATTTTTCGTCTAAGCAATAATTTGTTACTTTGAATAGCAAATTGAGTTAAAACTGGAATTATCAATTAATGTCATAAATTTATTATTATGAGAAAAGTAGTACCTTATTTTCTGCTGCTGTTTCTCTTTTTCATGGTGAATGCAGGTTTTGACGTTGTTTCCCCGGAAGCCTACCGTCCGGTGTTTATGCTGCGTTCCGAACTGGAGAAGGGCATCATGTTGGAAAGCCCGCGGGCGATAAAGAATCCGGGCAAAATCTATCTGAAAGATCACCTGATTTTCATCAATGAAAAGTACAGGGGAATTCATGTCATCAACAATTCCAATCCGGAAAACCCCGAAAATACCGCATTCATCAAAGTGGATGGCTGCATTGATATTGCCATGAAGGGAAATGTGATGTATGCCGACAATGCGGTTGATTTAATTGCGCTGAAATTTGATGAAACTGCCGGTTCGGTTGAAGTGGCAAAGCGTATCAGGGGAGTTTTTCCGGAGCTGCTCTCACCAAACGGAAGGGGCGTGTCGTGGGCTGAGCGCCAGGCACTGTCGGATGATGCCATTTTAGTGCGGTGGGAAAGGAATACAAGCAATGAAAACCATATCAAATAAAAGTCAACATCATGAATATCAGATATTTTAAAAAATTATTTGTCGCTTTTTTGCTCATCGGGTTAGGTTCATGCAGCTACAACGACTCCTCTTTTGAAGGAGCTGTCAGCGATGGAAGCGGCACCGGTGGTTCAATGGCACGGTTTACCATTGTTGGCGACCGACTCTTTACCGTAGATCATGAAACGCTGAATGTCTATGATATTACTTCGGCAGAAAATCCGGAGTATAAACACAAAAGCCGGGTTGGATTTGGCGTGGAAACTATTTTCCCCTTAGGAGAAAATCTGTTTCTTGGCACCAATTCAGGAATGTATATTTATAAGATCCGCGAAAGCGGTATCCCTGAAAAAATCTCTTTTTATGAGCATGTTGTGGCGTGTGATCCGGTTGTTTCCGATGGGAAATATGCTTATGTAACGCTCAGTTCCGGTCGTCCCGACTGCTGGCGCCCGGTGAATGAGCTTCAGATTATTGATCTGGCAGATTTGAGCAGACCTAAGCTCATCCGGCAATATCCCATGAGCAATCCGCGCGGTCTTGCCGTGCGAAATGATACGGTTTGGGTGTGCGATAACGGACTGCGGATTCTGGATGTCTCTGATAAAGATTTGCCGAATCCAAAAGAGTTGCACTATTTCAATGATTTGATTGCTTATGACATTATTTTGGACAGAAACCGTGCTTTGGTTATTGGCGAATCGGGTTTTGTTCAGTATAAGCTTGAAAATGATGTAATAAAAAAACTTAGTGAAATTAAAGTTGAATATTAACTGTTAAATTTAATCAGATGAAAAAAATTATTTCATTGTTGTTGTTGTGTTTCCCTCTGTTTCTCTCTTCACAGAATAAAATGGAAGATGAATTTGAAAACAGAACATTTGGGCTGAGTTTGGTTCCGCAGTATGCAATAATCAACGGAATGCGGGTTGATTTAGATTTCAAGCTGAATGACAAAAATCACTGGTTAGTGGCAGCGCCGCAATTCTATTTTCGCGAGAACCCGACAATCTGGGATTACAACAGCATGTATGGCTTGGGAATTGAGCTTCAGCATAAAATTTACCTGAAACGCGAATTGAAACATGTCAATCCCTATCTTGCATACGGTCCGGTTTTCAACTACTATTCCGTGAATGACAAAGGCTATTCAACCTACGGTTTCATGGAAGACGGCTCAAATTACATCGGTCTGGAAAGCGGGGAGATGAATACGAAAATCTTTAAAACCGGCGGGAATGTGATTATGGGAATACACTATTTTCTGCTTGACAGGCTGTTTATGGATTTTTATCTTGGCGCCGGCATCCGGTTCAGTTTTGATGACAAAACTAACGGATTTCATGAAAATTACAACGACACGTGGCTCGATCTGGGCTATTCGGGAACGCTGATGACCGGCGGCTTCCGCTTTGGTGTAATGTTTTGAAAATAAATTTGTGGTTACTGCTTGTCAAAAACGGCAACCACCCAATTGTTTTTTTCCATATAGTGATTAAACATAAAGCCCGATAGAAGGGCTTTATGTTTAATATCCTCCAAATCAGTTAAATAGAAACCACTTGCAAACAATTTTCCTCCTGAGTTCGTGCCGGCGCTGTATGCCGGAATATCACGAAGCAGAACATTTCTCTGGATATTGGCAAAAACAAAATCGTATTTTGCATTGCCGATGAGCGCTGCATCGCCTTTCAGCACAGTTATGTTTTTGGTGTTGTTGCGCTCCGCATTTTCCATGCTGCCTTTCACCGCCCATTCATCAATATCGATGGCAGTAACCTCCGAAGCGCCTTTCATAGATGCCAGAATACTCAGAATTCCCGTACCGGAACCCATGTCAAGCACTTTTTTCCCTTCAAAATTTTCTTTCAGGATGGCTTCCAACATCATCGAAGTAGTTTCGTGATTTCCGGTGCCAAAAGCCATGTTGGGTTCAATCACAATTTCAAACCTGCATTTCGGAAAATCGGTATGGAAAGGTGCGCGCACCAGACATTCCCCGCCAACTACCAGTGGCTGAAAATAGTTTTTCTCCCATACCTCATTCCAGTTCTGCCCTTTGATGAACTCCTCTTCAACAGTAAATACAAAGTTTTCTGAATAAACTTCAAGCACCCGGTCAACATCTTTTCTGCTGAAATTTTCAGTCGGGATGAAAGCATCAAAACCGTTTCCGGTTTCGGCAAAACTGTCAAAACCCTCACCTGCAAGCTCAGCCATCAGCACATCGCGGAGCCACTCCTCAAAAGGTAAAATTGTGATTGAAACTTTGTGGTAGTCCACTTTTTTATTTCAGAATGCGTTAATGATCCCTAAAAAATCTTCAGCTTTCAGCGATGCGCCGCCAATCAGACCGCCATCCACATCTTTATTTGAAAAAAGCTCCGGTGCATTGTCCGGTTTGGCGCTTCCGCCATAAAGAATAGAGACGCCTTCTGCTACTTCGTTACCGAATTTTTCGGCAATTGCCGAGCGGATAAATGCGTGAATTTCCTGTGCCTGTGCAGAAGTGGCTGTTTTTCCCGTACCGATTGCCCAGATGGGTTCATAGGCAATTACTAACTTTTTGAATTCGCTTTCGGGAAGTTTGAAAATAGTCTCTTCCAACTGATTTTTTACAAATTCATTTTGATTGCCTGCCTCGCGTACCTCCAACGGTTCGCCGCAGCAATAGATGGGCGTCAATCCGTTATTTAGCGACAAAGCCAGCTTTTTGTTTAAAACCTCACTGGTTTCGCCATAATATTCGCGCCTTTCGGAGTGCCCCAGAATAACATACTCAGCGCCGGTTGACTTCACCATTTCGGCAGAAACTTCGCCCGTGAATGCTCCTTTTGCTTCGGCTGCACAGTTCTGCGCAGCAACACCGATACGTTCGGTATTTACCGATTCAACCACTTTGGAAAGATGGGTGAACGGAACGCCCAAAACGATGATTGCATCGGCAGCGGCTTCTTTTGCTGCTAACTGATCTACGGCTTTTGCCAACTTGATTCCTTCCTGCAAATTGGTATTGCATTTCCAGTTTCCTGCTACTATTTTCTTTCTCATTTTTCTGATATTTAGTTTTTTACGATAAATCTTCTGACAAAATTAGCCCCTTCCTTCGGAAGGTACGCTTCACCGTTAACCTGCCGGTCAGTTTTAACTATTTATTGATGAATTTTTGCTCAAATTCTTTTGGCGAAGGTATGTCATTGTAATGGTATTTTGCCACAATAATTCCATCCTTGACAACCATCAGTCCGGGATTGGAGCGCACAATAGTTTTCAGTGTAATTTCATCGGTATTGAAAAATTCGTAGGGCGCTTCGTTTTTCCGGGCAAAAACTTCCGAAGCATCGGGCAGCGATGAAGTGAGGCAGATAAACTCCATTTCACTGCCAAGCGCCCAGTGTGCCAGCGCATTGATTCTTTCCTGTGACTTCAGTGAAGATTCTGAGAGATCGTAGGCAATCAGCATGAAAACATAGCTGTCGGCATACAGGAAAAAGTCAATAATGTCATCTCCCTCAGGCGTTTCAATGGTGAAATCGTGAATTGGCGGCTCATAGCCCTTTTGAACCAGAATGGATTCTATATCATGGAAAGCGTAGTTCACCGTGTCCTGCCACGGATAATTCTCCTCAGAAAATTGCTCCACTTTGCCGGTATTGATGTTTTCGTAGTAGAAAATATTTTCATATTCATCCTGCGGTGCACCTGCCGGAACGGACATTGCCTCGTGAATGTTTACCCCAACTTTATAAGGTCTGAAATCGAAAACCGGCAGGTGATTGTAGGAGTAAATGACAAAACCAAAATAAACAACCACTAAAAGAGTTGACAACACATAGCCACTCTTTTTGCCGGGTAGCCCCTTCATCCTGTTTCGATATATGAAAATGATGATAGTCAGTATAATAAGAATGATATTCTTATAGAATGTCTGCCAGTTGGAGATGACCAGTGCATCACCAAAACAGCCGCAATCCGTAACCGGATTGGCAATGGCAATCCAGAGCGTTAACCCGGTGAAAAAAACCATGAAAAGCAGCGCCAGCCACGATGTAAAGCGCATAAAAGCGTTTGACAGCAGCGCCACGCCAATGGCAAACTCGGCAAACGAAAGCAAAATTCCCAATGGCAGTGCAGCCCATATAAGCCAGTCCAGATGCATGGCATTCATGTAGTCTGTGAATTTGTAGGCTGAACCCCATGGGTCTATCCCTTTGACAAAGCCGGAAAAAACAAATACAATTCCGACAACAATCCGGGAAAAATGCTTGATTACTTTCATTTTACAGAGATTTTTCTTCTTCAAATTCAATCTTAATCAGGGCAAAAACGGCATAATTGATCATGTCTAAATAATTTGCGTCAATTCCCTCAGATTCAGTGGTCTTGCCCTCGTTGTCCTCAATTTGCTTGGTGCGCTTTAGTTTCATCAGAATGAGATCGGTATAGGAGCTGATTCTCATTTTGCGCCATGCTTCGCCATAGTCGTGATTTTTATTCTGCATCAGCGATTTTGCCTTGCCAAACCAGTTGTTGTACAATTCGGTGGTTTGTGCTTTGTCTAACTCATTTTCCGAGGGACCCAGCTCCAACTGAATCAATCCCATAATGGCGTAGTTTATAATTCCGATAAATTCAGGACGGATACCTTCGTCAACTTTGGCAATTCCCTTTTCCTCAATGGTGCGGATTCGCCGTGCCTTAATATAAATCTGATCGGTTATTGACGAAGGTCTTAAAATATGCCAGGCAGTTCCGTAATCATTCATTTTTGTTGTGAACACTGCGTGGCAAATTGCCATAATCTCGTCATATTGCTGATCTGTTTTCTTCATCTCTTTTTTAATTAAAGCATAAAAATAGAAAAATTTGAAGAATCTGGCGGTTTTGTTATACATTTGTAATGCTTAATTGTTTAACGATAAAAACTTTTTGCTTATGTTAATTACCCAATCAGCGGGTAAATTCCTGAAAAGAAAAAACATGATCAATCTGGGCGGCAGATTGATAGACTTTACCCAGCCGGTGGTTATGGGCATCATAAATGTTACTCCCGACTCTTTTTTCGATAACGGAAAAATGACGGATAACAAAGTGCTTATTTCTGCTGTGGAGAAGATGATTGAAGAAGGGGTAACATTTATTGACGTAGGAGGCATCTCTACAAAGCCCGGCGCCGCTTTGGTTTCAACTAAAACCGAATTGGAAAGATTACTACCCGCAGTACATGCCATACGAAAAAAATTCCCCGAAATACCGCTCTCCATCGACACATTCCGGTCGTGGGTAGCTGTTCGCGTAATTGACGAAGTTGGTCCCGTTATAGTAAATGATATTTCCGGCGGAACATTGGATTCAAAAATGTTTGAAACCATCGGAAAAATGAACGTCCCTTATGTGCTTACACACATACAGGGAACGCCTCAAAACATGCAGGATAACCCTGAATATGATGATGTTGTGCGTGATATTTCAGCTTGGCTGAGCGACGGGGTTAAACTGCTGACCAAGTTTGGAGTAAAAGATATTATTATCGATCCGGGGTTTGGATTCGGCAAAAACCTGCAACACAATTACGATTTGCTGAACCGACTGGATTCATTCAAGGTTTTTCAACTTCCGGTGATGGTCGGGCTTAGTCGCAAAACATTGATATGGCAGCTTTTGCAGATAGATCCTGCAAACGCTCTCAACGGAACCACGGTGGTTAACACCATGGCACTGCTCGGCGGGGCAGATATTCTGCGCGTGCATGATGTGAATGAAGCCATGGAAGCCATTCAGATTTTTAAGGCGTTAAAAGCAACAATAGCCTGATGACCGCCTTCATAACCATAAGGTTTCTGGATATACTCGATATACTTCTGGTAGCTGTTCTGCTTTATCAGGTTTACAGGCTTGTCAGAGGCACTGTCGCTTTCAATCTGATTATCGGTTTAATTTCGGTATATCTTTTCTGGATTGTGGTGAAAGCGCTTAATATGGAGCTGATTGGCACAATCATGGGGCAATTTATCGGCGTGGGACTGATTGCGCTCATCATTGTTTTTCATCCCGAAATCAGAAGGTTTCTCATTTTTATCGGGAAAAACTACAACGTCAACAGAATACTTCTTTTAGACAGAATTTTTGGAGTTCACCGAAGTAAATCTTCTGACTCTGAGCTGATTGAGATGATTGCCGAAACCAGCGCATCTCTGGCAAAATCAAAAACAGGAGCGCTTATCGTTATTGCCCGAAATTTTGAGCTGACCGAACAAATCAACAGTGGTGAGCTGCTCAATGCCGATATCTCTTCCTCGTTGCTGCGCACCATTTTTTTCAAAAATACTCCGCTGCACGATGGCGCTGTTATCATAAAAGGAAATGTCATTGCAGCAGCAGGTTGTATCTTGCCCCTAACCCAGCGCGAGGTGGATAAGACCATGGGACTGAGGCACCGGGCTGCAATCGGCATCAGTGAAACCACTGATGCGTTAGCAATTGTTGTTTCCGAGGAGCGCGGAAATATTTCGTTTGCCGTGGAAGGGGATATCAAACGAAAGATTTCCAAGGAAATGCTGGTTGAATTGCTCGAAAAACACCTTGCAGAGTGAAGTTGATTCCAGAATCTTTTTTTCCATTTTTAAATAACAATGAACAGAATTTGTAAATTATTTCAAATTAAATATCCTGTGATTCAGGGTGGTATGGTGTGGTGTTCAGGCTGGCGGCTGGCAGCGGCAGTCAGTAATTCCGGCGGACTTGGATTGATTGGCGCCGGCTCCATGTACCCGGCAACCCTTGAGGAACACATAATAAAAACAAAGTCAGCAACCGACAAGCCGTTTGGGGTGAATGTGCCGCTTCTCTATCCTGAAATTGACGAAATAATGGATATTATAGCCCGGAACGGGGTGAAAATTGTTTTCACATCAGCCGGAAGTCCGAAAAAATGGACGGGCTGGCTGAAAGACCGGGGAATTGTGGTTGCTCACGTAGTTTCCAGTTCGGTTTTTGCCGAAAAATCGGAAGCAGCCGGAGTGGATGCCATTGTAGCCGAAGGATTTGAAGCCGGCGGGCATCTCGGTCGCGAAGAGACCTCCACAATGGTTTTGATTCCATCGGTACGAAAAGCTACCGGTCTGCCGCTATTGGCAGCCGGCGGAATTGCCTCCGGGCAGGCTATGATGGCTGCGATGGCTTTGGGAGCAGAAGGCGTTCAAATCGGTTCTCTCTTTGCAGCCGCAGAAGAGTCGTCTGCACATCCCGATTTTAAATCACTCGTTGTCAGTCTGAAAGAAGGAGATACAAAGTTGACATTAAAGCAATTAGTTCCGGTGCGGTTGATAAAAAATCGATTTTTTGAACAGGTTGAAAACGCCGAAAGCCGATGTGCATCAGCCGAAGAATTGAAAGCGCTACTCGGAAAGGGAAGAGCAAAAAAGGGGATTTTTGAAGGCAATCTGGACGACGGCGAACTGGAAATCGGGCAGGTATCGGCACAAATAGACAAAATTCAACCCACAGCCGAAATCATGCAAAACCTGATGAAAGAGTATCATTCGGTAGTCGCCGAAATAGCAGGCAAGAGCAGGTTTGGGGTTTGATATGGTTAATTCTATTTTGAAAACTTGAAAAGTCATATAAAAGTTGATTCGCAAGTGGTTAATTCTTAGACCACTGTTAATTCAACTTGGGGATAAAGATTTCCACTCTCTCAATTAAAGTGTCGTGAGGAGATGTTTTACAAGTAACTGTACCACCTGATAAACCATCATAAAATACGCGAATGTGCAAACATGCGTTATCAATCAGCAAAAACTTACTTGGAATAAAACTCATTCAGGGTGATTACATCGTCGGATTTGCAAAGGGGGCAGCGGGGTGAATCCTCGCTGTAATCATTGAAACTGGACTGGCATGAGTTGCATTTATACCAGTTATCATCAAAATAGATATCGCCTCCCCTGAAAATTATATCAAGCCCCTCCACAAAAGCTGTGGCAACTTTTTTTCGGGCTTCTTCATAAATCCGGGTGAGCGTAGGTCTTGAAATATCCATGTGTACTGATGCCTGCTCCTGGGTCAGATTCTGATAATCCAACAGCCTGATTGCCTCAAACTCTTCCAATTTGAGAACAACCTCATTCGACTTGCGCCCACGAACGCCATAAACTGACATTCCTTTAATAATTGGAGGCGCCTGTATTCTCCTGCTCTTTTTTCTTCTGGACATTTTTAAGCCATATTAAGTTTACTTAATAAAAAATGATCTGCCAGAACCAGTGCGGCCATGGCTTCAACAATAGGCACAGCGCGTGGAAGTACGCACGGGTCATGCCTTCCCTTAGGTTTTATGGTAACCTCTTTATTATCCTTATCAATTGTGTTTTGCTCTTTCAATAAGGTTGCAATAGGCTTGAAAGCCACATTAAAGTAGATATCTTCCCCATTGGAAATTCCACCCTGAATTCCGCCTGAGTGATTTGTTTTGGTTCGTACCCCGCTGTCGGTAATGACAAACACATCATTGTGCTGTGAACCGCTCAGTTTTGTGCCTTCAAAGCCGGAGCCGTATTCAAATCCTTTGACGGCATTGATTCCAAGCATCGCAAATCCGAGATCTGCGTGTAGCTTGTTAAATACCGGCTCACCCCAACCGGCAGGCACACCTTTAATAACGCAGGTAATCACACCACCAACGGTGTCAAGGTCTTTCTGCGCAACCTGAATCCGGGAGATCATCTTTTGGGCAGTCTCCTCATCAGGGCAGCGCACAATATTATCTTCCGTTTTGGAAAGATCGAGCTGCGTATAAGGCTTCTCCAGTTTAACTTCTCCTACTTGGGAAACAAATGCCTGAACAGTTATACCGGGAGTTGTCAAAACTTGCTTGGCAATTGCTCCGGCAACAACACGGGCAACAGTTTCACGCGCCGAAGAGCGCCCGCCGCCGCGATGGTCGCGGGTTCCGTATTTTTTCAAATAGGTGTAGTCTGCATGTGAAGGACGGAAAATATCTTTCAGGTTATTGTAATCCTGAGAATGATGGTCTTCGTTCCAGATAACAAACGCAATGGGGGTTCCCTGTGTTTTTCCCTCAAAAACACCGGATAAAAACTCAACCTGATCGGCTTCTTTTCGCTGGGTGGTTATCCGCGACTGTCCCGGTCTGCGCCGGGAAAGATCCTTTTGAATCAGCTCGACGTCCAGTTCCAGAGCGGCAGGACAACCGTCAATGATACCGCCAATTCCGCGTCCGTGAGATTCGCCAAAAGAAGTAAGCCGAAAAATTTTTCCGAATGTGTTCATATAACTTTTTTTATTCCGCTTTAATCAGCGATGCAAAATGTGCCGGTGCTAATCTACTCATTTTGCCTAAAAAACCCGTTCCCTTTTGATTTAATGAGGAAACGGGATGAATTAATTATTAAAAATATCGAAAATGAGCTAACAACCGCATCCGCAACCTCCGTTGCCATGGGCATGACCTTCATGTTCGGAAGCACAACCGCAGTCGTCTTCGGAGTCACCACCGCTGCAACAACCACCGCCACTGCCGCAACCGCAACCGCTGCCGGATAAGATTCCTGCAAGCTCTTCTTCCGAAGGTTCGCGCACGGAGAGTACTTTTCCTGAGAAAAAGAGGTCTTCGCCAGCTAACGGATGGTTAAAATCCATCTTCACTTCTTCGTCAGAAACTGCAAGCACAATCCCGTCCATACGCTGTCCGTTGCTGCTCATCATCGGGACTGCATTGCCAACAGCAATAAGCTCATCATCAAAATGTCCGTCAACCAAAAAAACCTGCTTGGGCAAATCAACAATAGCATCTTCATTGACTTCACCATACGCATCATTTTTCAATAAACGGATTTTAAAAGGGTCTCCAACTTTCAGCCCGGAAAGCTTAGATTCAAACTCCGGCAGCATGGAACCTGCACCATACAGAAACTCCAGCGGATTTTCTTCTGTTGCCCGCTCAATGACATCCCCACTTTCGTCATCTATGTGTAACACATAGCTCAAAGTCACCATTGAATGTTTTGAAATTTCAAGCATAATCTCATTTTTTAAAAATATGATACAAATAAACTGTTTTTTGGGAACAGAACAAAATACTTTTCTGTCTTTTATATGAAAAAGTTGTAACTTTTTTTATAAAAGGCTACATTCTCAGAATTTTTCGGATGAAAATTCTATCCTCATCACGGACATTTAAAAAATAGACGCCTGCCGGCATATCTTTCAATGCTGAAATCTGTAAAATCTGCTCTTCTGAAACCTGCTGCTGAAATAGTATTCTGCCGTTGCTGTCAGTCAGCGTAATCGTTTTAAAGCCATCTTTCAGATCAACAAAAAAATTGTCTTTCACCGGGTTTGGGAACACGTTAATTTCAGGAGTTTGCATGGCAATCCGGTCAGAAAATGTAAATGTGCCAACTGTAAAATCATCCATGCAAAAATAGGCAGGCGTGTTCATTCCATACTCTCCCGTATCACTGGATTCCATGCCAAAATGAAGTGCAGTTACATTTTTAATGCTGCTGAGATCAACCCAGCGCCACTCATTCAGAATGTATTTCATTTCAGGGTTTTCGTCACGGTAATCGGCTAAATAAAACTCAACCGTTTCAGTTGTATTGCCGGACTCATCCGTTCCCCAAATCAACAATTTCAGAAAATCGGGGTCTTGCCCGCTTTCTCCGCCAAATTTTTTGGAAAAACCGAGCGGGTCTCCATCCCGCATCAGCAAATAGGTCAATGTTGAATTGGTTGCATAAAACCCGGTTAAATCAACCGGTTGCTCAAATTCAATTTTCAGTTCTCCCGGAAAATAAACTACTGCATAATTTTCTGAATCTTCTGCTCCGCTCCCCGTTATGGCGCTGTATTGGTTTTCATACCCGGGAGTGGCGTTATCCGTAATATTCGACACGGAAAAGCCGCTCCAGTATTGCCAGTCGGCATTATATTCATTGGGAAACCAAAAGCCGCCGCTCAGGAAACCCCCGGCTGAATCTTCACCGTTGTAATAAGAACCGGCTTCCAGTTCCACATCGTCAAAAGTGGCAACATGCTGTGCACTTGCATAAAAAACGACTAAAGAGAGAGACAAAATCAAGTAAATTTTTTTCATTTTAAAATTTTTAGTGGTAAAACAATAACTTCGTGCAATTCAGCTTGTGCTTCCATATTCATATATGCTTTGAACAGAAAACAGTAGAAATCTGCATTTCAAAACAATGAACATGATGCATAGACTTACGCACATGATTTCAAATCATTCTCGTTTCACAATACCAAAAACAGTGGGAAATATTTCAAGGCAATTTACCTTCAGCTTTTCTTCCCGAAAGCTTACGATACTGTATTTTTGGAAACAGCAGGTTTTCTGGCTCTCCCCGATTGGCAGCCACCTTCCCGTTCCGAAATTCGGAACAGTGGTTTTTGATGTGCCAACATGAAAGGATTACAGCTGCGGGTACAGCTCCGGTTTTTCACCGGATTCCATAACTGATTCCGCCACAAAAGTAAGTAATTTTTTATATCCCCGATTGCTTTAATCTGAATGAAACAGGCAATTCCAAAAGTATATCATTTCTCCCTACCCACTAACAAAACACATTCAGCTCATACTCAACACCCTCAGCTCTGTCAAACAGAAAAATATTTATTCGGTCAGCTGCAAACTATTGTTTAAAAAAATATCTTATTTTAAACAATAGAATACTTTTGCATCTTAAAATGTTTTTTATATTTGTATCGTTTTGGTTCTTTGTATTGATGCTTAAACATTGCCAATTGACACACAGCAATATATAGATGGTATTTTCAATTTAAATTACTGTTCTTTTTAAAGAGCTCGCATGGTTTTAACCCATAAAATTACAGAATTATTCATTGAAATTCTGTAGTCAGAAAGATTTTTCAGAGAGATTTTTTTGAAACATAATAATTAGATGTAAAAACTATGAATTTTACAGGTAAATTAAAGCAGGCTGTAAGTATAGCGCAATCATTAGCCAAAGAATTTTCCAACAATGAATTTTCTCCGGCACATCTCTTAAAAGCCTTACTTCACAAAGATGTCGGGCTGACTGAACTTTTAATGGCTCTCGATCAGGATATTTTTTACCTTGAAGAGTGGACGGAAGTGCGCATCGAATCCTGTGCGAAATCGTCAAATGTGCCGGAAAATCCACCCGGAGACAAAAATGTTCAGGCAGTTTTCAGAGAAGCTGAAAATATCCGGCTCAAATTATCGCGGGACGAAACCGATCCGGAGTGTGTGCTGACAGCAATCAGCACTCCCGGCGTAGGCTTCAGTTATGAACAACTGAAGACATTTACGCTCAGCCAGACACAAATTATCGACTTTTTGCTGGAAAGCAGTGATTTTCAGGAAGCAATCGGTATGACCGACAGCAAACAGGAGAAGAAAAAACAGGAACATTCAGCCAATGCGCTGCTGAAATATTGTATCGACAAAACCGAAGAAGCCCGTTTGGGGAAACTCGATCCGGTAGTTTGCCGCGACAATACAATCCGTGGAATTACTGAGATTTTAGGACGCCGCAACAAGGCAAATGTTTTAATCATTGGCGACACGGGCGTTGGCAAAACGGCAGTAGTCAACGGTTTTACACAAAATGTAGTAGATAAAAAAGTGCCTTCCGGTTTGATTGGCGCCGTTATTTTTGAACTCGATTACGGTTCTCTCATTGCAGGCGCATCCTACAAAGGCGAAGTTGAAGACAGACTCAAAAAAATCATTGCTGAAATTCAGCAATACGACAAAGCCATTCTGTTTATTGACGAAATACACATTTTAGCCGACAAGCAGGGAGGAGCCGCCGGCGCTGCAAATCTGTTAAAGCCGGAACTTGCACGCGGAAATCTTACTATTATTGGTACCACATCAATAGACAATTACACCAAATTCATAGAAACTGATGAGGCTTTTAACCGGCAGTTTGAACTCATTAAAATAGAAGAACCTGACGAGCAGACAGCGCTGAAAATGCTGACTGAAATTGTTCCAAAATATGAAGCGCACCACAAGCTCAAGGCAGATGAAGAAGTGATGAAGGAAGCCATCAGGCTCTCCAAAAGGTTTCTAAAAGAGCGTTCGCTGCCCGAATCAGCCATTGACCTGATTGACCACACCATGGCAGGCGTCAGGCTGATGTCCGATATTTCGCCGGCAACCATTGAAAAACTAAAGACGGAGTTAGAGCAGTTTGGCAACGATACGGAAAACCACTTCACTGAGTTGCAATGGTTCTGTTCAGACCTGAAAAATCAGATTTCACCCATTCTGTTTTCCAAACTCAACGAAGAGGAGAACCGACAGACATCAAACAGCGGCGCCGAAGTTTATGAATCCTGCCGCCAGGTGCTGGAAAATCTGGAAAAAATCGCATCAGAAAAGGTGGAAGCGCTGAATAAATCGGATGTCGGTGCCATTGTTTCCGGACGAACAGGAATTCCGCTTGGAAAAATGCAGTCCAAAGAGCGCGAAAAGCTGATGAATATTGAAGATTATCTCAGAAGAAGGGTAATCGGGCAGGATCATGCACTAAAGACCATTGCCGAAGCGATACTTGAATCACGCTCGGGATTGAACAAAGCCAGTCAACCTATCGGTTCATTCTTTTTCTTAGGTCCTACGGGCACCGGAAAAACCGAACTGGCAAAAGCGCTTGCCGAGTTTCTGTTTCAGGATGAAACATTCCTGATCCGGTTTGATATGTCGGAATTTAAGGAAGAACATTCGGCTGCACTGCTCTATGGAGCGCCTCCCGGATATGTAGGCTATGAAGAGGGCGGGCTTTTGGTAAACAAAATCAGGCAAAAGCCCTACTCCATCGTTCTTTTCGATGAAATCGAAAAAGCACACTCTTCTGTTTTTGATATTTTTCTTCAGATTTTAGATGAAGGAAAACTGCATGACCGACTGGGAAAAGAAGGCGACTTTTCCAATGCGATGATTCTTTTCACATCCAATATCGGAAGTGATTTCATTGTGGATTCTTTTGGCAAAGATGAAATTCCGCCATCCGACCGGCTGATGGAAATTATGAGTAATTATTTCCGTCCTGAATTTTTGGGAAGGCTCACGGAGATTGTTCCGTTTGCGCCTATCAGCAAGGACAATGTGGTAAAAATATTTGACATTCACCTGAAAGGGTTGCTAAAAATCTTAGATGAAAAAGGAATTAAGCTGGAGATGGACCCCGGAGCAAAAGAGAAGCTGGCACAAGCCGGATATACACCCAAATACGGCGCCCGCCCAATTGTTGGAATCATACGTTCGCGTCTCAGGAGACCGCTTTCGCAAATGATAATTTCCGGCAAAATCGGCAGAGGCTCAACAGTACGACTTTCACTCGACGAAAATGAAGAAGTTGCTTGGGAAATTGTTTAATTTTTTCAAAGGAAAAAAGAGAGAGAAACAAAATAAAGAATTATTCACACATAAATTTGATATTATGCAAACATACGGAATTGGGGGAACAGAAGTTCCCATGGATGCAAGCGAAGCGCTGAGTGAAATTGCTCAAAACAAATCTTTGCTTGTGGAAAAACTAACTGACGAGGCGCCTTTTAAGCCTGATATTGTTGAAGGACTTACATCTATTGATGATGTATTCAGCCATTTCAGACCATCTGTGGATGTGGACTTTGAGGATGCAGATGGAAACAGCCGCGAAGAAAAACTCTCTTTCAACGGTCTTGCTGATTTTGGGGTTGGAGGCATCACTGCACAAAGCAATTTTCTGAAAGATTTAACCAGCCAGAAGGAGCAGTTTCTGAAAATTGTGAAACAGCTAAAAAGCAATAAACTGCTGCGCAAGGCAATTGAAACCAAGGAGACAAAGGAGGCAATGCTGAACACAATTTATGCGCTAATCAGAGAGATTGAAGAAGCTTAACCAATCAATTCATAAAAATTAATACAAAGGATATGGCACCACAGGAACAAAAACAAAATCTTGAGCAATACAGGGAAAAAGTTGCCGAAATGACCGGGCAGGTGGAAAAACCGCAGGAGCTGCTGGAACAAAGTCTGGCGCAGCTTTCAAAAATTGGAGGATTCGATCTGCTGGAGGCAGTAATTGACGGAGTTCAGAACCTGAATCCGGAACGAAAAGCCAGAAAGCGAATTTTCCTTTCGGAATCTTCGAAAAAAGATGAGCGCGAACAGACAAAAAATACGCTTCAGCTATGGGCCGCCGTGCTTTCTTCTTCTGAAAATGTGATGGAGATGGTTGAAAATTGCGAACAAAGCGCACAATCAGCAGAGGAGACACTAACAAAAAATCTGGCAAAAGCGATAGAAGCCACAAAAGACTTAGAGACATCCTACCGCTCGGTTGCCCTGTTTTTCAGAAATGCAGGCAGCAACAAAATTAAAAATCTGACTTTTATGAATGCTGATCCCGAACAGCTGAAAGACCTGGATGATACCCGGTTCATAGATGCCATTCAGGAAGAGCTTGTTAGAAATTATGACCGGCTGGATTTACGCGACAACTACAGCCTTTTGATTGTGCCCGGCTACTTAGGCTCAAACAAAGTGGTTGAAAAATGGGCAAAAATCGCTCACGAAAATAAGGTGATGTTGGTAACCGACTTTGAACATCTGGATACGCCCGATGATGTGATGGAGATGTTTGAGGCAGCCAATCTCACCGGCGGAGATATCTACAAATCAAATGTACTTATGACTTGTAATTATCTTGTTGGGCGCGACAAATACAAAGAGTTAGGCGAAGAAGAGGAGCTTTTTGTTCCGCCTTCAACAGCACTGGCAGGCACAATATACCAAACACTTATGTCGCAGGTGGCAGCCGGGAAAAAACACGGCAGTCTCAGCGAAGTGGACGGTGTGAAGTTCGACCTGAAAAAAAGTGAAATTGCGAATCTCGAAAAAATGGGACTGATTCCCATGGTCAACGAATATGGTAAAGTGATGGCATTTTCTGCAAAAACACTTTTCAACGGCGACAATTTAGGATTGCAAACCTACTCTGTAGTGCGGGTTTTCGATTATGTAACCAAAGTATTGATGGATTTCCTCAACCGCAGGGCATTTGAAAACTTCAACGTAAAAACGCGGAAAGAAATTCTGAGTCAGATTATCCGCTTTTTAGACAGCATTACCGGACCGGGAAAACTCATCGAAAAATTCACCATCAGGCGGTTTGAACAGGATAAAGTTCAGAAAGATCGTATATACCTTGATATTCACATGACTCCCTATTTCCCGGCTAAAAACTTTATGATAAAAATGGACGGGCAAAAAGGCGATGACGGGAATGATTGGGATACGGAATACGAACAGGATTAACAGTTTATTTTTTTAACCTTAAATTTTTCAATCATGTCATTTAAAGCAATTTTTGAAGTGGACGGTAACAAATACCGTGTTTTGGAATGCAGCTACAGCCTGCATCAGGATTATGACAACACCGGAAGGCCCTCATCAACCACACGTGGCGGAATTGTTGACCTGGTGGTTGAATCTACAGACGACACCAGCATTTTTGAATGGATGTGTGACAGTTACATGAAGAAAGATGCCAAAATCACTTTCAACAAACGCGACGAAGACTCAAAGATGAAAGAGTTAGAGATCATTGAAGCCTATATTGTAGGCTACAAAGAGACATTTGACGATTCGGGAAGCGGAGCAATGCTTCAACATTTTACCCTATCTCCAAGGTCAATTAAAATGGGCAACGGAGAACATGAAAACGAGTGGGCGATTTAAGTAAACCCACTATCATTTTCTTTAATTTTTCAGAATGCGTTCATCCGCATATAAAATAGGTTTCCACACATTGCAAAACCTATTAAAGATTTCTTTTGTGCATTAAATATTTTAATTTTCAGATATGTCCTTAGTAGCCCGACTCCATCTTGACCAACATCCTCAATCCCAAAAAGGATTACGGGTTTTGTCCTATAATTTTGGTTTTTCTCAGGAAATTGACAGCAACGGACTGCCCAGTTCAAGGGTGCGGGCCGGGCTTGTTAATCTGACTGTCTATGGAAAAAGTGATCCAGACCTGGTCAACTGGATGTTAGGCAGGATGATGACGAAAAACGGAAAAATTATTTTTACCGGAATCAGCGATTCCGGAATTCCACAGGAAACCAATACGCTGGTTTTTGAAGACGGAATCCTTGTTTCTTACAGCGAATCCTTCAACGACCAGTCCGATATGATAATTTCCCTCAGCATATCCTGCCAGAAAATAACATTGTCAAATGCAAGCTGGGAGACAAAATGGGATTTTGACAAAGGCGCTTAAATCTAAAATATTTAAAGAATGGCTCTACTTTCAAGTATTGATATCAATATCAACAACAATCCGTTCAGAAATTTTCAGCAGGTTGCAATCAGTCAGAATTTGTACGGCATTGACCGGTTTGAAATTCTCTGCCGCTATGATGCTTTGGAGGAGCTTGACGGTTTTCTCATTGAAAACTCCAAAGATTTCCTGGGCTATCCCATAACAATCCAGACAAGATTTATGCAAGGCAACAGCGAAACGGACGGTATCAACTTTTTAGGTTTTGTTACGGAGATTGAAAGCTCCCGGAGCGCTATGGCAGACAACGATATGATAGTGATTTCAGGAGGCAGCAAGGAGATTGTTTTAGACCGAAAACCACACAACAGGTCATTTGTTGACAAAACGCTTGATGAAATTTTAAATGAAGTGCTGGCAGATTATGAGCTGAGACCCAGAGTGAGTTCAAGAAACCAGCTGCGTCATCCATATATTGTACAATTTGAAGAGAGTGATCTGCAATTTATCCGGCGCCTCTCCATCCGATATGGCGAATGGTTCTTCTTTAACGGCAGTGAGTTAATTTTCGGAGAAATTCCTGAAGAGGAAAAAACGCTCACCATCGGTCAAAATCTGGACAATTTCAGATATGGGTTGCGGGTAGCTCCCGTGAAATTCAAACTGACGGCACTTGAGCCGGTCACGGTATCGCTTCACAGATACAACTCCGGCAACAGTTCAATAGAATCAAACCTGAATACTTATGGAAGACATGCATTAGACAGGTCCAGAATTGTTTATCCTCAGCATGGAGAAGATTATTTTGAACATTTAAATTTTGATGAAGATAACCACCAATCCGCATTGGACAGTGTTGGTCAGCTTCAGGAATCTGCCGATGCCGTAAATCTTGCAAATGTTTCGGGAAATTCAACAAACGGTACGCTCTCAGCCGGAAACTTCGTGAAAATTGACTGTCTGAAAAGAGACGGCAACGCGGTAATGAATTACGGCAGATATCTGCTCACTTCGGTTCGCCATGTTTTTGACAATACGCTGACTTATCAAAATAATTTCACTGCAATCCCGGGAGAGACATCTATTCCGGAGAATACAAATCCCTATTTTGTCCGCAGGTCTTCAAATCAATTAGGATTGGTTACCGACAACAGAGACCCTGAAAAAATTGGCAGGGTTCAAGTTAAATTGTACTGGATGGAGCTCGAAGCCTCAACCCCCTGGATGCGGGTTGCAACCCCTTATGTTCATGTCAATAGCGGATTTTATTTTGTGCCGGCAAAAAACTCAAAAGTCTTAGTTGGATTTGAAGATGGTGATGTTGAAAAACCTTATTGTCTGGGCGCACTGTTTGATAAAAATGCTTCTCCCGATTCGGATTGGGTCGGTAACGATGACGTTGATAATGCAAAAGTTCATGCTATCCGAACTCGCAAAGGTCAAACCATTGAATTGCATGATGAAAATGGCGCTGAAAAAATCAGAATATATGATACGTCAGGCAACAATGAACTGGAGCTAAATTCTTCCAATAAGTCAATTACCATTAAAACAAAGGGGAACATGAAAATCAGTGCCGGCGGTACTCTGGATATCAGTGCAGACGCAATTAAAATTAAAGCAAACAATGACATTGAAACCAATGCCAAAAACATAAAAAATGATGCTGAAATCAAAATTGAACATAAAGCTGTTGAGATAAACAGTGATTCGGATGCAGTTATCAAACAAAATGCAGAGCAGATAATTTTAGAGGCTAACACCTTAGTAAAAGCTAAAGCATTAACTGTAAACATCGAAGGGATAACTACAGAAATTAAAGGAACCGGAACAGCTGAAATCAAAGGCGCAATTGTAAAAATTAATTAAATAAATCATTATGCCACCAGCAGCAAGAATATCAGATATGCACACGTGCCCCATGGTGCAGGGGACTACACCTCATGTAGGCGGACCAATTTTGCCTCCAGGGTGCCCAACAGTCTTAATCGGAGGAATGCCTGCTGCCCGTATGGGCGACATGGCAGCCTGTGCCGGACCACCCGATACCATTATCGTAGGATCGGCAACCGTGTTGATTGGCGGGCAACCCGCCGCAAGAATGGGAGATCAAACTGCACACGGCGGAACAATCGTATTAGGCTGCCCGACAGTGATTATCGGAGGTTAACTTTAAAAGCCTGAGGAAAAAGGAAAAGATTTATGACTTCTCATCAGGATAACAGGATGCTTTCAGATTTTGGTTTCAGGGATTTAAACCATCTGCAAAAGTTTTCTAAAGTTAAACTTTGGGAAAGAAGCCAGATTTATCAATTCCAATGGCGGGTTAAAATGATGACAAAATACAGAGGCGTCAATACGGCTGTAAAAAAGGAGATTGAAATTTTTCACAAAGAGTACGAAGATTATTTGTTCAGAAACCCAAAAGGATATCCGGCAGTCTGGACAAAAAATGCAGCCGGACAGTTTAAATATCTGTTTGAGAAACTCGAAAAACCCTGGAAGTTAATCAAACACGGTGGCTCGCTTTTTTCAATCTCAGACCCGCACGGCGTGCTGTGGTTCAGAGCAATCTCTTCTGATGAATTAATAATTGCCTTAGACATTTGCTTCGAGGAATCACAAAAAAACAGCACACGGTGCAAACCGGCTGAGCTACTCCTGAGCTGGCAGGAATGTAAAAACGCTTACTCAGTAAAAAAACCAGCCTACTCTCCCTTTCTGAAGAATAAGGAATATGACATCGCACTACTGATTTGCGATAACGTTGATTCCACATGGGATTCTCAAACCGGTGAATGGAAGCCGTGGAGTAATCCATGGTCAAAAGCTGCCTACCAAAAACTCTCAAAGCTCAAAAGTGAGGATGCTGTTAATCAGCAAAATATGAGATATGTCAAAAATTTCTCTGTTTCGGATAAGTTGATCAAAGATGCAGATTCACAAAAAGTTTCCTTTGATGAAATGGTAAATTTTGTTTTTTATGAGGGATTAGCAGAAATGCAGAACGCAGCATCTGTTTTGTATCTGGCTTTTGCAACAGAAAACACACGTTCTTCAGCAATTATCAACGATTTTTATGAGCTACACAGAATTTCAAAATGGTGGAAATAGAGACAAAAAAGGCTGTTTATTTTACCGGCTGAAACAAAAGCAAATACGTCAGTAAATATGTTTTTCACAAATAGAAAATTAAGTTTGAAAATCATTCAATCTTTTTCTATTTTTGATGCTTAAAACTATTTCAAATGGAGGGAACTGGTTTAGCATTAAAAATAGGAAGTCTTGTTCTTGGTTTAGGAACATTTCTCGTTCTGTTTAAACAGGTGAAGCAATTGAAAAAATATGGCGTTGCCAGTCTATTTTATATTATCATCACTTCGGCTCTTTTGGCGTGTTCAACACTTTTTCTCTATTTGTGGCCGGAAAAGGGTGAATTCACTAAACTTATATTAGCCCAGCTGTTTATTGTGGCAATCGCTATTTTACATCTGTTCCTGGCGCCAAAACTACTGCCCTGGTATTCCAAGCAACCTGTCAGCATACGGTTTGCATTCATTTTGTCCATCCTGCTTTTTACATTCTTTTTCACCAATCTCTCTTTCACTTTTCTTGTAAGAACACAGGTGGAAATGGTGTGGCACCTCTCTTCTCTGTGGTTCCTCATCCCTGTTTTACTGGACATTACAATCAGCAGACTGCTTGAGGTTCCGCCAAAGCAGTTCAAAAAATGGCAATATCCGGTAAGTGTTAAAATTGAAGACCCGACCGACAGGGAGATGGAGAATCCTGTCGTAATCAGTTTTATTTTCAGGAAAAGCCCCGACTCGGCAGAAGAGACCACATTCAGGGCAAAAGCGCCGCAGGAGATGAAATTAGGAAGGCTTTTCTATTTTTTCATCAATGACTACAACAGCAGACATCCTGAAGGACCGGTCTCTTTTTTTGACACGAACAACAATCCTCACCAATGGACATTTTTTAAGTTGAAAAATAAATTTTTCAAAATCAAAACACCGCTCGACCCGGATGAATCAATCGCCAACTGCCGGATTAAGGAGAACGATATACTTATTTGTACAAGAGATAATGTTAACGAAAATTTGAACGAACATGAAAGCGCTGAACAAGAAGGAAAGAAATAAGGCATTTTATAAAGTTACCGGACTTTTTCTGCTTAGCTTAGTAATTGCCATACTGCTCGGTTTTTCAACCATGAATGTCGGAAAACTTTCTGAGCAGAAGTCAAATACGGAATTGGAGAGATTAAAAAATCATTTACAGTTTCAGGAAAAGGTTTTTGCTCCCAATGTTGGCGAAACTGCCGGAATGTTAGCTAAAGTGCTCACAGCAAAGGAGACCGGGGAGAATCTTGAAGTTCTGAATCAGGATATTGCTTCGGTTTTAAGCAACACCAAAAATCAGGTTGCAGACGACAACACCTGGGAAACAAAGATGTATAAGGATGTTATCGAAGCGCTTTCAAATCTCCAGATGGCATACAACAACCAAATGAAGTTAAAGGATCAGATAGGCGATTCGGGTGAGCTGAGCCAAAAACTTCAGGAGACCATTGTCGAAAAAGACCGGCTTCAGACACAACTTGCACTTTTACAGGCAAGTGGTGGAGGCGGTGGTGGCGGTGGGGGAGCAGATGTGTCACAACTTGAAAAGGAACTGCAAAAGGTAAAACAGCAACTCAACACCTGCAATATTGAGAATAAAGCGTTGAAGCAGGAGATTGAAAAAGTAAGAAACCGCTGATTGTAACACAATCTGCTCCTACTGAACAATTTTTCCCCACGGATCAGTTTTGATGATAAACGGCTCCTTTTTGCCACCTTTTTCCTGTGTGCCGGCTACCAGAATTCCGCCGTCTTCGGTTTGTACCAAATCCATAACAAACTGATCACCGGGTAAAGTCAATGTTTCGTAGCGAAACATATCCTTTCCGGTCCGGTCAATCCAGCAGAGCGAAATATCGTAATCAACTCCGTTAAAACAATGACTTGCAACAACATACTCATTATCTGTTTTAATCATTGTGGGCTTAAACTTCAGTAAATCATCCTTTTTAATGGCACATGGCAGAATGTGCTCACAATCAGTTGCTTCACCGTTTCCCTTGACCAATGCAAAACTGATTTCATACATCCCGTTGCGCTGCAAATCCTCTGCCCTCAAAAGGGCAAATCCATCCTGAAAAGATTCCAGAATACTACAACCAAACATATTCACCGCTGATGTTATAAGCTGCATGTCTCCCACCCCTTTTCGGTCAATTTTTGCGAAGAGCATGCTCATCTGGGATTGCTGCTTCTCCTGCCAGTAGCCTGTCAGGGCAAAACCGCCGTTTCGCATGGGAACAATGGCTGTTACCGTCTTCAATCCGATAAATTTGAAAGTGCGGTCGGTAACCGGAATTATCCTGCCCGACAGGTCTGTTTTTTGAAAAAACAGGTCAAGCGGATAACGATCATTGATGGTATTTGCAATAACTCCGGCTTCTCCGGCAACGCTCAGAGCAATTTCGGGATAGAAATAATCGGTTTTGTAGCTCTTATCTGCCGGAAAAACTATCGGACTATCATTTTTGAGTTTCGAGTCAACTATCATTACAAACAATTTCCCTGAAAGGTCAATACCAGAAATCATAAATTTATCGCCGGGGAGTGGCACCACTCCCGAAATCAGTTCGTCAAACTCCTTCTCCTGTGTAACGTTCCCGCTGTCGTTAATTTTTGCCAGCAACGATTTATTGTTTGACTTTTTCATCACTGCCAGAAATTCATTTTTTGAAAGATTTAACAGGGAGACAACAGATTCCGTGTTTTTCCCAAATCCCTCCTTCACAAAAACCGAAACATTGCTTTTCAAAATTACCTCTTTAGAAACCTGGCGGGAATCGCCGGTTGCCGAATTTATGGCATTCAGCGTAACCGTATATTTACCGGGCGACAGATAGGTGTGGAAAGGAGATGCGCTGTTTGATTCGTTATCGTCTGAAGAAAAATCTCCGAAATTCCAGCTGTAAGTATCGGCATTGGTTGTAAGATTTCTGAGTTCAACCTGTGCAGGAATTTTTGACGGGTCATATTTCATCTCAAAATCGGCAACAGGCGGAGCAGATTTGATGGTTACAGACACCTTTTTTTCAATGATTTTCTCCTTGCCGGTTCCGCTGCTTTTCACATACAGCATAACTTTATATTCACCGCTCCTTGCATAGGTGTGCTCCGGGTTCCTCTCAGCCGAAGAGTTCAGATTTCCGGAAGCCGGATCACCAAAATTCCATTCATACTCATCTGCGTTTTGAGAAGAGTTTGAAAAAACAACCTTGCCTTCGGTATTTTGGTCAAATGAGAAATCAAACGCTGCAACAGGCTCAACAACCGGTGTAACTACAGGCTCAGGGATTGGTTTTCCTGAAACTTCCACAAAATCAACAAACTCGGCAGATTGACCCGTACTGCTGTTTTTCGCTGAAAGCTTAACCTGATATCTTCCCTCCCGGGAATAAATATGGGTTGGATTTTTCAGTTCTGAGCTGTTTTCCTGTGAATTTTTATCGCCAAAATCCCACAAAAAGGCGTCTGCATTCACGGAATAATTTGTAAAATTAACCACTGCCGGCGCAGTATAACTATCGCTTTCAGTTGAAAAGCGCGCTTCGGCAACCGTTGCAAGTACGGGAGATTCCGGTGAAGTGATAACCACCCAGTCAGAATGTCTGCTATCTCTTGAAAATCCGGGACTGGAAGCAGTTAAAACCACTTCATAGCGTCCGGGATTTTTGTAGGTATGAACCGGATCTTTTTTCTTTGATGTGTTGCTGCTCCCCGATTCGGGATCGCCAAAATCCCATGAGAAACTGGTGGAATTTAAGGAGTTATTTATGAAAGTGACCGAAACGGGACCAATAACATTGTTGTTTTGAATGACGAAATTAGCTTCGGGCGGTTGGGGAAGGTCTTCAATTTTTACCACTTCCGAAAAAGTTTTGGGCTTTTTAGCTCCCTGCGCCCACACTGACAGCTGAACCTTGAAATTCCCCGGTTTTTCAAAAAAGTGAACCGGATTTTCTTCCGAAGAGCTGTTTTTTGCACCGGACGAAGAGTCGCCAAAATTCCATTCATAGCGGTTTGCAGCTGCGGATGTATTCTTAAAAGTTACCATTGAAGGCGCTGTTTCTGACGATTTGGTATAGATAAAAGAAGCGGTTGCCTCCTGCTTGCTTTCCACAATAACATCTTGCGTGATTTCATCAGATAAACCGCTCTGATTGTTTTTAACAACAAGTTTAACCCGGTAAGTACCCGGTTTCTTGTAAGTTACGGATGGACTCTCTTTATCCGAACTGTTTTTCTTTTTAAGAGAGGGATCGCCAAAATCCCAGAGATATTTGTCGACATTGGCAGAAGTGCTTTTCAGTTTCACCGTGGCTGGGGCAGTCTGATTATTGCCATCAATCTCAAATCCGGCAACAACCGGGTCATATTCCTTAACCTGAATACTCTGATAATAAACATTTTCAAGCTTAGTTTGTGAATTTCGCGCAATCAGTGAAATAGTATAAACTCCGCCTTTCTGATAAACATGTTTTGGTTCTTTTTCAAAAGAAAGATTTGCTGCTCCTGATGACTGATCACCAAAATTCCACTGGTATTCATTGGTGTAAACCGACTTATTGGTGAAAGTAACCTCGCAGGGAGCATATCCGTTGTTACTTAGCGAAACAATATCGAAAATAGCCTGCGGCTCATTTTCCTTATAGGCAAAAACCTCCACCTTTACATCCGAAATGTTTCCGCTGAAATCATCTTTAAAATACCACACAATTGCCTTCTCTGTTCCGGGATTTATGCCGTTCCCCAAATCGCCATAGGCTGATGTTGTTTTCACCTGGGCGCCACTATGCGTGGCAAACAAAACTACGGTAAACAAACCTCCCTCTCCGGGAGCGACAAGGTCATAAGAAATCAGCAGTTTTTCACCATCCGAAACATTTGTAACCACATGCGATGCAAAATTCTCCTGCGCTGTTCCCCGGCAAATCATAAAAAGTGAAATGAGGGTCAGGATTGTAAATTTTATACTCTTTTTCATGATTCACATCAATAAATTTCTACTAAAAAAACAGAGTTATTCAATAAATATTCTGTAGGGAAGCAAATTTACCGATTCGTTTTTCAGCCTGATTTTCAATGCTTCGGTTTTATATTGCAACTCCTCATCAGAAATTTCCATATCATCTTTTAAGTTCAGATGAATATCAAGCGTGCGGCTCAATCCCTTTCCGGGAACCGATTCCAGACGAACACCCTTTTTAACCTCAGCTTTTTCAAGCAGGCTGCCGAAAAGCTCAAAGCAAAGCGCCTTTATATCTTCCGAAGTAACCACCCTTCCTCTGGACAGTAATGACCTTCTGAGCTTGCTGAGTTTGTCTTCGTTTGACAATTTCTGTCTTCCTCCAATAGTTTGCGTAACAAGCGCAAGGCTTTTGTCATTCAGATCACTTCCCCTGTAAACATTGAGTCTTTCGCCTACCCTGATGTGGTTTGCCAGCTCGCCCGACAGCGACCAAAACTCAACATTCACCTTGTCGAAAACCGATTCGGATTCCAAAACGAGATAAGAGCTTAAATCATTGGTTATTCCAGACATGTTGACCCGCTGCTGCAATCTGCTCAGTATCTGATCTAACTGTTTCAATTCCATTGAAATCAATTCACCTCCCTTGATGGAAAAAGCAGCCGCTTCATCACGCACCAAATCTATCAGCCGCTCAATGGTTTGCCGCGCATCGCGGGAATCAAACCTTGCTATTCCGCCCTGCCTGAGCTGATATGATTTCTGCTCTTTCCCGCCGTTCCCTGAAGCAGTGCCTGGTAAAAAAAGCGAATTGGAGCTGTCTGTAACTCTCAATATATCAAAAAAATAGTCATCGGTCAACAGCGGAATGACGTTTGTACCTTTCACAACGGTATGGGTGCTCTCATTTAGCTCCCGGTTAAACACCGGGAAACAGTTGACAAAAACCAGCAGTTCATTAATTTCTTCTGTTGACAGCGGCTGAAATAGCTCCGCCTCAATCCATAGGATATTGTCTTCAAAGAGAGCAGCATTTTTATCTTTTGAAAAACCAACAAGCAGTTTTTCTCTATATTCTTCCGGTGAGAAATCACTCTTTTGGTAGTTTTCATTTGCCAGCGTCGCAAAGTTTTTTTTATAAAACTCGTTAATGAAGCGCGCCGTGTCGGCAGAAAGATTCTGGTTATCGTGTGCCAGCTTTTCAAGTTGTTGTTCCGTCGATAAAAAGCCCTCTTCAAAGTTCACTTCCCGCCCGTTAACTTTCCAGTTTGCCGATTGAATTGCATCAAAAAAGCGGTCGTCGGCAGAAATATTTTTAAATGAAAAATAGAGCGACAACCCATCAAGCAGTTCAGCCGGCTGGTCAAATCTGACTCCAAAAACAAGTTTTGAGCGGGAGTTCTCCCCATAACTCTCTTTGCGTGCAATGACATCTTTGAACCTGCCGCTGATTTCATACATTTCCTCCCCGAACAGCAGGTATTTCATCTCTGCATTGAAAATTGCAAAATTTCCGGTTGGCGTAAACCAAATATTTTTTCTTTCGGTCTGCTCTCCCCTGCCCTCATCTTTTACAATATTTTTTGTGAAATAGAAACGATAAAATTCATTGACGTAGCTTCTGGGCTGATAGGACTTTACTGTAGCTATTGCGTGAGCGGGAAAATGGGTGAACATATTTTTACTGAAAAGCACATCTAACAGCTTTTCAATAATCCGGGCATCGGATTGATAAATTTCCCGCGAGACATTTCGAATCTCTTCTGCAAGTGCGCCAAAAATCAGGTTCAGTACCGGATCAAACGAGTTAATATCCTGGACATCAGAATAGCCCCAAATTCTGGAAGCATTTCTGATCATTCTTCTTTTTATGGAGTCTATCGAGTCAACAGCCATGATTGCTCATTATTATTTTTATTTCAAAATGAATCAAATTACTTATTATCAAGCTTTTAATATGAAAACGGACCAATATAAAACACTTCATTGTGCAGAAAGGGTTCATTGGTTTTGTCAATTACTCCCCTGATACTCATCTGAATTTGTGTTTTCACTCTTTTATCCCGAAATCGGGCGCTCAGTTCCACCTGGTCAATTTTCAGTTCAACATCCACATTAATCAGCCTTTTTTCACTATTATTGATCGATTGAAGAACCGATTTTCTCAGTTTTTCATTCAGAACATTCGTGTTGTAGATATTCTCAAAATCGTATTCCGAAATTTCGGTACCGAACAGCGGATCGTGCCTCACTTCATTGTATGATGTTACGGTGATCAGATGAATCATGTTATGAATCGACTGTTTTAAATCGATTCGTTTTACATCTTTCTGCTGCATTATCGCACTGCTTGAAAATGGTATATCCAGGTATTCAGCCATTGTTTTAGTTATTATTCTGTGTTCATATTAATCAGCCAAAAAGCTTCTTCCGGCTTTCTGTTCTTTCACAAAAATACTTGTCTCCTTTTTCTTGCCGATGTAGGTCAGCGACTCCAGCTTATCGAACAGGCGTGCAATAATCTGAAGAAATTCACTAAACTGCTCAACGCTGAAAAGAATGTCAAAGTGGCGATATTCAAAATTGATGCAATAGACCAGAAGTTTTTCAAAATCTCCCTGTTTCAGCTCCGACCAGTTGGTGAAATAATTGAGCAGCTCCTCCTTATTTGAAGATGCGTCAGAGTCAATGGTATTTCGGATAACCCGCGCTGCATTGGCAATGTGCATAAAGAGATTTACGGGGGGCAGATTGGGTATTTCAAAACGGAGGCGCAAATGGTTTTCCGAAATATAGTTCAAAAGATTTTCGGAGAGCGCTCCCACGGATTGTGCCAAGGTTGTATCCTGATTCTTTTCATTGATTTTCCGGATTATGCTCAGCAAATCAATTTCAAGCTGACTGAAAACTTTCTCGGTCATTTCACAAAATTCCATCAATTGCATATGGCTTTTCACTGTCATGCAGGATGGCAGGTAATCATCAACAACTTCGGGGGTTCCCTGCTCGATTTTCAATTTCCCGATAACTAATGAATCGGGCTGAACGCTTTGAGCCAGCAGCTCTTTTTCTGAAACGAGGGTAATTCCGTAGCCGGGAACGGTGTAGGGATAGCGTGGCGGGTCATCAAATGTGTTCAGTTCCCCGAACGGTTGCCGCACAAATGCGTTGACAGAGAGCAAAATATAGAAAAACTCTCTTTCGCCGGCTGACTGATTCAGTATCGCTGAAATATCAGCCTCTAATTCCGGTAGCTGATGTTCTTCCTGAATGTCAATGCGGGCGCCACTTCGGGTCACAGCCCGGCAGAAAAAAATCCTTACCCTCAGAAATTTCTGATTGTCAATTTTGACAACAGTTTTTACTGAACTCTGTGAACCCAAACCAATGGGCAGCAGTCCGTAATTTATGCCGTTCAGAAAAACACCTCTGGCATCAATTATCTCATCTGTGAAAGCATTCTCCATCTGGATGAAATGATCTTTGCTGATGTTCATGCCGTTCTGCCAGTTGACATGGAAATATTTAATCTTTGAATCACTCATTTCTGCAATTTTGATGTTAAAAAACGTTCGGGAATTTTATATAGTTATGTTATATCCTAAAACCGATTTTCCGGCACTTTGTTCTGATTCTGAGCTTAAAACAAACACATTTTTTTCTTCGGGTCCAACCAGTTTTGTTTCAACGTCAAACTCCACAGGAAAAAAGTAGCCGTAAAAACAATCAAGCATCCTTTTCAACGCTCCTTCGTGAAAGAACTCCATAGCGCTGATTGACCTGAGCGGTCCGATTTCCACGGTTATTTTTCCAAAAAAGCCTGAAATTTCATTTCCGAGAACTAAATTTTTCCCAAGTTTTGAACGCCCGAGCAAACCTGCCGGTGCCATCTCCTTTTGCAAATGGCTGTGTACTTCATCCGGTTCACTGTCTGACAGGGTAATGGCAACCTTTTCCTCTAAAATATTTTCGAGACACAGGGCAGTCAGTTCATAATCACCGGAGATTTTATGAACGAAAGGCAAAAATTTCACTAACCTGTTGGAGTAAATTTCAGGAATCGTCTCATCAATTTTCCAAAACTCCGGAATCATATTTCCCAATAAATCGGTGTGGAGAGCGTTCAGGCTGCGGTTTTCACTGCCCATAATTTCAATCGCCTGCATGAAAATTTCATTTTCAAAAATCCTGAAAAACTGCCGTGCATTCTTTTCCTCTGTTTTAAGTTTCATGGAGTCTTTTGCCATCTCACCCGCGCTTGTGTGCCTGTTATCTGCCATTGGATGAAACAGCGCTTCGGGCAAAGCGTCATAAATGCCTGTCCGGTTCAAGTGCAGGGTCAGCGTTGTATCGCCGTTTTCAAAATTCTCCGTTTCGCACCGGTCAATATCGGTTGTCCACTTTCGTTTCATCGGTCCGTCAAAAGCCACCTGAACGGCATCCCGCATAAAACCTTCTTCTTGAAGACAAAAAGCCACATATTCAGCCTTTAAATCAATCAGCAACTCACTGATAAATTTCGATTTCTCCTCAAAATTCATGATAGTAGTTTTTAAAATAGTCCGATAAACCGAAACAATGCAACAGCAATATAATTTACAATAGTGCAAATATATCATATTTAATACTTCATACTCTTATGTATGATTAAATTTTATTGCTCACCCGATAAAATTGTTATGGTATCTTATAATCAGAGACTTATAATCAGAGTTTGAAGGCGGTAATGTATTTTAAATGACAAAATCAATTCAAAAAACAGTTTTTGAAACGGTAGCTCAGATTATTTTTCAAGGTGCGATATTTCTTCAACTAATGGAAATATTCAGGTTTTTTTCCAAATCCGAGTTCAATCAGCCTCGTTTTTTGTAAACTTTTTCGGGTAGTTTTAGTGCACGAAAAACTAAGAAAATTCCTGCCAAAACAAACGGAATGCTCAGCCATTGCCCCATATTCAACGTCATTGCGGCTTCAAAAGCTTCCTGATCTTCCTTGATAAATTCGATGAAAAAGCGGGCAAGGAATATCAGAATAAAAAACATGCCCGTCAGAAAACCTTCCCGATATTTCAATCGGGTGCGCCAGTAGAAAAACATGAGCAGTCCAAAACTGAACAGATAAGCTAATGCTTCATAGATTTGCGTGGGATGCTTGGGCAGCGTTTCGCCGTTTCTCTCAAAAATAAATCCCCAGGAGAGCTGGGTTTCAACGCCGTAAATTTCAGAATTCATCAGATTTCCGGTACGAATAAAAGCTGCCACCAAAGCTGTCGGCACCACAATGCGGTCGATTGTCCACAAAACATTCCTTTTCGTTATCAGCTTAGAGTGAATCAGCAGTGCAATGATAATTCCGATTGCGCCCCCATGACTGGCAAGCCCGCCGTGCCATACCTTAATAATTTCGGAAGGGTGCTGGGAATAGTACTCCCACCCGTAGAAAAACACATGCCCCAAACGGGCGCCCACGATTGTGGCAATGATGATATAAAAGAAAAGGGAATCGATCCACTTTTGGGGTGTTTGTTCCGATTTGAACATTCTCTCGCCAATGTAGTAACCGATTAAAAAACCGGAAGCAAACAGCAATCCGTACCAGCGGACAGATAAAGGACCTAAATTGAAAATCTCGGGACTGGCATTCCAGTGGATAAAATTTAAAAATTGCAGCATATTGTTTTGTTTAATGAATTTCAGTAAAATCAGCCGATTTCATTCTCCTGTGCACTGTTTAAAAGATTATACGCCCCTTCCGTGGCAATGTTTATATTTTTTCCCGCTCCCGCACGGGCAGGGATCGTTTCTTCCCACTTTCTTCTCCACCCTCACCGGCTGCGGTTTTGAGCGCTCACCCGTGTTGGTGTGCGCACCCTCCATCGGGCTGTCCACGCCGGGCAAATCCGATTTCTGCGTTTTGTAGCGGCTCATATCGGTTCGTTTGCGCTCATCAGCCTGTCGCACCTGATCGGGGCTTTGAATCGGAATGTGTCCCTTCATCAATGTGCCTACAACATCCTTATTTACCCTGTTCAGCATCATTTTAAACAGGTTGAACGACTCCAGTTTATAGATGAGAAGCGGATCTTTCTGCTCATAAGATGCGCTCTGCACCGACTGCTTCAAATCGTCCATTTCGCGGAGCTGTTCTTTCCACGCTTCATCAATGGTGTGCAGCACAACCTGTTTTTGATAGGAGCGGACAAGCTCCTTGCCCCTGTTCAGATAAGCTTTTTCCAGATTACAGACAATCTGAAAAACGCGTTTACCATCTGAAATGGGGATTACGATATTCTTGTAAGTCTGCGATTTGGTTTCATACACATTTTTGATGACCGGGAAAGTCTGCTTGGAGATAAATTCCACTTTCCGTTTGAAACTTTCTATCATTTTCTCATAAATCCGCTCCGTGATTTCGGAAACCGGAAGCTGCCTGAACTCATCTTCTGCAACCGGCGACTCAATGGAAAGCAAACGAAGCAACTCCATGTTGAAGTTCTCAAACTGGTCGGCACCATAATATTCATTCACCAGATCTTCCACCGAATCGTACATCATATTCAGCAGATCCACTTCGAGACGTTCGCCAAACAGGGCATGTTTCCTGCGTTTGTAGATTACCTCGCGCTGTGAATTCATCACATCGTCATACTCTAACAGCCGTTTACGGATACCGAAATTGTTCTCCTCCACTTTTCGCTGTGCCCGTTCAATGGATTTTGAAATCATCGAGTGCTGAATAACTTCGCCGTCTTTTAGTCCGAGCCTGTCCATAACCCCGGAAATGCGGTCGGAGCCAAACAGGCGCATCAGGTCATCCTCAAGGGAGACATAAAACTGCGAAGAGCCGGGATCACCCTGCCGTCCGGCGCGACCACGCAACTGGCGGTCAACGCGGCGGGAGTCATGCCGCTCGGTACCGATGATGGCAAGACCGCCCGCTTTTTTCACTTCCGCCGAAAGTTTGATGTCCGTTCCGCGTCCTGCCATATTTGTAGCAATGGTAACGGTGCCTGAGTGCCCCGCTTCGGCTACAATATCGGCTTCGCGTGCGTGAAGCTTGGCATTCAGCACATTGTGCTTAATGCCGCGGATTTTCAGCATCCGGCTGAGCAGTTCCGAAATCTCAACCGATGTGGTACCAACCAGCGTTGGTCTCCCCTGCCGGTTTAATTCAACAATTTCATCAATGACTGCATTGTATTTTTCGCGCTTGGTTTTGTAAACCAAATCCTCCCTGTCATCACGGACTATGGGGCGGTTTGTCGGAATTACCACCACTTCTAACTTGTAAATATCCCAGAATTCTCCCGCTTCGGTTTCGGCAGTTCCGGTCATTCCGGCGAGCTTGTGATACATTCTGAAATAGTTCTGAAGTGTTATGGTTGCAAAAGTCTGCGTTGCCGCTTCCACCTTCACCCGCTCCTTGGCTTCAATCGCCTGATGCAGTCCGTCCGAGTAGCGGCGCCCTTCCATGATGCGCCCGGTCTGCTCATCCACAATTTTCACCTTATTGTCAATAACCACATATTCCACATCCTTTTCAAACATGGTATATGCTTTCAGCAGCTGATTTATCGTGTGAATTCTTTCGGATTTCACCGCATAATCCTGCATCAGCCTGTCTTTCTCTTCAACAAGTTTATCATAGGGCAACCCGGAGTTTTCAAGGTCTGCCATTTTGGAACCCATATCGGGCATCACAAAAAAATTGGGGTCTTCAAACCCGGCTGAAATCAGGTCAATACCTTTATCCGTAAGTTCAACCGAGTTCATTTTTTCTTCAATAATGAAAAAGAGCGGATCGGTTACTATATGCATGTTTTTGTTGTTCTCCTGCATATAGAAATTTTCGGTTTTTGTCAGCGTGGCTCTCATTCCCTCTTCGCTCAAAAACTTAATCAGCGAATTATTTTTTGGCAGTCCCTTATGAGCACGGAGCAGAAGTAATCCTCCCTCTTTTTTCTGTTCTTCAGTAGCATTTTCGTCCGAAAGTATCTTTTTGGCATCAACAAAAATCCGGCTGACCAAATCGCGCTGCGCCTTGTACAGCTTTTCCACATAGCCTTTTAACTCTTCAAACTGCTGATCGTCACCCTTTGGCACGGGACCGGAAATAATAAGGGGCGTGCGCGCATCGTCCACTAAAACCGAGTCCACTTCGTCCACAATGGAATAGTGATGCCTTCGCTGCACCAGGTCTTCGGGGTTAATTGCCATGTTATCACGCAGATAGTCAAAACCAAATTCATTGTTGGTTCCGTATGTAATGTCGGCATTGTATGCCTTGCGGCGTTCTTCGGAGTTGGGCTGGTGCTTGTCGATACAATCCACGGTCAACCCGTGAAATTCAAAAATGGGTCCCATCCATTCAGCATCGCGTTTGGAGAGATAATCATTCACCGTTACAACGTGCACCCCGCGTCCGGCAAGGGCATTCAGGAAAACCGGCAGTGTTGCCACCAGCGTTTTTCCTTCTCCGGTAGCCATCTCCGCAATTTTCCCCTGATGCAGGATAATTCCGCCAATGAGCTGCACATCGTAATGAATCATTTCCCACTTAATTTCATTGCCTCCGGCAACCCAGCGGTTTTTCCACTGCGCCTTATCCCCCTTAATGACAATGGAAGAACGCAACGAAGCCAAATCTTTATCATACTCCCTCGCTGTAACTTCCACGATTTCATTCTCAAAAAACCTTCGTGCAGTATCTTTAACTATTGCAAAAGCTATCGGAAGAATTTCATCCAATACCTTTTCAATCTTTTCATCAATAATCTCCTCAAGCTTGTCGATTTGCTTATAAATCTCCTCACTCTCCTGAATATCTGCATCTTCCGCTTTTTCTTTCAGCTCTGCAATCTGATCTTCTTCGGGCTGAATCCGCTCCTGGATGGTTTGTCTCAGCTTATCGGTTTCATTGCGCAGCTCATCATTTGAAAAGGGTAAAATGCGTTCGTATTGCTCTTTTATCTGTTCGACAACGGGAGTTGTCATTTTAATATCCCTGTCGGATTTACTTCCAAATATTTTTCCGAGTATATTGGTCACAAGTGCCATATTTCAATATTTTAATGCATCAAATTTTGAACTACAAAGGTAAGAAAATGTAGGGGCTTAACCCGAAACGGGGGCAATTATTTACAGAAATGAAATTACTTTTACTATTCACAAACATAGTTTAACACTTTATTTTCAAATTACTTCCTAATTTTGCAGGTGATGAAAAAAGTTGTTATTGGTCTTTCGGGCGGAGTGGACTCCAGCGTGGCTGCTTTTTTACTGAAGCAGCAGGGATATGATCTGACCGCACTTTTCATGGTAAACTGGCACGAACG
>JACDJB010000467.1_pt1 | contig 42802 bp, 37 predicted proteins | sample 7454121 | NCBI WGS metagenome assembly JACDJB01 (sample SAMN14253290, study PRJNA609438) | sludge metagenome | isolation source: sludge after 25d culture with pyrite | collected 2018-12-20
CGCTACGGCGGCGACGAATTCTGCGCGCTGGTGCCGGTGCCCGGCGAAGGCACCGCCTTCGGCGTGGCCGAGCGCTTGCGCGCGACGATCGAGGCGTCGCCTTTCCGGCACGACTCGCTCGCGCTGCCGATCACGGCGAGCATCGGCGTGAGCCTTCATCGTTCCGGGCGCACGTTGCGCGAGATGCTCGACGAGGCCGACCGGCGCGCATACAGGGCGAAGTCGCAGGGCCGCAACCGCGTCGTCGCCGAGGATTCGCTCGTCGGCGCCTGAGGAAAGCGCCTCTGGGCGCTCGTCGTGCCCGACGAGCGGTGCGAAAGCCGCGGCGCGGGGTAGCGGCTTCGGTTGTCCCCGGCAAGGGGCGATGTCACACTCCCCCGGACATTTCGCGTTCGCGGCCCGCCCTCACCGTCCCCCGTTCGAAAATCCCGCATGGTTCCTGCGCTGATCGTCGACATGCAGACCCTGTGGCTGATCAGCGGCGTCACCGTGCTGGCCACCGCGGCCACGCTGATGTTCCTGCGGTCGCTGCACGAACCCTCGGCGCCGGTGCTCGGCCTGCAGGCACTCGCGATGTCGCTCGCCGGCAATGCGCTGCTGGTGGCCGGGCTCCTGGCGGCGGATCACGAAGCGCTCGCCGACGGCGTCATGGTCGTCGGCGTGGGCGCCGGAGCGATCACGGCCTGCGAGGCCGTGCGCAGGCTGTACGGCGCCTCGCCGCGGCCCGCGATCCTGTTCAGCTTCCTCTTCCTGCTCCTGGCCGGCACGCTCGGATTCGACGCGCTGCGCAGCGACGGTGCCGCCCGGGGCGCCTACACCGAGTTGCTGGTCGCCGTGGCGACTGCGCTCACCACCGTTCGCGTCGCGCGGGCACGCGACCCGGCCGCCGAAATCGTCCGCCGGCTGCTGGTGGCGGCCGGCGCTGCCTACGCCGTCGTCTCGCTCGCGAGTGCGATGCTCATGATGCGCGCGCCGTCGCCGGCGTCGGACGCGCCTGCGCCGATCGGCACGATCGGTCTGGTCACGATGGCGCTCGAAGCCCTGCTGCCGATGGCGATCACCGGCCTGATGCTCGCCGCGGTGCATTCGCGCATGGCCGACGAGTTGCGCGCACTGGCCACCACCGATCCGCTGACGCGGCTGATGTCGCGCCGCGTGCTGTTCGACAGCGGCGAGCCGCTGCTCGCGTCCACGCGCCTGTCCGGAGGCATGATGGCGGCGATGATGGTCGACATCGATCACTTCAAGCAGATCAACGACGTGCACGGCCACGCCGCGGGCGACATGGTCCTGCGTCACTGCGCGCGCCAGCTGCGCGCCGGCGCGCGCGCCGAGGCGCTGGCGGCGCGCTACGGCGGCGAGGAGTTCTGCCTGCTCGTGCCGATCGAGCGCGAGCGCGACGCCTTCGTCGCCGCCGAGCGCCTGCGGCACCGGATCGCCAGCCAGCCGTGCATGGTCAACGGCACGAGCGTCTCGATGACGGTGAGCATCGGCGTGGCGATCCACGAGCACGGCCAGCGCCTCGCGCAACTGCTCGCACGCGCCGACGAACTGCTGTACGAGGCGAAGCGCTCGGGGCGCAACCGCGTCGTCTCGGCCGATTCGCCGGCCGACCAGCCCGACCTCGCGCTGCTGGTGGTCTAGGGCCACGATGAAAGTCCTCGGCATCGAGACGTCCTGCGACGAAACCGGCGTCGCGCTGTATTGCACCGACGGCGGACTGCTCGCACAGGCGCTGCACTCGCAGGTCGCGCTGCACGAGCGCTACGGCGGCGTCGTGCCCGAGCTCGCGTCGCGCGATCACGTCCGGCGGCTGCTTCCGCTCGTCGAACAGGTGCTCTCGGAAGCGGGCGTGGCGCGCGGCGAACTCGACGCGATCGCGTGGACCGAAGGCCCCGGGCTCGCCGGCGCGCTTCTCGTCGGCGCCGGCGTCGGCGCGGCGATGGCGTTCGCGCTCGGCCTGCCCGGCATCGGCATCCATCACCTCGAAGGCCACCTGCTGTCGCCGCTGCTGTCCGAAGACCCGCCCGCCTTCCCCTTCGTCGCGTTGCTGGTCTCGGGCGGGCACACGCAGTTGATGCAGGTCGACGGCGTCGGCCGCTACCGCCTGCTGGGCGACACGCTCGACGACGCCGCCGGCGAAGCCTTCGACAAGAGCGCGAAGCTGCTCGGACTGGGCTACCCCGGCGGACCGGAAATCGCGCGCCTGGCCGCCGCCGGCAGCGTCGGGCGCCATTCGCTGCCGCGCCCGATGCTGCATTCGGAGACGCTCGACTTCAGTTTCAGCGGACTGAAGACGGCCGTCGCGACGATCGCACGCCGGGGCTTCGACGACGAGGCGGCACGCGCCGATCTTGCGGCCGAGGTGGAGGCGGCGATCGTCGACGTGCTGGTGGCGAAGTCGCTCGCGGCGCTGAACGAGACCGGCCAGCGCCGGCTGGTCGTCGCCGGCGGCGTCAGCGCCAATCGACGGCTGCGCGAAGCGCTGTCGGCGGGCTGCGCCGAGGTGGGCGCGCGCGCGTATTTTCCCGCACCGGCCCTGTGCTCGGACAACGGCGCGATGATCGCGTTCGCCGGTGCGCTGCGGCTGCAACAGGCGGGCGCCGATGCCTTGCCGCGCGGGCGCGCGATCGGCGGTTTCGTCGTGCAGCCGCGCTGGCCGCTCGAGTCGCTGCCGGCGGCCTGAGCTCGAAGCGCCCGTTCGTCGCGCTGGCGTCGGGTTTCAGCGCGAGCGGCTGCCGATCCGCGACTCCTTGCCCTGGATGAGCCTGGCGAGGTTGACGCGATGCCGCCAGACGAGCAGCGCGCTCATCGCCGAGATCGCCAGCGCGTTCGGTCCGGGTCCGAACAGGAACAGGTCCCACAGCGGCGCGAACACGGCGCCGACGAGCGCTGCCAGCGACGAATAGCGGAAGAAGAAGGCGATCGACAGCCACGTGACGAGCACGCCGGCGCCGAGCAGCGGATGCAGCGCGAGCAGCACGCCGGCCGCGGTGGCGACGCCCTTGCCGCCGTGGAAGCGATGAAAGACCGGGTACAGATGCCCGACGAACACGGCGAGCGCCACGAGCGCGATCGGCCCTTCGCCGAGCCCCCACTGCGGCGCGACCGTGCGCGCGAGCGCCACCGCCGCCCAGCCTTTCGCACCGTCGCCCAGCAGCGTCAGCGCAGCCGCGACCCGGTTGCCGCTGCGCAGCACGTTGGTGGCGCCGGGATTGCGCGAGCCGTAGCTGCGCGGGTCGGCCAGACCCATGGTTCGGCTGACGAGGACGGCGAAAGACACCGATCCGAGCAGGTAGGCGAGCGCGATCGCGACCAGCGGATACCCGATCTGCATGGCGTGTGCCGGCCTATTTCTCGAGCGCGCAGTGCACGGGCACTGCGCCGAGCCGCTCGACCAGCACGCGCGGATCGATCGACACGAGCAAGCCGCGGCGGCCGCCGTTGACGTAGATGCACGGCTGCTCGAGCACGCTCGCCTCGACGAAGATCGGCATCGGCTTGCGCAGGCCGAACGGCGATGTGCCGCCGACGAGGTAACCGCTGTGCCGTTGCGCGGTACGCGGCTCGCAGGGCTCGATGCCGGTGCGGGCGATCTCGCGTGCCAGCCGCTTGGTGGAGACCCGGCGGTCGCCGTGCATCAGCACGACGAGCGGGCGGGCGTGCTCGTCCTGCATCACGAGCGTCTTGACGACCGCGTGCTCGTCGACGCCGAGTTGCCGCGCCGATTCGGCAGCGCCGCCGTGCTCGACGTAGTCGTAGCGGTGTTCGCCGAAATCGACGCCGATGCGGCGCAGGAACTGCGTGGCGGGCGTTTCGCTGCGACTCACGGCCGGCTCGCCTGCGCCGACGCCTGCGGATACAGGCCGCGCACGCGCGCGTGCAGTCGCGCCAGGCCGAGCAGCGCGTCGATGTTCGGCGTGGCGACGCCGACCGCGCGCGCAATCTCGGCGACGCTCGCCACCAGTGCGTCGAGCTCGACCGGGCGCCCGGCCTCGACGTCCTGCAGCATCGACGAGCGAAACGCGCCGAGCTCGCGCGTGACGGCGTGCCGCTGCTCGGGGGTGGTCTCGATCGGCAGGCCGATGCGCGCGCCCACCGCAGCCGCCTCGCGCATCGTCGCGCTGACGAATTCACGCACGAGCGGATCGTCGAGGATGCGGTCGGTGGTGGCGCCGATGATCGCCGAAATCGGGTTGATCGTCATGTTGCCCCACAGCTTGAACCAGACCTCGTGCTGGATGCGCGCCGAGATCTCGACATCGAAACCGGCACGCGCGAAGAGCGCGGCGATGCGCTCGACTCGCTCGCCCGTCGTGCCGTCGGGTTCGCCGAAGATCAGGCGGTTGCCGCCGTGGCGACGCACGGCGCCCGGCTCGGGCGTGAAGCAGGACACATGCACGACGCAGCCGACGACGCTGCGCGGAGGCAGCGCGCGCGCCACCGCGCCGTCGGCATCGATCGTGGTCCAGCGGCGCGCGGCGAGCGCGGCGTCGAACCCGTGAAAGAACCACCAGGGCACGCCGTTCATCGCGGGAACGACGACGGTATGCGCACCGATCATCGGCGCGATCGCCGCGGCGACCTGCGGCAGCGCCGGCGTCTTCACGGCGACGACGACGAGATCCTGTTCGCCGAGCGCGGCCGGGTCGGCACTGGCGCGCACCGGCAGCGCCCGGACCGTGTCCGATGCGCCCTCGTCGGTTTCGAACAGGCGAAGCCCGCCACGCTGCACCGCGCTCAGCGTGTCTCCGCGAGCGAGCGCACAGACGGTTTCCCCGGCGCCTGCCAGTCGTGCCGCCAGCAGCCCGCCGACGGCGCCCAGTCCGACGATCGCGATGCGCACGAAGCCGCTCCCTGCCCGAGTTGTTGCGAGGCGATCACTATAGCCGCGACTCGATGCGCCGGCCGTCGTGCGCGAACCAGTGCAGGCGGGCGGCGTCGAGCCGCAGCGCGACCGCCTCCCCGCGCACCGGCGCCGGTGAATCGGACGACTGGCGCAACGCCAGGCGCGTGCCGCGTTCGGCCTCGACGTGGACGATGCGCGCTTCGCCCAGTTCTTCGACGTGCAGCACGCGCGCGGGCCACGCGTCGGCTTCGTCGGCAGCCGCCAGCGAGAGGCTCTCCGGGCGTATGCCGAGCTCGGCCGGGCCGCTGCGCGGAACGGGCAGCGCCAGCCGCCTGCCGGACGGCAGCACGGCTGCGCCGCGTTCGACGACGACCGGCACGAGGTTCATCTTCGGCGAGCCGATGAATTCGGCGGCGAAGCGGCTCGCCGGGCGCCGGTAGAGCTCGGCCGGCGTGCCCGCCTGCTCGATGCTTCCGTCGCGAAGCAGCACGATGCGGTCGGCGAGCGTCATCGCCTCGAGCTGGTCGTGCGTGACGAAGATCATCGTCGCCGACAGCTCGTCGTGCAGCCGCGCGATCTCGAGGCGCGTGTGCGCTCGCAACGCCGCGTCGAGGTTCGACAGCGGCTCGTCGAAGAGGTACACCTGCGGTTCGCGCACGATCGCACGTGCGATGGCGACGCGCTGTCGCTGCCCTCCCGAGAGCTCGCGCGGCCTGCGGTGCAGCAGCGGCTCGATGCCGAGCATCGCCGCCACGCGTCGTGTACGCTCGTCCACCGTCGCGCCGCTCGCGCCGGTCCTGCGCAGGCCGAACGCGATGTTCTCGTAGGCGTTCATGTGCGGATACAGCGCGTACGACTGGAACACCACGGAGACGCCGCGGCGGGCGGGCGGCAGCTGCGTGACGTCGTTGCCGCCGATCAGGATGCGGCCGGAATCGGCCTCCTCGAGCCCCGCCACCAGGCGCAGCAGCGTCGACTTGCCGCAGCCCGACGGGCCGACGAAGACGACGAATTCGCCGTCGGCGACGTCCAGATCGATGCCGCGGATGACTTCCGTGTCGCCGAAGCGCTTGCGCAGTTTCTCGAGTCGCACACTTGCCATCGGCCTACCCCTTGACCGCGCCGGCGGTCAGGCCGGCGACGAGCCGGCGCTGGAACACCAGCACCAGCGCGATCAGCGGCACCGTCACGATCACCGAGGCCGCCATGATGTTTCCCCACGGCAGCTCGTGTTCGCTCGCGCCGGTGAGCAGCGCGATCGCCACCGGCACCGTGCGCTGCTCGTCGGAGAGCGTGAAGGTGAGCGCGAACAGGAACTCGTTCCAGGCGGCAATGAATGCGAGCAGGCCGGTGGCGACCATCGCCGGACCCATCAGCGGCAGGAAGATGTGCCTGACGATCGCCAGAGGCCCGAGCCCGTCGACGATCGCCGCCTCCTCGATCTCCACCGGCAATTCGCGCACGAAGGTCGTCAGCACCCACACGGTGAACGGCAGCGTGAAGATCAGGTACGAGAGCACGAGCGCGCCGAGCCGGTTGTACAGTCCGAGCATGCGCACCACCTCGAACAGTCCCGAGAGCACCGCCACCTGCGGGAACATCGACACGCCGAGGATCGTGTAGAGCAGCAGGCCGCGACCGCGAAAGCGAACGCGGCCGAGCGCGAACGCGGCTCCCAGCGAGAGCACGAGCGACAGCGCGACCACCGACACCGAGACGACGACCGAGTTGGCGATGTTGCGCGCGAAGGGCTGTTCCTGCCACAGCCGCGCGTAGTTCGACAGGTCGATGCGCGTCGGCCAGTACTCGACGTGGAACAGCTGCGAGCCCGACGCAAAGGACGTGAGCAGCGCGTAGTACAGCGGAAAGAGCAGGAACACCGCGAGCGCGACGCACGCGACGGCCAGCGAAACCCGCGACAGCACGCCCCTCATCGCACGCCTGGCATCGCAGCGCCCTTCATCGGCGCGCGGTGCCCGGATCGAGCCGGACCGCCGTCGCGTAGACCGCCGTGAGCAGCGCGATCACGAAGAAGACGAGCGTCGAGGCCGCCGAACCGTAGCCGACGTCCTGGAACGCGATCAGTTCGCGTCGAGCGAACACCGACAGCGTCATCGTCGCATCGGTGGTGCCGGTCATCACGTAGACGAGATCGAACATGCGCATCGCGTCGAGCAGGCGAAAGACGACGGCCACCGCCAGCGCCGGACCGATCAGCGGCAGCGTGACGCGAAAGAACACTTTCGCCGGGTGGATGCCGTCGACGCGCGCGGCCTCGTAGCAGTCTTTCGGAACCATCTGCAGTGCGGCCAGCGCGAGCAGCGCGACGAAGGGCGTCGTCTTCCAGACGTCGACGAGGATGACCGAGGCCATCGACAACGACGGATCGGCCAGCCACGCCACCGGTTCGCTCACCAGCCCGATGCGCATCAGCGCGTCGTTGATCACGCCGAACTGGTCGTTGAGCATCCAGCCCCACATTCGCGCCGAGACGACGGTGGGAATCGCCCACGGCACGAGCAGCGCCGCGCGCAGCAGCCCGCGGCCCGGAAAGCGCCGCGCGAGCAGCACCGCGATCGCCACGCCGAGCACCGTCTCGAGCGCGACCGAGGCGGCGGCGAACACGAGCGTGTTGCGCAGCGACGCGAGCCACTGCGGGTCGGTCAGCACGCCGTACCAGCGGCCTTCGGCGCGGGAGAGGTAGTTCGACACGCCGACGAAACGGGCGGCGTCGGGATCGACCAGCGTCGCGTCGGTCAGGCTGAAATACACGGTTCGCGCCAGCGGCCAGGCGGCGACGACGAGCAGCACGGCCAGCATCGGCGCAAGCAGCAGCCATGCCGCGCGCACGCGGTCGGCCGACAGCGAGCGCGGCGCAGGCATCAGCGGCGCATCCGCTGCCCGATCCGCCCGAGCCGGTCGGCGAGTTCGCGTACGCGCGCATCGGGCGGCTGTCCGGCGAGGACATCGTGCGCGGCGCGCCAGACTTCACTCGAGACGCGGTTGTAGTGGGCGCCGGCCACGCGCGACGGACGTGCGGTGGCGCTGCGCAGCGGTCCGAGCAGCGCACCGAAGAACGGGTTCGCCGCGAGCACGTCGGGGTCCTCGTACAGCGACGGAATCGTAGGGTTGTACGAAGCCTCGATCGCGCGCTTCTTCTGCTGCGCGCGCCCGGTGAGGAAGGCGACCAGGTCGGCTGCCTCCTCGGGGTGGCGCGAGTGGCGCGAGACGGCGAGGTGCCAGCCGCCCAGCGTTCCCGAGCGCCTGCCGTCCGGCTCGCCGCCGGGCAACGCGATCACGCCGACGCGCCCGCGCACCGGACTGTCCGCGCCCTGCGCGAGCGCCCAGGCATAGGGCCAGTTGCGCATGAACACCGCGTTGCCGCTCTGGAAAACGCCGCGCGAGTCCTCCTCGTCGTAGTTCAGCACGCCGGGGGGCGCGATGTCGCCCACCCACGTCGCCGCCAGCGCGAGCGCCGCGACGGCGCGCGGATTGTCCACCGTGACTTCGCCCCCGGCGCCGAGAATCGTTCCGCCGCCGAAGGAGTCGATCCATTCCAGCGCGTTGCAGGTCAACCCCTCGTAGGCCTTGCCCTGGAACACGAAGCCCCAGAGCCCGCGATGACCCGTCGCGCGTTCGGCGCGCTGGACCGCGCGCGCGGTCTCGGTCAGCTGCTGCCAGGTGCGCGGCGGCGCGAAACCGTGCTGCTCGAGCAGGTCCTTGCGATAGTAGAGAACGCCGACGTCGGCCCACCAAGGCAGCGCGACGAGGCGACCGTCGACGGTGTCGTTCTCGACGAGCGACGCGAAGTGCTGCGCGGGCGCGTCGCCGACGCGGGGCGCAAGGTCGATCAGCTGGCTCGCGAGCATGCCGGCCCAGACGATGTCGATCTGCAGCACGTCGATGTCGTGCGAACCCGAGGCGAGAAGCTGCAGGTACAGCGCCAGCCGATCGGTGGACGAATTGGGCGTCGTGACGATTTCGACTTCGTTGCCCGTGCGCCGCTCCCATTGCGCGACGGCCTGCTCGCACAGCCGGCGCTCGACGCCGAGCGCGCCGCACGAAATCGCGATGCGCACGGCTTCGGCGCCGGCCGGCGCGGCCGCCGACAGCGCCAGGCCGAGGACGAGGCAGGCGGCGACGAGGCGGCGGATCACGACGCGGCGGATCACGACGCGGCGGATCACGACGCGGCGGTCACGAAGCGGCGGTCACGACGCCGCGAATCACGCCGCGATCCGCGGCTTGCCTCCGAACGGCAACGCGACGATGCCGCCGAACTGCTCGGCGACCTGATCGGCCCAGCGAACGATGTCGTAGTGATGCACGACCCGGTCCATCGCCGCCATCCGGCGTTGCGCTTCGGCTTTCGGCATGTCGATCGCCTCGTCCAGCGCGCGGTCCATCTCGCGATTGGAGTACGGATTGGTCAGCACGGCCTGCGGCAGCTCGACCGCACAGCCGGCGAACTCCGACAGGATCAGCACGCCCGGGTGGCCCTGCTTGGCGGCGACGAATTCCTTCGCGACGAGGTTCAATCCGTCGCGCAGCGGCGTCGTCACGCAGACGTCGGCAACGCGCAGGTACGCGACCAGCTGCTCGAAGGCGATCGCGTTCGAGAAGAGCACCGCCGGCGTCCAGTCGAGCGTGGAGAAACGCCCGTTGATGCGCCCGACCAGGCCCTCGATCTCGCACTGCGTCTTCTCGTACACCTTCATCGTCGATGCTGCGCGCACCGAGACGACGAGCAGCTTCATCTGCCCGACGAGTTCCGGGCGCCGCTCGAGCAGCCGCTCGAACGCGTGCAGGCTTTCGATCATGCCCTTCGTGTAGTCGGTTCGTCCGACGGCCAGCAGCAGGCGTCGCCCCGCGAGATCGTCGAGCAACTGCTGCTGCAACGCGCGGCTGCGCGGCGAATTCACGTACCCCGCGACCCGTTCGGGGTTGGTGCCGACCGGCGCCACGCCCAGGCGCACCGAGCGCTTCGCGCTGCGGATGCGCGTCGGCACCTCGGGCTCGGACAGCGCGGTGCCGACCGGCGTCAGTCCGTCCTCGACCGGCTCGCGCTGCTCGACCGTGACCCTGCGCAGGCTGCGAGCGACGTCGGCGAAATTCTTCGCATAGCGCGGAATGTGAAAGCCGACGAGGTCGCAGTCGAGCAGGCTGTCGACGATCTCGCGCCGCCACGGAAGGACGTTGAAGACGTCCGGTCCCGGGAAAGGCGTGTGGTGGAAGAACGCGATGCGCACGCCGGGCCTGAGTCGGCGCAGATAGGCCGGCACCAGCCACAGGTTGTAGTCGTGCACCCAGACCAGCCCGTCGTCGTCGACCCGCTCGGCGGCGGCTTCGGCGAACCGGCGGTTCACCTCGCGGAAGGTCTCCCAGTCGACGTTGTCGTACTGGAACAGGTACGGGAACGAGTGCAGGATCGGCCACAGCGCTTCTTTCGAGGTGACGTGATAGAAGCTTTCGACCTGTTCCGCGGTGAGCGGCAGCCGCGAAACGAAATATCCGCCGTTCGGATCGTCGACGTGGATCACGCGATCGAAATCCACGCCCTTCTCCGGGTCGAAGGTCTTCCAGGCGATCCAGGTGCCCGCCTCGGGCGGCAGCCGATGAAAGAAGCTCTTCAGCGTCGGGACGATGCCGTTCGGGCTCTTGTGCGTTCGATAGAAGACGCGCCCGTCGATCAGCACCTCTTCATTCGGCTGCCGGTGATAGACGATGACCAGCGACGATTTTTTCGATTTCATCTTTTCTGCTCCCCTCGAATCCGAAGTTGCGTATGGCATCGGCGATTCCGGCCGTGCCGGGAAGCGGGCTGCGATACACGTTCTTCATGCGGCCCACGGCGATGGCGAGGCCGGGTTCGGAATTGCCCACGGCGACGCCCTTGAAGCCGGTGCGGAACAGCGACAGATCGTTCAGCGTGTCGCCGGCAACCAGCACCGTTGCGGGGTCCAGGCCGAGTGCGTCGACCAGCCGGACCAGCGTCGGTCCTTTCGAGACGCCTTTCGGCAGTACGTCGAAGAACCGGTCGGCGGACAGCAGGCAATCGAAGCCCGCCGCCTCGACCTTCTCGATGCTGCGCGCCGAAAGCGCAGCGGGATCGTAGTCGTAGCTGACGCGATGACGGAACGGCGTGTCCTGCAGGCGCAGCCCCGGCTCGTCGCCGAGCAGTTCGACGACGCGCGCATTCGCGTCGTTCCATTCGCGGGCGATCGGCGCTTCGAGGCGCTCGATCGGTTGCAGCGTCGCGCCGTCGTAGATCGACGTGCCGACGTCGCCGACGATGTAGTCGGGCCGCGGCATTCCGGGCTCGCGAACCAGCCCGGCAACGAAATCCAGGTCGCGGCCGGTGACGAAGATCAGCACCACGTCGTCGCGCGCGTTCAGGTGCGCGTACAGCGCGCTGCGCTGCGCTCGGCTGCCGCCGAGAAACGTGCCGTCGAGGTCGGTCGCGAGGGCGAGCGTGCAGTCGCTCACGCGGCAACCGGCTCCTGCGGCGCGGCGGTGCCGCGTGCACCGTTGCCGATCGCTGCAAGCCGTCGAAATGCCGTCGGTTCGAAACGGTCGTTACAGAACCGCGTGGCTGCTCCGTCCTGGTTCACGGAAGCCCTCCGCTGCGTGTAAGCGACGCGATGGCCACTCGATGTTCGGACTGGCGGGGAAGCCGTTGCTCTTCCCCGTACGAAGGGTCGTAACCCTAACGACGCATTCCGGTGCCGTCAAGCACGCGGCAAGACGCCACCTGGCCGCTTCCGCGGCTCTCAGCCGCGCGGATGGTGCCTTTCGTGCAGCGTCTTCAGGCGCTCGCGCGCGACGTGCGTGTAGATCTGCGTCGTCGAAATGTCGGCGTGGCCCAGCAGCATCTGCACGACGCGCAGGTCGGCGCCGTGGTTGAGCAGGTGCGTGGCGAAGGCGTGCCGCAGCGTATGCGGCGAAAGCGGGGCGTGCAGCTGCGCGACGAGCGCGTAACGCTTGATCAGCGTCCAGAACATCTGGCGCGTCATCGGTCCGCCGCGTTGCGTGACGAACAGCGCATCGGCCACGCGTGCACCGAGCAGCTGCGCGCGCGCCTCGCGCAGATAGCGCACGATCCACTCGCGCGCTTCCTCTCCCAGCGGCACGAGCCGCTCCCGGTCGCCCTTGCCGACGACACGCACCACGCCTTCGTTCAGCGCGACGCGCACGGTCTGCAGTCCGACGAGCTCGCTCACGCGCAGGCCCGTCGCGTACATCGTCTCGAGCATCGCGCGGTCGCGCAACCCGAGCGCCGTCCCGAGGTCGGGTGCCGCCAGCAGCATCTCGACCTGGCGCTCGGAAAGCGTCTTCGGAAAGCGCGGCGGCTGGCGCGCCGAACGAATGTGCAGCGTCGGATCGTCGTCTCGCACGCCCTCGCGCACGAGCCAGCGGTAGTAGCGCCGGAAGACGGTGAGCCGTCGATTGCTGCTCGCCGGGCGCGAGCCGGGATGGCGCGCCGCGATGTACGCCTGCAGGTCGGCGACGCCGGCTTCGTGCAGCGGTTCGCGCGTCGAATCGGCCAGCCACGCAGCGAGCGCTGCCAGGTCGCGCCGGTACGCGGCAAGCGTGTTGCGCGACAGTCCGTCCTCGAGCCAGAGCGCATCGCAGAACGCGTCGATGCGGCGCGAGTCGACGTCGGGCTGCAGGCCGCGCCTCTCGCCGGGCGCCGGGCTCACGTCCCCTCGTTTGCCGGCTCGCCCTTCGGCGCCGGAGGGCCGAGCAGCGCACGGCCGAGCGCGGCATCGATCGGGCGCTCGCCGATGAACGCGCGCAGCAGCGCGTCGAACAGGTCCTCGCCCGGCACGCCGGCGCCGATCGCACGTCCGTCGACGCTCAGGCGGGTCGCCCCGTCGATCGTGTCGATGTCGACGCGATCGCCCTTCTGCAGTCGCTGCAGCGCGGCGAAGGGCTCGACCAGCCGCGCGAGCCGCGGTTGCAGCTGCGCGAAGTCCTCGTCGGTCGTGTTCGCCCGCACTGCGGCGACGATGCGCTCGAGCACCCAGTCGGCCGAAAGCGCGGCGAGCATCGTCAGCGACAGGCGTCGCGGCCCGGGCTGCGCGAGCAGTGCGTTCGCCTGCGTCGACGGCCGTGCGACGTAGAGTGCCGCGACGTAGGTGCGAACGACGTACAGGGTTCGCTCGCCCGCACCGTTGAGACGAAGGCGCACGCCGCCGAGTTCGATCGCCTCGGCGAGCTCGACACCGGCGACTTCCACCGCCGCGTGCGAAGCGCCCGCCGCAAGCGCCGCAGCGAGCGCGATCGCCGCGCCGGTTGTCGCGAGTCTCGCCCGCGCCGCGTTGCTGCGCCGCGCATTCTTCATCGTCGCCTTCCACTCCGGAATTGCCGTGCCGCGCGCACTCGCGCATCGCGCCGGGCCGGCCCGGCGCGCGTGCAGCCGCACCGACGCGACGCGATGGGCGCCGACTATAACGCGAGCCGAAGGCGGCGCGCGAACCGCGGCAGGCGCGCGCCGAACGCGTGGACGAACGATCTATACACTTCTGCCTCCATGAACCCGGTCGCAGCGCTCTTGCCCGATCTCGCGTTGATCGCGATCGGCCAGTTGCTGCTGCACTCGCTGGTGCGCGAGCGCGGCGTCTGGAACGGGCTCGAGAAGCTCATCTACTACGTGCTGTTCCCGGCGCTGCTGTTCGACAAGATCCTGCACATGCGCCTGGAGCTGTCGACGGCGCTGCCCGCGGTCGCCGTCGCGCTGGCCGCGATCGGCGTCGCCATCGCGCTCGGCTGGCTTGCGCGCCCGGTGCTCGACCCCGATCCGGCGCGCTTCGCCGCGGGCGTGCAGTGCGCCTTTCGCTTCAACTCGTACGTGATGCTCGCGCTGTCGCAACGCGTCGGCGGCGACGCCGGCCTGTCGCTGGCGGCGATCCTGATCGGCGCAAGCGTCCCGGTGGTGAACTTCGCCGCGGTGATCCCGCTCGCGCGGCACGCGCAAAGTCGCCTCGGCGTCGAACTCGCGCGCAATCCGCTGATTCTCGCGACGCTCGCAGGCCTGCTCGGACACGCGCTCGGGCTGCGCCTGCCCGCCCCGGTCGAGGCGACCCTGGGCCGGCTCGGCGGCGCGTCGATCGCGCTCGGGCTGCTGGCGGTCGGCGCCGGGCTGCAACTCGATGCACTGCGCGGCCGTTGGCGCGAATCGCGTTCGACGCTCGCGCTCGGCACGTGGATCACCAGCGTGAAGATGCTCGCGATGCCGACGGTGGCCTACGCGCTGTCCGCCGCGTTCGGCCTGGACGCGGCAACGCGCACGATCGTCGTGCTCTACGCGGCGATGCCGACGGCGCCGTCGGCGTACATCCTCGCCGCCCGCATGGGCGGCGACGCTGCGTTCACGGCACTGCTGATGACCGTGTCGATGCTCGTTGCCGCGGTGTCGCTGCCGCTGTGGCTCGCGCTGCTGCTCGGCTGAGCGGCTTCAGAAGCGGTACGCCAGCTCCGCGTAGAAGGTGCGCCCGGGCTGCCGCGTCGAGACGAAGTAGTCGCGATCGAACAGGTTGTCGACGGCGAGGCTGGCGCGCCAGTGCCGGTCGAACGACCAGCCGATGCGCGCATCGAAGACCGTGTGGCGGTCGTACGAGCCGTAGACGCCTTCGACGGTGTCCAGGTTCATGTCGTCGCCCGACGCGAACACGTGGTCGACGTGCCGCGCAACGAGCAGCCCGTTCCAGGCGCCCTGCTCGTACTCGAGCCCGGCCGACCAGATCGAGCGGGGAACGTCGGTGAGCTTCTTGCCGACCATCGCCGGCTGCGCTTCGTTGCGGCTGATCTCGTAACGGAACTGGTGCGTGAGCGAGCCGAATGCACGCAGTCCGGCGACGCCGGTCGGCAGGCGCACGCTCGCCTCGACGCCGTCGACATCGGCCGCGCCGACGTTCTGCGCCAGGCGCCGCGTGCTGTCGCCGGGCAGCGTCCGTCGATAGACGAGGTCTTCGAGATGCTGCCGATAGACGGTGATCGACGCGCGGGTGCCGCGCGAAAAGCGGAAATCGGCGCCGAGCTCGAATGCGCGGATCCGCTCGGGCTCGAGCGCGGGCGACGGCACGTAGACGATGACCGGTCCGCCCGTGCGGACCACGGTAAGCCCGTAGAGGTCGAACAGCGACGGCGGACGGAAGCCCTCGCCGTACGACGTGCGCACCGTCACCCACGGTCGCGCCCGCCAGACGAGCGCCAGTTTCGGGCTGAACTGATCGAAGCTGCGTTGCTCGTATCGTTCGTCGAACGCCGGCGCGACGTACTGCGCCGCGTAGCCGCGCACCTCGAAGCGGTCGTAGCGGCCGCCGACATAGCCGGTGAGCCCGTCGGCCAGGTCGTGCTCGCTCTGCACGAACGCGGCGAGGTTGTCGGCACGACCGCCGTCGACCGCGCGCACCGCCGTGCGGCTGTCGGCATCGCGCCAGTCGGCGAGCTCGCGTGTCTGGCGATCGACCGTGCTGCGGTTCACCGATACGCCGCCGACGAGCGACCACGACGCGGACATCGGCGTTCGCAGCGTCGCCTCGGCGTCGATGCGACGGTTGGGCTGGTCCGTGAGATTGCCGACGCCGGAGTCGTAGCTCGCCCCCGGATCGGACTGCGCGAAGAACAGGTTGTTGCGCAGCGCGCCCAACTGCACGTTCAGCTCGCCGCCGCCTGCGAGCCGGTGTTCGGCGCGAAGAAACACGCGACGATCGCGCTCGCCGGCGGGCGTTGCGGTGAACCAGTCGGTCGGTTCGAGTCGCAGGCGACGCACCGTTGCGCCGTCGACGAACGAAACGCTTCCCGAATACACCGGCGCGCCGTTCGCGTCGGCGAGGAAGCTGCGCGGCCGCGAATAGCCGACCTCGTATTCGGCCCAGCCGAGCCCGGCGACGAGCTTCGTCGCTGGCGAAAGCGGGTATCGAAGACTCAGTTGCGCGCTGGTCTGCGACCACGGCCGCGCTCCCTGCAGGCCGACCCAGTAGCGCGGCGAGCCGTCCGGATCGCGCGTCGCGCGCACTCCGGTCACCGCAGTCACGGGGGCACTCGCGGCGCGCGGCGGCGCCTTCACGAGCGGGCTGCTGTCGGGATCGCCGTCGCTTTCCCGATACGCAACGGACAACGACACCCCGAGCCCGCCTTCGTAGCGCTTGCGGTGGATGACCGCGCCGCCGCGCTGGCGGAAACTTCCGGCCCCCGCGCGCACTTCGGTCAACGGCTCGTCCGGGCTCGCGGTGATGAAATTGATCACGCCGCCCATCGCCGTGCCGCCGTACAACGCCGAATACGGACCACGAACGACCTCGACGCGCTCGACGCTGCCGAGCGGAATGCCGACCACGTTCACCCCGCCGCTCAACGCATTGTTCACCGGCTGCCCGTCGATCATCACGAGCGTGCGCGGCGTGCGCGGGATACCGCGCAACGAGAGCACGCCCTGGCCGGTGCCCGGAAAATTCGCCCCCATCGCCGCACCGCGAACGTACAACCCCGGCACGTCGGCCAGCGCATCGCCCAGTCGCGACGGGTTGCGCTCGTCGAGTTCGTCCGGACCGACGACGGTCACGCTGGCCGGAACATTCAACGCCTCGGCCGCGGAACGAGTCGCGGTGACGACCACGGATTCGAGCGCGCGGTCGTCCGGCTGCGTCGGTTGCGCCGCGCCCGGCACGCCCTGTGAAGCCGGCCCGGACGATCCAGGCGCGTCGCCCTGCGCCAGGCCGTGCATCGGCGCGGCCAGCGCAACGGCAAAGACGCCTGCGGCGACGCATCCGCGGCAGACGACGAAAATCGGAACGCCGTGCGTCGGCCACGCCGTACGGCGAGCCTTTTCGTTGCGCGATCGCGCCCCGTCCGATTGCAGGGGATTCGCGCCAGCGACGACACTGGGGCACCGCGTCGAGTCGTTCGTTTCGCTGCAGCGATCGAAGAGGGCGCGCACGGCGGCCGGAACCGGAAAGCGATTCATTCGCAACGGGTCGTCTTTCTTTCGCATCGGCGCGCATTGTCGTGTTGCAACGCCGCAGAACTGTTGACTCCAATCAATGAGCACTCCGGTGCCCTCCCCGATGATCTGGCGCAGCGCCCACATGGTCCGGGGCGATTTCCGAGGAAACCGCAAATGAAACTGAACGCACGCATGAAGCCGGCAGCCTGGTTCGTCGCCGCGCTGATGGCGGGTGCGCCCGCGTGGGCGCTCGCACAGCAGAACGCCAAGGAACACGTCTCGCCGCCCGAGGCTGCGTACCACGCCGGCGGCTCGCCGCTCGAAGGCGACACGATGCACCACGATGTCGACCCGAAAGCGCCGAAGATGACCGAGGCGGAATTCCAGAAGGGCAAGCAGATCTATTTCGAGCGCTGCGCCGGCTGCCACGGCGTGCTGCGCAAGGGTGCCACGGGCAAGCCGCTGACGACCGACATCACGCTCGAGCGCGGTTCCGAATACCTGAAGACGTTCATCAAGTACGGCTCGCCCGCCGGCATGCCGAACTGGGGCACGTCGGGCGAGCTGTCCGACGAGGAAGTCGACCTGATGGCGCGCTACATCCAGCAGTCGCCGCCGGTTCCGCCCGAGTGGGGCATGGACGACATGAAGAAGACCTGGAAGGTCGTCGTCGCTCCGGACCAGCGTCCGAAGAAGAAGATGAACGACTACGACATCTCGAACGTCTTCTCGGTGACGCTGCGCGACACCGGCGAGGTGGCGCTGATCGACGGCAAGTCGAAGAAGATCATCAACATCGTGAAGACCGGCTACGCGGTGCACATCTCGCGCACGTCGGCGTCGGGTCGCTACGTCTACGTGATCGGCCGTGACGGCAAGATCAACCTGATCGATCTGTGGATGGAAAAACCCGACAACGTCGCCGAGATCCGCATCGGCCTCGAAGCCCGTTCGGTCGAGACGTCGAAGGACAAGAAATACCAGGACCAGCTCGCCATCGCCGGCGCCTACTGGCCGCCGCAGTACGTGATCATGAAGGGCGACACGCTCGAGCCGCTGCGCATCCAGTCGACGCGCGGCATGACGGTCGACACGCAGGAATACCACCCCGAGCCGCGCGTCGCCTCGATCGTGGCGGTGCACGACAAGCCGCAGTTCATCGTGAACGTGAAGGAGACGGGCAAGATCATGCTCGTCGACTATACCGACCTGAAGAACCTGAAGACGATCGAGATCGGCGCGTCGCGCTTCCTGCACGACGGCGGCTGGGACGCCTCCAAGCGCTATTTCCTGGTCGCGGCGAACCAGTCGAACCAGGTCGCCGTCGTCGACAGCAAGCACAGCGCGCTCGAGGCGATCGTCGACGTCGGCAAGATTCCGCACCCCGGGCGCGGCGCGAACTTCGTGCATCCGAAATACGGTCCGGTCTGGGCCACCGGCCACCTCGGCGACGAGACGATCGCGCTCATCGGCACCGACCCGGAAAAGCACAAGAAGGAAGCGTGGAAAGTCGTGCAGTCGCTGAAGGCGCAGGGCGGCGGCAACCTGTTCATCAAGACGCACCCGAAGTCGAGCAACCTGTGGGTCGACACGCCGCTGAACCCCGACACCAAGATCAACCAGTCGATCGCGGTGTTCGACATCAAGAACCTCGACAAGCCGTACGAGGTGCTGCCGATCGCCGACTGGGCGCAGGTGGGCGAGGGCGCGAAACGCGTCACGCAACCCGAGTACAATAAGGCGGGCGACGAAGTCTGGTTTTCGGTGTGGAGTGCGAAGAATCAGGAGTCCGCGATCGTCGTGGTCGACGACAAGACGCGCAAGCTGAAGGCCGTCATCAAGGACCCGAAACTGATCACGCCGACCGGAAAGTTCAACGTCTACAACACGCAACACGACGTCTACTGATCACGGGAGAAGCGAAGCGATGAAGCGTTCCCTCTGGATGGGCCTGGCGGCCGCTGCGGCGATCGCCACCGTCTCGGCGCCGGCCATGGCCGATGTCGCGATGGCGAAAAAATACAACTGCACCGCCTGCCACGCGGTCGACAAGAAACTCGTCGGCCCTTCGTACCAGGACGTCGCCAAGAAATACCAGGGCGACAAGGGCGCAGAGGAGAAGCTCATCGCCAAGGTGAAGAAAGGCGGCTCCGGCGTCTGGGGTCCGGTGCCGATGCCGCCGAACCCGAACGTTCCCGACGCCGACGTGAAGGCGCTGGTCGAATGGATTCTCGCCGGGGCGAAGTAAGCCGGCGCGGATTCCGAGCGATCACGGGCGGCCCATCGGGCCGTCCTCCGACAAGGGCGGCCCGATGGGCCGCCCTTGTCGTCTGTTGCTTCGCTGCGCGCGGGCGCCGATGACGTCGCCGAAATCGTGCCGGCCGGGCGATGCGGCAAAGCGTGCGGCATTCGCCGCAAGTCTCGCGCTGCTTCCCGTCGGATGCACGCTCGGGCACCTGTCGGCAGCGCCGAGCGAAGGGCCGTCGCCGGTCGTCGCCGCGGCCGACGCGTCGCGGCTGCGGACATTCGACTGCACCACCGGCCGGGAAACGGCCTCGTCGCCGCTACCGCCTTCGACATCGGCCGCGCGCGTTGCACCCGCGGCGCGCGGCGACGCGATCTTCGTCGCCGCCGGCGGGCAACTGCTGCGACTGCAGTTGCCGTCGCTGGCGACGACGGCCCGGGCCGTCCTGCCGTTCCCCGCCACCTCGCTGGCCGTCTCCGGCGGCGCCGACGGGATCGTGCTCGCGGGCGGCCGGGGCGAGAACGCGCTGTCGGCGCTCGAGCCGACGACGCTCGCGTCGCTGCACGAATACCGGCTCGACGACGACCGGCGTGCGACGGTCTCGTCGGTCGTCGATCGCGCGCAGCGTTCGCGTTTCGTCGTCGCGTTTTCCGATCTCGACGAGATCTGGGAGATCGACTACCGCCACGACGCCCCGCCGGTGCTGCGTGGACTCGTTCACGACTACCGCATGCGCGAAGCGGTCGAGCTGCCCGGGCGCTTCACGCCCCGCCCGTTCAAGGTCGAAGGCGCAACGCGCGCACTGGTCGCGGGCAGCGTCGCGAACGAGATGCTGCGCATCGATGCGTCGGGCGCGATCGGCGTGCTGAACCTGGACGTCCGTCGCGAGATCGAACGCCCCGCGGCGGGCACGGTTCCGGATCCCGCGCGGATCGCCGCCTGGCGCGGGGCGCGCTCGCGCGGCTGGGTGCTCGCCGAAGGCGCGACACTGCGCGTACTGGATGCAGCCGCGTGGAGCTTCGTCGAGCCGATCGACGCGAATGCGCCCGTGCTCGCGGTCTTCGCACTCGACGACGGGGCGGTGCTGCTTGCGCTCGACCGGGGCGCACGCATCGTGCTCGCGCGCGTCGACGTCGAAACGCACCATGCGCAAGTGCTGGCCGGAGCGACGTCGGCCGGGCGCGCCCCCTATGGTTTCGTGCGCGGCACGCGCGGGTGCATCGCGCTGCTCGACGCAGGCAACCGCTGGATCGCCGGTCTCGGACGCCGCGAATGAATCCGCGCACGGCGGATTCGTTCACGCCCTCTTCAGGCGAGGAATTCGCGCAGCCGCTCCGGGTCGAGGATCGTGATCTCGGCACCCTTCACGGTGATCAGCTTCTCGTGGCTGAGTTCGCCGAGGATGCGCGAGAAGTGCTCGGGCGTGAGGTTCAGGCGCGACGCGATGACGCCCTTGCTGGTGTCGAGCACGATGCGGATCGGCGGCGAGAGGCCGTCCTGCTGGTCGAGATCGCGCAGCAGGTATCCGATCACCCGCTGCATGCCCGAACGCAGCGAATACGCCTCGACGTCGTGCACGAGGCCCACCAGGCGCCGGCTCAGGCCGGCGAGCATCATCCGCGCAAGCCGCCGGTCGCGCATCAACTCCGCGTCGAGCGTCGCCTTGCCGATGTGCAGCAGCAGCGAATCGGCCAGGCACTCGGCGTTCACCGGATACGGGCGCTCGAGGAACATCGCGGCTTCGCCGAACGACTGGCCGGGCCCCAGGATCTCGATGACCTTCTCGGTGCCCTGCGGCGACACGAAGCCCAGCTTCACGCGTCCGTAGACGACGACATGGAAACCGACGCACGGCTCGCCACGGCGAAACAGGATGCGTCCCTTCGGAATCCGCAACTCGGTCGTTCCGGCCGCGATGCGATCGAGATCGTCCGTTCCCAGATCGTGAAAAAGCGCCAGGTTCGCCAGGAACGTCCGGGTCATCACTTTCGGGGCACGCACGGGGTCCGTTTTCCTCGCTCAGATGTTCGGTGGCTGGCTCGAATCGGCGGCTCGCAGCCCCTATTGTGGACTGAAGCGTCGCCCGAAGCGGCCTGTGCAACCGGTTCGCGGCACGGCTGCCCCGCGGCCTGCGGCTCGGGCAGCGGCGCACCGAGCCGGCGCAGCGCCCAGCGCACGTGCTCGCGCACCAGCGCCGATGCGTCGTCGGCGCGCGCGCGCAATGCGGCGATCGCCTCGTCGCCGCCGGCGCCGTTTCCCAGCGCGACGGCGAGGTTTCGCAGCCAGCGTTCGTGGCCGATGCGCCGGATCGGCGATCCGGCCAGGCGCGCGTCGAACTCGTCGGCACTCCAGGCAAACAGCTCGACCAGCGAAGCCTCGTCGAGCCGTTCGCGCGCGGCGAAGTCGCCCAGCGCGGCCGGTTGCGCGAAGCGGTTCCAAGGGCAGGCGATCTGGCAGTCGTCGCAGCCGTAGATCCGGTTTCCGATGGCGGCACGCAGATCCTCCGGGATCGCGCCCTTGTGTTCGATCGTCAGGTAGGAGATGCATCGGCGCGCGTCGACCCGGTACGGTGCGACGATCGCCCCGGTGGGGCACGCCGCGATGCAGCGCGTGCAGGTGCCGCAGTGATCGTCGCTCGCCTCGCCCGCCGGCAGCGCCAGGTCGGTGTAGATCGTTCCCAGGAAGAAGGTGGAGCCGCGGCGCGCATCGATCAGCAACGTGTGCTTGCCGCGCCAGCCGAGCCCCGCGCGGCGCGCCAGTTCGACTTCCATCACCGGCGCGGAGTCGCAGAAAACACGGTAGCCGAATGCGCCCACATGCGCCTCGATGCGCTCGGCGAGCCGCTGCAGGCGCGCCCGGACGACCTTGTGATAATCGCGCCCGAGCGCATACCGCGAGACGTAGGCACGCGCCTCGTCGGCCAGCGCGCTGCGCGCCGCATCGAGCCAGCCCGGATCCTGCGGCGCATACTCGAGCGTCGCCATCAGGGCGCGCACGGTTCCGGGGACGAGTTCACCGGGGCGAGCGCGCTTCGCGCCGTGGCGCGCCATATAATCCATCTCGCCGTGAAAGCCGGCGTCGAGCCACGCCTGCAGCCCGGGCTCGGCACTCGACAGATCGACGTCGGCGACGCCCAGCGACGCAAAACCGAGTTCTCGCGCCCATCGGCGCAGCATCCCGACGTCCGGCAGCTTCGTGGCTGCATTCGCTGCCTGCATGCGCCGATTCTAGTGGACCCCGACCGACCCGTCCTGCCGCTGCCCGACGCTGGCGCCACCGAAGCGCTCGCGCAGCGCCTGGCGCCCCGACTCGAACCCGGTTTCGTGCTGTATCTCTCCGGCGACCTGGGTACCGGAAAGACGCATTTCACGCGCGCACTGCTGCGCGCGCTCGGCTTTGCCGGCCGCGTCAAGAGCCCCAGCTTTTCGTTGCTCGAATCTTATGATTTGTCGAGATTTCGACTGTATCATTTTGATTTCTATAGATTCGACTCTGAACAGGACTGGCTCGATGCGGGTTTCGAAGAATTCATCGGAGCGCCGAACGTCGCGATCGTCGAATGGCCGGAGCGCGCAGCGGGCACGCTGCCGACGCCCGACCTGCACCTGTTCCTGCGCTTCGGCGCCGATTCGAGCGACGAACAGCGCATCGTCGAAGCCGTCGCCGGCACCGACCGGGGCCGCGCGTGCCTGAACGCGCTGGCCCCGCCCGGCGCACGCTGCTGAAGCTCGGCGCGGGCACGCTGCTCTCGCTCGAGCTTCGGCTGGCGCAGGCCGCGTCGATCCGGGCGGTTCGCGTCTGGCCGGCGCGGGACTACACGCGCGTGACGCTCGAACTCGACCGGCCGCTGCATTCGACGCAACTGCAGTTGTCCGACCCGCCGCGGCTCGTCGTCGATCTCGACGGACTCGACATCGACCTGGCGCTGCGCGACCTGGTCGCGAAGATCCAGCCCGACGATCCCTACATCGAGCGCGTGCGCGTCGGCCAGCACCGTCCGCACGTGGCGCGCATCGTCTTCGACCTGAAGAGCGAGGTCGCGCCGCAGGTGTTCACGCTGGCGCCGGCGGGCGCGTACCGGCATCGGCTCGTCATCGACCTGTACCCGGCCGTGCCGATCGACCCGCTGCAGGCACTGCTCGACGAGGCGCGCCAGCGCGAGCGCGAGCGACTCGGCGCCGACGGCGCGGGCGATCGCCTTGCCGCCTGGCTCGAGCAGCGCGCGCACGAACCGCGCGACGCAACGCAGGCGCCGCCGGCGGACGCCGCAGAGGGCGGTGCGGTGCTGGCCGACGCGGGCGCGACGGCCGGCGCCGAGAGCGCGTCGAGCGCTGCGCGGGTGCACGGCAGTGCGTCGAAGCGGCCCGCCCGCGGCGCGCGCCGCACGCCGATGACGCGCCTGGTGACCATCGCGATCGACGCCGGGCACGGCGGCGAAGACCCGGGAGCGATCGGCCGGCGCGGCACGCGGGAGAAGGACGTCGTGCTGCGGATCGCGCAGCGGCTGCGCGAGCGCATCGCCGAGGAGCCGTCGATGCGCGCGTACATGGTGCGCGACGGCGACTACTTCGTGCCGCTGGCGATGCGCGTGGCGAAGGCGCAGCGCGTGCAGGCCGACCTGCTGGTGTCGATCCACGCCGACGCGTTCGTGCGCCCGGAGGCGCGCGGCGCTTCGGTCTACGTGCTGTCGGAACGCGGCGCGACGAGCGCCGCTGCACGCTGGCTCGCGCAGCGCGAGAACGACTCCGACCGCATCGGCGGCGCGCGCTTCGCCACGCGCAACACCGAAGCGCGCCGCGTGCTGCTCGATCTCAGTACGAAGGCGCAGATCCAGGATTCGTCGCGGCTGGGTCGGATGGTGCTCGCCGAACTGGGCGACCTCGGGGCGCTGCACAAGCCGGCGATCGAGCAGGCGGGCTTCGCGGTGCTCAAGGCGCCGGAGATCCCGTCGATCCTCGTCGAGACGGCGTTCATCAGCAACCCGCAGGAGGAGCGTCGCCTGGCCAGTGCGCACTACCAGGCGCGCGTGGCCGACGCGATCTACAAGGGCCTGGTGGCGTACCTGCGCCGGCACCCGCCGCCGCCGAAGGCGCAGACGACGTGAATTCCACGCGCACGCCGGCGCGCTTCACCAGCCTGCGCGCGCGGGCGTCGCCGCCGGATTTTCCAGCCGGTAGCCGATGCCGCGCAGCGTGCTGATGCGTGCGCCGGTTCCGGCCAGCTTCGCACGCAGCCGCGATACGTAGACCTCGATCGCGTTCGGCGCCAGGCGCTCGTCCACGCCGGTGATCGCCTGCATCAGGTCCTCCTTCGTGACCGGCGTGCCGACGCGCTGCACGAGCTGCTCGAAAATCGACCACTCGCGCGGCGTCAGGTCGATCGGCGTCGAACCGCAACGCACCTCGCGCTTGCGGCTGTCGACGACGAGCTCGCCACAGAAGACCACGTCGGCGGCGCCCGCCTCCTCGCGCCGGCGCACGAGCGCGGCGCTGCGCGCAACCAGCTCGCGCGGCTCGAAGTCGCCCGCCAGGTAGTCGCTCGCGCCGGCGTCGAGCGCGGCGATGCGCGCATCGACGTCGTCGGCCCTGGTGAGGATCAACGCCGGCACGCGGATGCCGCGGCCGCGCAACGTGCGCAGCCATTCGAGCGGCGTGCCGGCGTTCGCGCGCAGGTCGAGCACGATGGCGCCGGCAGGCGCGACCCGCAGCAACGGGTCGAGTTCGCCGGTGTCGGCGACCGCCTCGACGTCGAGGCCGGCGTCGCGCAACGGCGCGACGATGCGGCTGGGCGCGTCGGGGGCGTCGGTGACGATGAGCGTTTTCATGGGCGCGGCCCTGTTCGTTCCTGATCCGTGCGTTGCAGATTCGATACGAGCAAGGCGCGTGCCGTCATCGGAACAGGGCCGTTCGCGCCACGGCACCGCGCTTCGGCGACGCTGCGCTTCAGGGCGTCGTGCTTCGCGCCGGCAGGCGCGAACGGCGTTCCCGGCGCGCCCGCAGCAGGTGAGCGAGCACTTCGAACAGCGCCGGCAGGCCGGGAATGACGATCATCGCAAGCGTCACCCACTGGAAGTGTTCCTTCACCCACGCGGTGTTGCCGAACAGGTAGCCGATCGTGCTCAGTCCGGCGACCCATAGCGTACCGCCGATGACGTTGTAGAGCGCGAAGCGGGGATACCGCATGCGCGCCACGCCGGCGACGAAGGGCGCGAAGGTGCGAACGAAGGGCAGGAATCGCGCAACGACGATCGTCATCGGACCGTGGCGTTCGTAGAAAGCGTGCGTGCGCTCGAAGGCGGCCTTGTCGAAGAAGCGGGATTTCTCCCAGCCGAAGACCTTCGGGCCGAAATAGTGGCCGATCGAGTAGTTGAGCGCGTCGCCGAGCACCGCCGCGGCGATCAGCAACGCGACCAGCGCGGCGATGTCGAGCCCGCCGACGGCCGCCAGCGTTCCGGCGACGAACAGCAGCGAGTCGCCCGGCAGGAACGGCATCACGACCAGGCCGGTCTCGACGAAGATGATCGCAAAGAGAATCGCGTAGACCCAGACGCCGTAGTGCTCGACGACCGCCGCCAGGTGACGGTCGAGATGCAGGAACACGTCGAACAGCTGCGAGACGTCCATCGGGCGCGATGGTACACGGCGCGCTCCTATAATCGCGCGATGCCTGAAGCAGCGCCCGCCGTTCGCGGCGCGTCGAACCCGCCGATCGCGCGGCTCGCCGATCGACTCGTCAGCCAGATCGCCGCCGGCGAAGTCGTCGAACGTCCGGCCTCGGTCGTGCGTGAACTGATCGAGAACTCGCTCGACGCCGGCGCGTCGCGCGTCCGCGTGCGCATCGAGGAAGGCGGCGTGCGGCGCATCGTCGTCTCCGACGACGGCGGCGGCATCGAACGCGCACAGTTGCCGCTCGCGCTCGAGCGGCACGCCACCAGCAAGATCGCGTCGCTCGAAGAGCTCGAGCGCGTCGGCACGCTCGGCTTCCGGGGAGAGGCGCTCGCATCGATCGCCTCGGTCGCGCGGCTGCGGCTGACGAGCCGCACGCGCGAGGCCGAATGCGCCTGGCGCATCGACGCCGACACCGGCGAGATCGAACCGGCGCCCGGTGCGCAGGGCACGCAGGCCGAGGTGCTCGATCTCTTCTCGGCGACGCCGGCGCGGCGCAAGTTCCTGCGCAGCGCGGCCACCGAAGGCGCGCACTGCGTCGAGGCGTTCCGGCGGATCGCGCTCGCGCACGAATCGGTCGCCTTCGAGCTGCAGGTCGACGAGCGACGCGGCGAATCGCTCGCGCCGGCGCACTGGCACGAGCGCGCGCTGGCAGCGCTCGGCGACGAATACGAGCGCGCGCACCGCGTCGTCGACGTCGAAGCGGGCGTGCTGCGCGTGCGCGCCGTGCTCGGCCTGCCCACGCGCAACCGCGCACGCGCCGACCGCCAGTTCCTCTACGTGAACGGACGCTTCGTGCGCGACCGGATGCTCGGCTACGCGCTGCGCCAGGCCTATGCCGACCTGATGCACGGCGATCGCCACGCGGCCTGGGCAGTGTTCGTCTCGATCGACCCGTCGCAGGTCGACGTCAACGTGCATCCGGCGAAGATCGAGGTGCGTTTTCGCGATCCCGCCGGCGTTCGCTCCTTCGTGTTCCATGCGGTGGAGGCGGCACTGCGCGCGTCGGCGAACGAGCGCAGCGACGCGCCGGCTTCGCCCGCGCTCGGGTGGCCCGCGACGGGATCGTTCACGTCGTCGGCCGCGCCGCAGGCCACGCCGGGCTCGCTGCACGAGGCGCTCGTCTCCGGACGGCTCGATCTTTCGGTACGCGAGCCGCAGTCAACGCTCGCGTCTTGCCCGACGATCGATGCCGGCAGCGTCCCCGCCGCGACGCCGCCTGCGGCCGCCACCGCCGCCGGCCGGCAGGTCGATGCGGCCGACGACGACGACGCTCCGCTCGGCCATGCGCTCGCGCAACTGCACGGCACCTGGGTGCTCGCGCAGAATCGGCACGGCCTCGTCGTCGTCGACATGCACGCGGCGCACGAGCGCATCGTCTACGAGCGGATGAAGGCTGCGTACGCGGCGCGGTCGATTCCGGTGCAGGCGCTGCTGGTTCCGGTCGTCTTTCGCGCCGACGCGCTCGAAGTCGCGCTCGTCGACGACGAGGCCGCCGCGATCGCCGCGCTCGGCCTGGAGCTCTCGGTGCTCTCCGCGCAGTCGATCGCCGTGCGGGCGGTACCCGCGGCGCTGGTCGACGCCGATGCGCAGGCGCTCGCGCGTTCGGTCCTCGCCGAGCTTCGCGAGCACGGCGTCTCGCGCGCGCTCGCCGAGCGCAGCGACGCATTGCTGGCGACGATGGCCTGTCACGCGGCCGTGCGCGCCAACCGCCGCCTCACGCTGGAAGAGATGAACGCGCTGCTGCGCGAAATGGAGCGCACCGCGGCGGCCGACCAGTGCAACCACGGTCGGCCGACGTGGCTGCAGGTCGAGCTCGGCGAACTCGATCGCTGGTTCCTGCGCGGGCGCTGAAGCGATGCCGCGCACCGTCGCCGCGATGCCGACGATCGCCGCCGTTGCTGCAGCGCTCGCGCCGGGCAGCCCGGCGTGAACCGCGCCGGCGCGGCTGCACCGCTGATCCTGCTGCTCGGGCCGACCGCCTCCGGCAAGAGCGGCCTGGCGCTGCAGCTCGCGCAGCGGCTTGCGATCGAGATCGTCAGCGTCGACTCGGCGCAGGTGTACCGCGAGATGGACATCGGCACGGCCAAGCCCGGCGCCGCCGAACGCGCCGCCGTCGCGCACCACCTGATCGACGTCGTCGATCCCGCCGAGCGCTACTCGGCCGCGCGCTTCGTCGACGACGCGCTCGGCGCGATCGCCGGCATCCGCGCGCGCGGCCGCATCCCGCTGCTCGTCGGCGGCACGATGCTCTACGCACGGGCGCTCACCGAGGGCCTGCATCCGCTGCCCGGCGCCGATCCCGGCGTGCGTCTTCGCCTCGAAGAAGAAGCGCGCGTGCGCGGCTGGCCGGCACTGCATGCGCGGCTCGCGACGATCGATCCGTCGTCGGCGGCACGCATCGCGCCGTCGGACGCGCAGCGCATCCAGCGCGCGCTCGAGATCTTCGAGTCGACCCGACGAACGATGTCCGACTGGCTGGCACGGCCCGCACCGCAGCCGCCGACCGGCGGCACACCGATCGTCCGCATCGCGCTGCAACCCGCGGACCGCGCCGAACTGCATCGGCGCATCGCGGCGCGTTTCGACGCGATGCTCGCTGCCGGTTTCGTCGACGAAGTGCGCGCGCTGCGGGCACGCGGCGATCTGTCGCCGGCGTTGCCTTCGATGCGCAGCGTCGGCTACCGCCAGGCGTGGCAGTGGCTCGACGCCGGCGGATCGGTCGAAGCGCTGCGCGATGCGGCCGTTGCCGCCACCCGCCAGCTGGCGAAGCGCCAGCTCACCTGGCTGCGCGCGATGCCGGAAAGCATCGCGATCGACCCGTTCGAGCCGGACGCGCTCGCTCGCGCAGGCGCCGCCCTCGACAGGCTCGCACGATAGACTGCGCCGATGCCGGCCCGCCTCGCCTTCGCGCTCGTCGTGCTGTTCGTCGGTTGGGGGCTGATCGCGCCCGCCTCGCTCGACAGCGCCGCCACGGTGGCCTTCGCCTACACGACGCGCAACTTCAGCTGGCTGTACCTGTGGGTCGTCTTCGCACTCGTCGTGGCGAGCCTGGTGCTGGCCTTCGGCCGCTTCGGACGCCTGCGCCTGGGCGACGACGACGAGGAGCCGGCCTTCAGCCTGCGTTCCTGGTTCGCCATGCTGTTCGCCGCCGGCATGGGCATCGGACTGGTGTTCTGGGGTGTCGCCGAGCCACTGTCGCACTATGCGACGCCGCCGCCCGGCCTGGCGCCGCGCACGCCCGAGGCGGCGAACGCGGCGATGCTCTACACGTTCTTCCACTGGGGACTGCACCCGTGGGCGGTGTACAGCGTGGTCGCGCTGTCGATCGCGTATTTCCAGTTCCGTCGCGGCCTGCCGATCACGATCAGTGCAACGCTCTGCGGCCTGCCGCACTGGCTGCGCGGACGCTGGGTCGCCGCCGCCGACGTGCTCGCCGTGCTGGCGACGGCCTTCGGCGTCGCGACTTCGCTCGGCCTGGGCGCGCTGCAGATCAACAGCGGACTGGCCGAGGTCGTCGGCATGCCGAGCGGCACGCCATCGCAGATCGCGATCATCGTCGTCACGACGGCGATCTTCCTGGCTTCGTCGGTCTCCGGCATCGAACGCGGCATCAAGTGGCTGTCGAACGCGAACCTGATCCTCGGCGCGCTGCTCGCCGCGTTCGTGCTGCTGGCCGGTCCCACCGCGGCGATCTTCGACACCTTCACGTCGACGCTCGGCCGCTACCTGTCGGGCCTGGTGCAGATGAGCCTGCGCCTGACGCCTTTTCGCAGCGACGAATGGGTGCACAACTGGACGGTCTTCTACTGGGCCTGGTGGATCTCGTGGTCGCCGTTCGTCGGACTTTTCATCGCCCGCATCTCGCGCGGGCGGACCATCCGCGAGTTCGTCTCCGGCACGCTGCTGCTGCCCAGCCTGGCCGCCTTCGCCTGGTTCTCGGTGTTCGGCGGCGCCGCGCTGCACGCCGAGATCTTCGGCGGCGCGCCGCTCGTCGAAGCGGCAGCAAGCGACATTTCCACCGCGCTGTTCGCGCTGTTCGAAACGCTGCCCGGCACGCTGCCGCTGTCGGTCGCCGCAACGCTGCTGGTGCTGGTTTTCTTCGTGACCTCGGGCGACTCGGCCACCTTCGTGCTGGGCATGCTCAGCGAGCGCGGCAATCCCGATCCGTCGCTGCGCATCCGCCTCGCCTGGGGCGTGCTGGTCGGGCTGATCGCCATCAGCCTGCTGCTGGCCGGCGGCCTGCAGGCGCTGCAGACGGCAGCGATCGTGATGGCGCTGCCTTTCTCGGTCGTGATCCTGCTGATGCTCGTCTCGCTGCTGCGCGCGCTGCGCGAAGACGCCGATCGCCTCGAGCGCGAGGAACGGGAAGCGCGGCGACTGCTTCGCAGTCGGCGCTGATCAGTCGAACGAGAACGAGTAGAGCAGATCCAGCGCGGTGTCGGTGCCGGTCTGCGCGCGCAGCGACAGCCGGTCGGTGATCTCGTACTGGATTCGCAGCAGGTTCCACACGCCGCGAAGTCCCTGCTCGTAGGTGACGAGGACGCGCGAGCTCAGCCGCTTGCCGATCGCGACGACGTCCTGCGCTGCGCCCGGCGCCGGCGCTCCTGCCGCCGCCTGTCCGGGGAAGCTCGCGCCGAAATCCGGATCGAAGGCGTCGCCCGAGCTGGCGTTCCGGATCGTCAGCACGTCGAGACCGAGCGAGTTCGCCAGCCCTCCGGAGATGCCGTCGCCGCTGCCCATCAGCGACGCAGCAGCCGCGCGCAGCGCGGCCATCTGCGCGCCGCTGCGCGCATCGTCGAATCCCACGCCGAGCACGAGCCACGACAGCTTCTCGGCGTCGGGCACTTCCGGATCCGAGACCAGGCGCACGCGCGGCGACAAGACGGTGCCGGTCACCGCCACGCCGGCCTTCACCGCCGTGCCCAGGCGCATCGCGACGATGTCGAGCACCGGATTGTCGATCGGTCCGTCGAAGATGACGCGACCGCGGGTGATTTCCAGCTGCTGCCCGTATGCGGTGTAGGTGCCCTTGGCGACGCGCACGGTGCCGTAGGCGAGCGGGTTCGCCGGCAGTACGCCGCGCAACTCGAGCGAACCCGCCAGCAGCACGTCGGCACCGCTGCCGCGAATGCGAAGCTTCTCGCCGAGGTCGAGCTTCAGGTCGGCGACCATCCGCATCCCGCCGGCCTGCTCGGCAGCGGCCGAGGCGTCGAGCGCAGCGCGCTTCGATTCGGCATGCGCCGGCTGCTCGTCGCCGCCGACGACGACGTCGTCGGGCAGGCGCGGCGCCTCGCCGCCGCGCAACTCGATCAATCCTTCGTCGACGCGCAGGGCGCCGCTCCACTGCAGTGCGGCGCCTCGACTGGTGATCTGGTTGGTGCCCGAGACGACGATGCGCTCACCCGGACCGAGCGGCACCGACAGCCGATCGGCACGCAGCTCGAAGTCGCCCTGCATCCCTTCGAGCCGAAGGTTGCCGCTCATCGTGATCGCCCCGTCGCCCGACTCCAGGCGCAGCTGTCGCAGCACCAGCCGATCGCCCTCGAAGCGCGCCTGCAGCGTGCCGCCGCTCAGGCGCCAGCCGAGCTCGCGTTGCAGCAGCGCGAGTTCGCGTCCGTTCAGTTCGCCGGTGATGCGCGGTGCGCCGATCGTTCCGCCCAGATCGCCGGCGAAGCGCAGGCGGCCGGCGACCGCCCAGGCCGGTCCGATGATGCGGTTCGCGAAGGCGAGCGTCGGCACGTCGAGCCTGACGCGCCCGCCGAGCCGGCCTTCGTCGAGCGAGACCGTCGCTTCGCCGCGCTGCTCGCCGGCCGATCCGCCGTGCAACACCAGCTGCACGCGTCCGCTCGGCTGCATCGGGTCGTCGCCGTGCACGTCCCACTGTGCGTCGAGCGAGAGCGCTTCGATCTCCGCCTCGGCCTGCGCGATGGCGTCGGCCGGCGGCGCGAAGCGACGTGCCCAGCGGCCGACCGGCAGCGCAGCGGCATCGCCGCGCGCGCGGAAGCTGCCGTCCTGCCAGGCGAGCGTCGCAAGGTCCAGCGCAGCGCCGTCGACCCGCCACCGGGATTCGCCGAGCGAGAAGCCGCGGGCGTCGACGCGCAGTTGTGCCGGGTCGAGCAGGCGCAGGTCGATCGGCCGCTCGGCATCGATCTTCGCGAGTCGACCCTGCCAGCGCCAGGCATCTTCACCGCCCGGCTGGGCCAGGCCGCCCTCGGCCGACAGCTGTGCGGACAGATCGGGTCCGGTCGCGTCGACGCGCACGGTGTGCGCTGCGACGTCGCCTTCGGCGCGAACGCGAAGCCGATCGATGCGACGATCGGCCACGATCAGGCGCTCGGCCTTCAGATCGACGTCGACTCGGCCGCTGGACAGGTCGGGGACGTCGACGCTCGCGTCGAGGGCATCGACGCTCGCGTCGATAGGGTCGACGCGAGCCGAGTCGCGCCAGCCGAGTCTGCGCGCCGAAATCCGGCCGACCAGGCCGAGCGAGCTCTCGTGCCATCCACCGCGCAACTCGCCTGTTGCGCTCGCCGAACCCGAAGCGCGCGATTCGAATTGCGCCAGCGACCCGGTGCGCACCGAGAACTGCAGGCGATCGCCTTTGCGGCCGAGATCGCCCTGCGCGCTCGCGTGCGCGCCGCCGAAGTCGAGCGTCGCCGAAACCTTCGTGATTCGCGTCGTCTCGACGTCGCCACGCCACTGCAGTCGAAGGCTGCGACCCGCGAGGCTGCCCGAATCGACCGCCGCACTCGTTTCGAGCGAAGGCTCGGGCCACGCCCGTCCGCGCGCGCTCCAGCTGCCGCCGATGCGCCCGCCCCACTGGGCGAGCCGCGCAGGCGCGCCGAGCACGTCCAAACGAAGCAGCAACGCCTCGATGCGCGCCGGATCGAGCGAGGCAAAGCGCCCGGCGAGGTCGATCCGCCACGGCGCGGCCGTCGTCGTGCTGCCGCTGGCCGAGAGCGAACCGGCCGCGCTGCGCAGCCGGGCGCGCTCGATGTACAGCGTCTGCTCGTCGACTCGCAGCGACGCCGCCAGTCCGATGTCCTCGCGACTCGCGTCGGCGACGTCGAGCTCGAGCCGGTCGCCATCGGCGTGCAGCTCGCCGTCGAGCCGCGTCGTTTCGAGCTGCGTCTGCAGTTGCGCGAGGTCGACGTCGTGCACGCTCGCCCGACCGCGCACGGTGGGAATGCTGCGGCCGAAAACCTCGAGCGGCTGGCCGAAGTCGATCGAAAGCGTCGCGTCGATGCGCGCGTCGCCCGGCAGCGTGGCGTGCAATCCGCGAAGCGCCAGCGTCGACGCCGACCACCGAAAGCCGCTGCGCAGCGAGTGCAGCGGAACGCCCGCGCGGTCGATCGGGGCCGGTCGCGCGTTCTCGAGGCGCAGGTCGCCGTCGATGCCTTCGTCGCCAAGCCGCAGCGTCGCGCTGCCCGAGAGCGACACTGCGGGCACCTCACGCAGCCCGAACTGCGCAGGTTCGACGGCATCCAGCGTGATTTCCACCGGCGCGAGCTTCGCGGAGAGCCGCGGCGCGAACGGGCGCACACGCGTATCGAGCCCGATCCACACGCCCCGGGGGAGCGTCGCGTCGATCCCCGAGGGCGCCGACGGCGGCAGCGCCTGCGCCACGACCGAGAAGTCCTCGAGCGTGCCGTCGGCGAGCGCGCGAACGCGCGGCAGCGACAGCGTGGGCAGCGCCGCGACTGCGAGGTGCGGCGTAAAGTCGAGAACCGCCTCGAGGTCGAAAGGCGCGCGCGCTCCGAGCGTGCCTTCGAGCGTCGCTTCGCCCCACGCCGGGGACGCCGCGGCGAAGCGGTCGATGCGCCAGGCGCCGTTGCGATAGCGTCCGCTGAACGAGAGGCTTTCGAGGACGATCGGCTCGGCCGATGCCGTCGCGTCGGGCACGACCGTCAGCCGGCCGATGCCGAGTGCGTCGACGCGCACGTCGATCGGCAGCGCGAGCGATTGCGGCGCCGACGGCGGGCCGGCATCGTCGGTCGGCCGCAGCGCCACCCGCGCCTGCGCGATCTCGATGCGCCCGGCGCGCAATTCGCCGTGCAACAACGCTGCAGGTCGCAGCGAGACCACCAGCCCGTCGAGCTGCACGTCGCGCGCTTCGTCGTGCCAGCGCAGCGAATCGATCCGGAAGCCGCCGAGCAGCGTCCCGCGCACGGCGCCCGCTTCGAGCGCTCCGCCGGTGGCAGTAGCCGCACGGTCGAGCGACCAGCGCAGGAACGAAGTGCTCTGACCGATCCACCAGATGCCGGCCGCCGCAGCGAGCAGCAGCACCGCGAGCACGACGCCGAGCGCACGCAGGCTTCCGCGCAATGCGGCGCCGGCGGACATCAGAACGCGTACCCGACCGAGAAATGCACCCGCCAGTCGCGCACCGCCTCACCGTACGCAAGATCGACGTTGACCGGCCCGACCGGCGAACGCCATCGCACGCCGACGCCGTAGCCCGCGACCGCCTTGTAGCGGCTCCAGGTGTCGGCCGCATCCCCCGCGTCGACGAATGCCGCCGCATACCAGTCGCGGCGCACCGGGTGCTGGTACTCGAGGCTGCCGAGCGCGAGCACGCGCCCGCCGACGACGGCACGAGCCTCGCGCACGCCGAGCGAGAGGAAGTCGTAGCCACGGATCGAGCTCGTGCCGCCGGTGCGGAACAGGTTCTCGGACGGGATTCCGTCGCGCCCGGCCGCGAAGACCTGGCCGAACTCGGCGAGCGCGACCAGGATGCCGCCGTCGAGCGCGGAGTCGTCGGGCATCGGCCAGAAGCGCATCGCGCGGGTGTGGAAGCGAACGAAGCTGCGATCGCTCAGCAACGAGTGCGATGCGCCCGAAAGCTGCGCGCTGATCGTGTAGCCGCGCCGCGGGTCGAGCGCCGAATCGAGCCGGCGCGTGCTCCACGTGTAGCCGAGCGTCAGCGCGCGCGTCGAATCGACGTCGCCGATCCCGCGCACGTTGCGCTGTTCGGTCTGGTACTGCAGCGACAGGAAGCGGTCGGCGTCGTCGCTGCGCTTGCCCTCGCCGACGAACGCCGTCTGCTTGTCGGTGAGCTCGCCCTGCACGTCGAAGCGCTCGATGCGCACGCCGCCCTGGTAGTAATGTCCGCTCGCCTTCTGCGGCGTGCGCAGACTGGCGAAGACCCGCCGGCGAACGCTCTGCAACAGCACGCCCGACTCGAGCTGCCAGCCCCTGTCCAGCACGTTGCGATCCTCGTAGCCGAGCAACGCACGGATCCCCTCGTCCGAGCTCACGCCCACGCCGAGAGTGACTTGTTGCGACGGGCGCTCCGACAATTCCACCCGCAGCGGCACGGTGGTGCGCGCGGGGTCGGCGAGCACCGCGGCGAAATCGGGCAGCACCTCGGCCGAATCGAAATAGCCGGAAGTGCGCAACCGCGCCTGGAACGCGAGCACCTCATCGAAATCGTACGGCTCGTCCGTCTCGTCTTCCCACGGAGCGAGCGCACGAACGATCGACGCGTCGTAGCGCGACAGGCCGTCGATCGTCATCGGGCCGAAATCGAGACGCGGGCCGCTGTCGATGCGCACGCTGAGCGCCGCGGTGGTGTTCTGCGGATCGACGCGCGCTTCGCTCTCGACGATGCGCGCGCGGATGTAGCCGCGCTGCTGCAGCGCGTCGACCAGCAGGCGCTTTCCCGATTGCCACGGCGCACTGCGAAAGAACGTGCCTTCCGGCAGCGGCCAACGCTCGAGCAGCCGCTCGCGCAACTCCTGCGCCTGCGGCGGGCCTTCGAGCGTGAGATCGAAGCGGTTCACGGTCGTGCGCGCGCCGGCGTCGACTTCGATGCGCACGACCGGAAGACGTCCGTCGGAGCCGGGCTCGTACGAAACCTCGGTCGTCGCCGAGAAGAACCCCGCCGCCTGCGCGATCGCCTGCACCTCGGTCTTCGCGCGCTCGAGGAAGAGCGGCATCTGCGCGGGATCGAAATTCGGATCGTCGATCCAGCGCCCGACCAGCGTGCGCGTGCGGATCGGCTCGACGAGTTCGCCGAGCGCGTCGACCTTCAGTTCGTAGTTCGCCGCGTCGGCGGGCGGTGCGACGCCGAGCAGGCCGAAGGCGACGATCGCGGCAAGGACGGCGCGAATGCGGCGCAGGACCGGCGAACGCGCCCGATGCGCGAGGCGCGTCGCCGGTGCCAGGAGCATGCGTCAGACCACCACGGCAGCGGCGGCGCCGTCGGCGCGCTCGACGATCTCGCCGATGCGGAACACGGTTTCGCCCGCGTCGCGCAGGACGCCCTGCGCCCGCTCGACGTCGGCCGCGTCGACGACGACGACCAGGCCGATGCCACAGTTGAACACGCGGTGCATCTCGTGCGGGTCGATCCCGCCGTTGCGCTCGAGCCAGTCGAACAGCGGGGCGCGCGTCCAGGCGTCGCGATGCATCACCGCCTGCATCGCATCGGGCAGCACGCGCGGAACGTTCTCGACGAGGCCTCCGCCGGTGATGTGGGCGATTGCCTTGACCGGAACCCGCGCGAGCAGATCGAGCACCGCGCGCACGTAAATGCGCGTGGGCGCGAGAACGGCATCGGCGAAGCGCACGCCGTGGAAGTCGTCCTGCAGTTGCGGCGCGTCGATCGAACCCCAGACGCGCTCGATCACGCGGCGCACGAGCGAATAGCCGTTCGAATGCGCGCCGCTCGACGCCAGGCCGAGCACGGCGTCGCCGGGCCGGATCGAGGTGCCGTCGACGATCTTCGACTTCTCGACGATTCCGACCGCGAAGCCGGCGAGGTCGTACTCCCCGGGCGGATACATGTCGGGCATCTCGGCCGTCTCGCCGCCGATCAGCGCGCAGCCCGCCTGCTCGCAGCCGCGCACGATGCCGCCGACCACGCGCGCTGCGACGTCGACGTCGAGCCGTCCGCAGGCGAAATAATCGAGGAAGAACAGCGGCTCGGCGCCCTGGACGAGGATGTCGTTGACGCTCATCGCGACCAGGTCGATGCCGACCGTATCGTGGCCGTCGAGCGCGAAGGCGAGCTTGAGCTTCGTGCCGACGCCGTCGGTTCCCGAGACCAGCACCGGCTCACGGTAGCCACGCGGCACCTCGAACAGCGCGCCGAAGCCGCCGATGCCCCCGAGCACCCCTGCGCGCATCGTTCGACGTGCAAGCGGGCCGATGCGGCGGACGAGTTCGTCACCGGCATCGATGTCGACGCCGGCGGAGCTGTAGGAAAGCGGCGTGCTCGTCTTCGGAGAACCCATGAGAATTCCGGCTCGTGCGAGGTGCGCCAGGCCAACGGCGACCGATAGAATGGCAAACCGCACGCGCCCCGGCACGGGCCCGCGATCGGTTCGAGCGATTGTAGCCGCTCGCCCCCGGGCCTCTCCCCGTACCCGCACCCGCGGCCGATGCACCCGTCCGTTGCCCTCGTCCGTTGCACATTGCACCCGCCCGATGCACCAGATCGCACTCGACCTGCACCGCGTCGAAGCTCCGACGCTCGACAATTTCGTCGCCGGCCGAAACGGCGAGGCGCTTTCCTGCCTGCGCGGCCTGCGCGCCGGACCAGGCGCGCGCGTGCCGCTCGTCTATCTCTGGGGCGAGCCCGGATGCGGCAAGACGCACCTGGCGCGTGCCACCGCCGAAGCACGCAACGTCCTCGCCGCCGACGCACCGCTGAAGGCCTTCGAGGCGCTGCTCGCCGACGCTGCCGGACAACCGCGCGTCGTCGCAGCGCTCGACGTCGAGCGGCTGGATGCCGATCGCCAGTCGCTGCTTTTCCACCTGATCAATCGCACGCGCTCCCAACCCGCGAGCACGGTGCTCGCCACCGGCACGCAGCCGCCGCTGGCGCTCGGCCTGCGCGACGAATTGCGCACACGGTTGGGCTCGGGGCTCGTCTTTCGCCTGCACCTGCTCGACGACGACGAGAAGGCAGCCGCGCTCGGGCGCGTGGCGCGCGAGCGCGGCGTCGCCATCGCAGCCGACGTGATTCCGTGGATGATCGCGCACACCTCGCGCGACATCCGGGCGCTGCTGCACACCTTCGACGCGCTCGATCGACACGCCTTCGAACGTCGGCGCGCAATCACCTTGCCGCTGCTGCGCGAGTGGCTGCGCGAGGAACCCGACGCGGGCGAAGAAGCGGCACGCGGCGCACGCAGCGCCGACGGCGACGAGTCGCAGCCTTCATAATGCCGGGCGTGACGACTCCCCCTGCCCGCAACGGCGCCCCGAAAGGCGCAGCCGCGACGTCCCGACGCGCTCGCGGCGACGGCGCCCCCGACGAACGCGCGCTGTCCGAGGCCACGTCCTCCGACGTCGCTCCCACCGATGTCGCGCCTTTCGATCTCGCGCTCTTCGATCTCGACCACACGCTGCTGCCGATCGACAGCGACTACGAGTGGGCGCGCTTCCTGATCCGCCTGGGCGTCGTCGACGGACCCGAATACGACCGGCGAAACGATGCCTTCTTCGAGCAGTACCACGAGGGAACGCTCGACATCGGCGAGTTCCTTGCATTCCAGCTCGCACCGCTCGCGGCGCATCCGATGGAGCAGCTCGACGCCTGGCGCGAGCGCTTCGTCGCGGAGGTGATCCGCCCGCGCATCGTCGGCGCCGCGCGTGCGCTGGTCGACCTGCACCTGGAGCGCGGCGATCTGTGCGCGATCGTCACCGCCACCAACGAGTTCGTCACGCAGCCGATCGCCGCCGAGTTCGGCATCGAGCACCTGATCGCCACGCGCGTGGAGACGGCCGACGGCCGCTATACCGGACGGCCGCTGGGAACGCCGTCGTTCCGCGAAGGAAAGGTGCAGCGCACCTCCGAGTGGCTCGCGTCGCTCGGTCGTTCGTGGAGCGGTTTCGCGCGCTCGCACTTCTACAGCGACTCGACGAACGACGTCCCGCTGCTCGAGCGCGTCAGCGACCCGGTGGCGACGAACCCGGATCCCCGGCTGGCGGCCCTCGCGCGCGAGCGCGGCTGGCGAACGATGCGCTTGTTCGAATGATCCGCCAGCTCATCGACCGCGTGCTGGCGAAGGCGACCCGCTCGCCGCTGCGCAAGCATCCGAAGCGCTATCGCGGCAGCGAGCAGGGCATGCCGCTGGCCGACGTTTCGCAGGCGGCGATCCGCACCTGCGAAACGTTGCAGCAGGGCGGCTTCCAGGCGTGGATCGTCGGCGGCGGCGTGCGCGACCTGCTGCTCGGCCTGAAACCGAAGGACTTCGACGTCGCCACCGATGCCACCCCCGAACAGGTGCGCAAGCTCTTTCGCCGCTCGCGCATCATCGGTCGCCGCTTCCAGATCGTGCACGTGCTGCACGGACGCGACACGATCGAAGTGTCGACCTTCCGCTCGATGCAGCCGGCCGCCGAAACCGACGAGCACGGGCGCGTGCTGCGCGACAACGTCTGGGGAACGCAGGCCGAGGACGCCGCGCGACGCGACTTCACGATCAACGCGCTGTACTACGATCCGGTGTCGGACACGCTGCTCGATTATCACGACGGCGTGAAGGACATGCAGCGGCGCGTGCTGCGCATGATCGGCGAGCCGTTCGCCCGCTACCGGGAAGACCCGGTCCGCATGCTGCGCGTGGCGCGCTTCACCGCCAAGCTCGGCTTCACCGTCGAGCCGAAGACGCAGCAGCCGATCCGCGAATTGAGAGACCTGCTGCACAACGTGCCGGCGGCGCGCCTGTTCGACGAGATGCTCAAGCTGCTGCTGTCGGGCCGGTCGATGGCGTGCGTGCAGGAACTGCGCCGCCAGGGACTGCACCACGGCCTGCTGCCGATGCTCGACGTCATCCTCGAGCAGCCCGACGACGAGCGCTTCGTCCAGGCGGCGCTGGCCGCCACCGACGCCCGCGTGCTCGCCGACAAGAGCGTCTCGCCCGGATTCCTCTTCGCTGCGCTGCTCTGGCAGCCGGTTCGCGTGCGCTGGCGGGCGGCGACCTCGCGCGGCGAGCACGGCATCCCCGCGCTTGCGCAGGCGATCGAATCGGTGCTCGACGAGCAGGCCGGTCGACTGGCGATCCAGCGCCGCTTCATCGCCGACATGCGCGAGATCTGGATGATGCAGCCGCGCTTCGATCGGCGCACGGGCCGCTCGCCGCACGCGCTCGTGTCGCACCCGCGCTTTCGCGCCGGCTGGGATTTCCTCATGCTGCGCTGCGACTCGGGCGAGGTGCCCGCCGAGGTCGGCCAGTGGTGGCACGACTTCTCGAAGGCCGATGCCCCCGAACGGCAGGCGATGCTCGAACGCGAGGCGCCGTCCGGTGCAGCCGTGAAGAAGCGCCGGCGGCGCAGCCGCAGGAAAACCGCTTCCGATGCAGGCAACGCCGGCTCCGACGACGCCGCCGAGCCGCGCAGCACCGAGCCTCGGGCCGAGTCCGCGACGCACGACGATGCCCGGCCACGCACCGGCATCGGCCCGCGCGCGCCGCACCCGCGCGACGACGAGCGACCGAGCCGACCCGGCGCACCGCGAAACGACGCGTCGTGACCGGCAGGCTTCGTTCGTGGATTCCGCGGGGCGGCTGATGCGCGCCTGGATCGGCCTGGGTGCCAACCTCGGCGACGCCGCCGTCACGTTCGTGCAGGCCTTGCGCCGGCTCGACGCGCTCGACGAGGTCGACGTGGTGCGCTGCTCGTCGCTGTATCGCAGCGCGCCGGTCGACGCCCACGGACCCGACTACCGCAACGCCGCGGCGCAAGTGCGCGCCCGCGGCACGCCGCAGGCGCTGCTCGATGCGCTGCTCGAAATCGAGCGTTCGCTCGGGCGCAAGCGCCCGTACCGCAACGCACCGCGGCCGGTCGACCTCGACCTGCTGCTCGCCGTGCGCGACGACGGAGAGCCGATCCGCGTCGACACGCCGACACTGCGGCTGCCGCATCCCCGGCTGCACGAGCGGGCCTTCGCCCTCGCGCCGCTCGCAGAACTCGATCCTTCGCTCGACGTACCCGGCCACGGCAACGTCGTCGAACTGCTGCGCGCGTGCACGGGACAGCGCGTCGCGCGCGAGGCACCGCTTCCCGTCGCCGGGTTCGCCGCCCGATGAGCACGCTCGCCGTGCCGCTGCGCACCGTCGCGCTGCTCGTCGCGTCGAACGTGTTCATGACCTTCGCGTGGTACGCGCACCTGAAGGACCTCTCGACGCGTCCCTGGTGGATCGCCGCATTGGCGAGCTGGGCGATCGCGTTCTTCGAGTACATGCTGCAGGTGCCGGCGAACCGCATCGGCTACGGCTATTTCACGCTGCCGCAGCTGAAGATCCTCCAGGAAGTGATCACGCTGACCGTTTTCGCGCCGTTCGCGCTGCTGTACATGGGCCAGCCGCTGAAGCTCGACCACCTGTGGGCGGCGCTGTGCCTGGTCGGCGCCGTCTACTTCGCGTTTCGCTCATGAGTGCCGTCGCCCCTTCCCCGTTCGAGAAATACCGCCACATCGTCGTCGAGGGACCGATCGGCGCCGGCAAGACCTCGCTCGCACGCAAGCTCTCCGAGCGCTTCGGCGCCCGGCTGGTGCTCGAGGACCCCACCGCCAACCCGTTCCTCGAGCGCTTCTATCGCGATGCGCGCCGCTATGCGCTGCCGACGCAGCTGTTCTTCCTCTTCCAGCGCGTGAACCAGTTGCGCGACCTGGCACAGCAGGAGCTGTTCTCGCAGTCGGCGGTGGGCGACTTCCTGCTCGACAAGGATCCGCTGTTCGCCCGGCTGACGCTCGCCGACGACGAACTGGCGCTGTATCGGCAGATCTTCGCGAGCCTGCGCCCCCAGGCGCCCACCCCCGATCTCGTGATCTACCTGCAGGCGCAGCCCGATACGCTCGTCGAGCGCGTGCGCAGGCGCGGCGTGGAGATGGAAGCGGCGCTTTCGGAAACCTATCTGCGCGAGCTGGCCGAGGGGTACAGTCGTTACTTCCATCATTACGACGCGGCGCCGCTGCTCATCGTGAACACCGAGCACCTGAACCCGATCGAGCGCGACGACGACTTCGCGGTGCTCGTGCGCCAGCTCACCGAAATGCGCGGGCGGCGCAGCTTCTTCGCGGTCGGCGAGTAGCGCCGTGCGCGTCGTCGAACGCATCGCCGGGTTGCGCGAAGCGCTCGCGGGATGCACGCGAACCGCCTTCGTGCCGACGATGGGCAACCTGCACGACGGACACGTCTCGCTGGTGCGCATCGCGAAGGCGCAGGGCGAGCCGGTGGTCGCGAGCATCTTCGTCAACCGGCTGCAGTTCGGCCCCCACGAGGATTTCGGCCGCTACCCGCGCACCTTCGAGCGCGACTGCGAAGCGCTGCAGGCGGCCGGCTGCGACCTGGTCTTCGCGCCCGACGAAAGCGAGTTGTACCCGGTTCCGCAGACCTTTCGCGTCGCGACACCCGCGGGCCTGGGAGACATCCTCGAAGGCGCGTTTCGCCCCGGCTTCTTCGAGGGCGTGGCCACCGTCGTGCTCAAGCTCTTCGGCTGCGTGCAGCCGGCGGTCGCCGTGTTCGGCCGCAAGGACTACCAGCAGCTGCTCGTCGTGCGCAACATGGTCGAACAGTTCGACCTGCCCATTCGGATCGTCGCCGCACAGACGGCGCGCGACACCGACGGACTCGCGCTGTCGTCGCGCAACGGGTACCTCGATGCGCGCGAGCGCGCCGAGGCGCCGCAACTGCACCATGCTTTGTGCGCGCTCATCGCCCGCGCCGGCGAGCTGGCAGCGGCCCTCGCGTCGACAGCGGGCAACGACGAAGCGGCGCGACGCGCGCTCGCAGCCGTCGAGCGCGACGCGCTCGACGGCCTGCGCGCGCGCGGGTGGGCGCCCGACTACCTCGTCGTGCGCCGCCGCGCGGATCTGACGCTGCCCACCCGCGACGATCTCATGCGCCCGGGCGCGCTCGTCGCGCTCGGCGCCGCACGGCTCGGCAGCACCCGGCTGATCGACAACGTCGAGTTCTGATTCGGGGGCGCCGGGGCGCGGGGCCGCCCAGCTGCTCCCGCGCACGCGCGCCCTGCCCGCCGAGGCGTCTGCAGCGCCGGGCCGCCCGCCGCCCCGGCGCACGCGCACTGCCTGCCGAGGCGCCTGCAGCGCCGGGCTGCCCGCCGCCCCGGCGCACGCGCACTGC
>JACDJB010000471.1_pt1 | contig 42748 bp, 44 predicted proteins | sample 7454121 | NCBI WGS metagenome assembly JACDJB01 (sample SAMN14253290, study PRJNA609438) | sludge metagenome | isolation source: sludge after 25d culture with pyrite | collected 2018-12-20
AAGTTCCCTATGTAGGAGAAGGCGACGATGAACCCGCTTGAGAAGGTCAGCACATAGACCAGGTATGGCCGTCGCAGCATCAGGCGGACACCTCCCGCCAATCGTCTCCAACCCGCCACCACCATCACCAGTAACGCAAGACTCTCGAGCGCCGCAAACGCAGTGCTGGCGTTGTCGGCCTCCCAAACGAACGGCCGGAAGAACACGGTGGCCACCCCCGCAGGGAGTTTGACGGGGGTGTCGACGGCTGGCGGATCGAAGCTCGAGCCCCCCGTAGTGGTCTGATCGAGGGTCTTTTCCAGCGCACTACTGAGACCGCCTTCACTGCCCTCTCCGCCAAAGAACCTCGCAGTCTGGCTGAGGACAACCACCGCCACCACCAACAACACACCCAACGCCACGACTCGAACCAAGGTCGACCGCAATCCGGCACCACCCCCTACTCCCCGCAGGGTTCCCACCAGGCTCCCAACCCCCAGTGCCATAACTGCCAGTGCGCCATAGTGAGGACGGATGACGACCAGCCCAGCGACGCCACCAACAAACACGACGATGCTTCCTGCCCGTACCTTGTCGGACAGCAACAACGCCGCCCCATAGGACACCACGCCGAGCGCCAGCATCATGAGCGCTTCCTTGCCGATCGAGGCTGGCCAGTACAGCAGAGAGGGGAAAAACAGCAGCAGCAGCAGATAGCGCCTGTGGTCAGCCTCAGGCACCGCAAGCTTCAGGGCTCGCCACATCAGGAGCCTTCCGCCGAATGCCATCCAAGCGAAGACTACGCTTCCAGCCCAACGAGATGCTCCAGTTACGAGGTAGAAGAAGGACAACACCAGCGCCACCCGCTGTGTCTCTGGTGGCCGGCCTTCGAGATTTGGAGGAACGCTCGTGAATACGCCGTTCTTCATCAGCTTGGCGATTTCAGCGGCGCCATCGGAGTAGACGCCAGCATCAGCAACGTCGTTGTACACCACTTTCACGACGAAATAGCGGACAACGACGCCCACAACGGTGGCGATCATCCCGAAGACGAGAAGCCGCATCAAGCTTTGATCGCCCTCTTTGCTGGACAGCCACGAGAGCACCGGAAGCGTCATTGCCACGAGAGCAGTCAGCGTCAGAATCCCCGACCATTCCTCAAAGTCCAGTCGGTCAAGGCCGACAGCAGCGGCGCCCACAACCAAAAAGACCCCCAAGAGCCCCCCAGTAACTGCCCAGAATTCCTCGCTCGTTCTTATCCGAGGCACAGGCTCACGGCTCCTCGGGTGGCTTTGGTGGACCCAATGTCCCCGATAGTCAGGTACTTGGGCATCGACCATCTCACGCCGTCCGACACCATTCGCTCGTCAGTATGAGAGCTGATGATACTCGTCGAACGATTCTGGACTAGCCAAGCCCGCTGACCAGGGCACAAGGAGGTCGAGTCCAGAAGCTTCAGCCCGATTCCGCGCCTCGGGCGTCCACACGCAGTCCTTCCAAATGGAACGCTGGTAGGTGCGAGATCGCAGGTAGTCAATATACCGGTCCAAATGAGCGCCAGACGCCCCATAAGTAATGAAGACGGCTAGACGCTCACCCTTTGGCTGGCAGGTGACCCGACCTGGCAGTCGACCGGCGACTCGAGGCGAGACAGCCAACGGGATCCCAGGGCGGATGACGACCCCGTTTGCGCTACGTGTATTCCTGAGGTTCCATGCGACCACGTCACCAACCTCGGTGCCAAGGTAGCGCGTCCGTCCTGCACGGACGTTTGGAACCAAATGAGACCTCTCACGTACGTTCAGACCACCCGAGTGCCTGTGGTGGTCCTGGAGGTAGATCCCAATTCGGAGAATCGGATAGGAATTCTGCCAATCCGGCGCCGATGGATCGTACCGGTCCGCATTGTCTTTGTGATAGCCCCGGCCGGTCGACCGTATGGAGACGTTGCTATCACCAAAGTACTGAGGTGTTTCACCGAGCAAATCGCCAACCAAGGACACCACTGCGGGATCGGTAACGAGTTCCCCGACCCCTGGGGACGAGAGCACGTCTCCGGGCGCTAGGTCATTCGCCAGTATCTGGCGCCGATAACCCAAAATTCGGTCCTTCTCGAGGACCCCCCTCCGAACGAGGTACCCGTTGTCCCAAAACTCCGTTTCACCTGGCATCGGTTCCCTCTCACTGAATCCTGTTCCAGAAATGCTGCGTACCTACTCCCGGTTGGCGCGGCGTTCACCGGCCTAGTGTACTCGGGCGCATCAGCAGCGCCATCTGAGAGGCCGACGTGAGCAGCGTGTTTTGGTATGCCCCCTTTGACAACGCGGCCGAGATGGCTCTCGCAGAGGAGCTGGCGCGGCACGCGAACTTGGATCTCACGGTGCAGAGCATCTCGGAGCGATTCGGTCAACCGCTGACGCCCCGAAGCCACCCTGATTTCACCCTGGTTCGAGATCTCCCACCCCCTGCCACGGAACGCAGAGGGAGCAACACGGTAGCGTTGAGAGGGTGGACCGCTGCGGAGCGGAGCATAAGACGTGGCCGATTGGTGCGCCGTGGGCATTTCGATCTCCTGCACCTCCACACCTACAACCCGATCACCGATTGGGCAGCCATCCCACTGCTCCGACGCCGGACGCCGATCGTTGTCCAGTCAGTGCACAACGTTCGGCCGCACGACTCGGTGTTTCCGTATCGGTTGGAGACCCAGTTGCTCGGTCACGGGTATCGAGCGAGTTCTGCACTCGTAGTGGCCCACGACCATCTGAAGCGGCAACTGGTCGAGGAGTTCAACGTCGAACCGAATCGCGTGGCCACCATCCCCTTTCCGATCACCTTGCCTGTGCGACCGCCCGGCCAGGCACGAAGAACAACGCGCGGACGTGTCACCTTCCTGTTCTTCGGCACTCTCCGCAGCAACAAGGGGTTGCCGGTCCTGATTGAAGCGATCCGTGACCTGGACCGACAGTCGGGCCACGCCTCTCGAATCGACTTCGTAGTCGCAGGTCGAGGCGACCCCGACCTGGAGCTCGCGGTACGGGCCGCAGCGGATGAACTTGGAAACTTGACGGCGGAGATCGGGTACGTGACCAACCAGCGACGCCAAGAATTGTACGATCAAGCTCACTGCGTGCTGCTCCCGTACACATCGATAAGCGCGCAGAGCGGTGTGCTCTACGACGCCTACTCCCAGCGCCTTCCCGTGATCGCCTCCAAGGTTGGCCCCATTGGCGAAACCGTTCGTGAGCACCGCAGCGGGTGGGTGGTCAAACCAAACGACCGGCGGGCGTTGGTCGATGCCATCCTCATCGCAAGCCGGAGCCCCCTGGAAATGTCTGACGCAGCCGATCGAGGCGCTGCCGTAGCGGAACACCGAACTCCTCGACGGACGGCCGAAATGCTCTTCGATCTGTACCACCGCCTGCTGAACCCACGAGTGAGGTGCAACCACCGGTCTGACCTTCGCCAGTAGGGCTCTGCTGTGCCCGAGCTGGTAGATTTTGCCGATGCCCAGCAACGGGAGTCGAGAGGTTGTCCAGTCGAGGAGTGAGAAGCGTGCCTTCTTGCAGCCCAAGAGGTTCACTGCAGGCGCGTTCGTCGAGCGCGGTGACGCAATACGTCCTTTCGTAGAGGGTCGAACCGTGCTCGATCTTGGTTGCGCCTCAGCGTTCGGGCGACCCGACTGGATGCATGCTCAGCTGTCGGGCATGGCGTCGCAGCTGGTAGGCGTGGACCTGGATGATGCCGCAGTTGGCCGAATCCGCAGCGAGGGTTACGACGTTCGTCAGGGCGACGCCGAGAATCTGAACTTGGACGAGCGGTTCGACGTCGTGTTTGCAGGCGAACTTATCGAACACCTCGAACGATTCCCGGACTTCTTTGAGAGCGTCCGCAGGCACCTAGCCCCCGGGGGCAAGCTTGTCTTAACCACACCCAACCCGTTTGCGCTCTCCTGCTTCATCTACAGGATGAGTAAGGACGTGTGGGTCAACAGCGACCACACCTGCTGGTTCTGTGAGCACACACTCCCCCAACTCGCTGCTCGATGCGATTTTGACGTCGAGCAGATATCGTATATCGGCCACCCGACACCCGGCCGGTTGCGCCGCATCGTCGCTAATGCAGTCCGTGCTCCACTCCCGGACCGACTTTCCTGGGGGACCATGTTGGCAGTAGCCAAACCGACGTAGCCAAATGACAGACTCGACTCCGAGCATGAGAGCTTCGATGAAAGTGTTCCTCGGTGCAAGAGGGCGCACCATAGGAGCTCTTGCCCTCACTTCCTTTGGTAGCGGCATGGCTGAAGCGTTGTTTCTCGTCGTGATAAGTCGCGCCGCATTCGCAGTCACCGATGACGTCGACCAAATACAAGTCATCGGCGATCGAAGTCTGAGTCTCGGCGGAGCGATCCTCATCGGACTGAGCATGATCGCTATTCGGTGCGGGCTTGCGCTCTGGGCGGCAGCGCAGTCATCCCGATTCAGTACTTCCGTGGTTGCCGATACCCGGAGAACCCTCGCCGAGGCGTTCCTGTTTGCATCCTGGCCCGTCCAACAGTCAGATCGAAGCGGCCAGCTCCAAGAGCTCCTAACCACCTTCACGAATCAAGGCTCCCAGCTAGTCAACAGCGTGACACTCGGGGTCAGTTCCACGTTCAGCCTCGTCGCCCTTCTCGGGATGGCCGTTGCCGTCAATCCAGTGGGGTCACTCGTCGTTCTGGCGGCCGCACTTGCCTTCGGATCCTTGTTGCGGCCGCTTCGCTCCGCCGTGCGTCGGCGCGGGACAAACGCGGCGAATGCTGGAATGCACTTTGCCTCGTCCCTCACCAGTTTGTCGCAGCTTGGCCAAGAAATGCACATCTTTCGCATTCAGAAGCAGGCTACAAGTGCGGTCGACGAGCTGGTCACATCAAGCGCTGACGCCGAGCGTCGGCTCCTCTTCGCCAGATCGATCGTCGTGCCTCTCTACTCGACCTTGGCATACCTTGCCCTTATCGGGGCACTTGCCGGAATCACGATCTCGAATGCCACCAACGTCGCAGCACTCGGAGCCGTGATGCTCATCATGCTACGGGCCCTCAGCTACGGGCAAGCGATCCAGAACGCTCACTCCTCCGTAGCTGGCTCCCTCCCGTTCGTTGAACGCCTTCAGGTTGAGTTGGACCGCTACCGGGCCGGGCGCCAATACGACGGACAGCAGCCAGTCGGGCATGTGGGCGATCTAACCCTCAACAACGTGAGCTTCTCTTACGAGGACGAACGGCGGGTTCTCCACGAAGTGTCACTGACCATTCATCACAAAGAGGTTGTCGGTATCGTAGGACCCTCTGGCGGGGGGAAGTCAACACTTGTTCAACTGATGCTCGGGCTACGCGATCCGTCCGCCGGTTCGATCCTTGCTGCTGGTCGCCCAATCATCGAGATGTCTCGCGACGAGTGGGCACGAAAGGTCACCTTCGTCCCTCAGGAAGCTCACCTGGTGGCCGGGACGGTCGCTGACAACATTCGACTATTCCGCGATGACGTCTCAATGGAGGCCATCGAACGCGCCGTACGGCTCGCTCACCTCAGCGACGACATCGCTAGCTTCCCGGAGGGGTATGATCGGCCCGTTGGGGAACTAGGTGGACACCTCAGCGGAGGACAGCAACAGCGCCTTTGCCTGGCCCGAGCTCTCGTGGAGCGACCCGAACTCCTCATCCTTGACGAGCCAACAAGCTCGTTGGACGTCCGCAGCGAGCATCTCATCCGCCAGACCCTGGTGGAACTCAGTAAGCACATGACGATTGTCATCGTGGCCCACCGGATGTCTACCCTCGACATCTGTGACCGAATTATGGTGATTCAGGAGGGACAACTCAAGGGATTCGACACTCCTTCTCAGCTCTCAGAATCGAATGCATTTTATAGCGAAGCGCTGACACTCTCGGGGTTGAAATGACCGGCCGAATCCGCTTCCTACCAGCACCCGCCACCATAGCGCGTAGCTTAGGAGAATAGTACGAGATGAGATTTCGAGCGGATGAACTAATGACTATCGCGCAGAACCTGCGTCATCCATCGGTCGGGCGAGAAGCGCTCCGGCGGGTTCGATCCCGGGGATCGAAAAAGTCGCAGGCTCTGACACGAGCGACCTCAAAGGCATGGGCATCGGACCATGCCGAGTCTCTTGAAGATTTCGCGGGTTCGCTAGACAGCGATCTGTGGAAGGAGACGACCGAGTTCTCAGAAGCACTCGCGGGATCCTCGGTTGTACAGAGGGCTGACGGTCTTCGGTCTTTTGGTGGCGCAGACTATCGTCTCCTCTTCTTCCTAGTTCGACACCTAAAGCCTTCCGAGGTCGTGGAGACGGGCGTCGCTGCAGGCTATTCATCGGCTGCGATCCTTGAGGCCATGGACCGAAACGGAAAGGGCCACCTCTACTCAAGTGACCTTCCATACATATCTATGCAACATCCAGAGGATTTCATCGGTTCAGTGGTGGCAGCAAACCTGCGAGAGCGTTGGGATCTCCGCGTGAGAGGAGACCGCGTCCACCTACCCGAGTTGGCCCAGACCCTCAATCACGTCGACCTATTCCACTACGACTCCGACAAGTCATTTGAGGGTCGAACGTTCGCTCTAGACGTACTTGAGCCCGTACTAGACAGCCATAGCGTTGTTGTCTTTGATGATATTCAGGACAATGCACACTTTCAGGAGTGGACAAAGGCTCGTAGCGTACCATTTCGGGTCTTCGGATTTTCGGGCAAATACGTGGGTCTCGTTGGCTTGTGAATCCTGAAGCTGTAAGCTACCTCGAGTCTCGCAGGCTATTCGAGGTCGCACCTCATCGTACTGGACATCGAGACCATACCGGACATCGAGCATTGCTGAACCCAAAATCTAGTGGACATGTCGAAATCTCCTTTCCCGCCATCGCTCACGACTCAAGTTCACTTTCAAACTCTGACAATCGATCGGCAAAAAGCCAAGCTAGAAGGACGACAGGCCTATGAGCTATCTAGAGGAACGATCCATCCTGATTACAGGGGGGACAGGGTCGTTTGGCAAGGCGTTCGTGCGCTACGCACTCGAGCACCTCGATCCCCAACGGCTCGTTATCTTTTCCCGGGATGAACTCAAGCAGTACGAATTCCGGACCGAGATCGGCGACGATCCTCGCCTTCGATGGTTCATCGGAGATATCCGGGACGCAGACCGACTTGCACGGGCCCTCGATGGTGTCGAAGCCGTTGTTCATGCGGCGGCGATGAAGCAAGTGGACACCGCCGAGTACAACCCATTTGAGTGCATCCGGACAAACGTGATGGGCACCGAGAATCTGATCAATGCTTGCATTGACTCCGGCGTGGAGCGGGTAATCGGGCTTTCCACGGACAAGGCATCGTCACCTGTCAACCTCTACGGAGCCTCGAAACTTTGCTCCGACAAACTCCTCGTCGCTGGCAACGCCTACGCTGGCCACAGCGAAACCCGATTCGGTGTGGTCCGTTACGGAAACGTGATGGGGAGCCGCGGTTCAGTCATCCCGCTCTTCCGAAAGCTCGCCGCGACGGGACAGTTGCCCGTCACAGACGAGCGCATGACAAGGTTCTGGATCACACTGGATCAGGCGGTGCGGTTCGTCGTCGACAGTTTCAACCGACTGGTAGGTGGAGAGCTGTTCGTTCCTCGAATCCCCTCGACAAGTGTGATCGACCTCGCTCAGGCCATTGCACCCGACGCGAAGATCCACACCGTAGGGGTCAGGCCCGGAGAGAAGCTGCACGAAGAGATGATCTCGGAAGACGACGCCCGCCGCGGCCAGGCCTTCGACGACTACTTCGTCATCACGCCGGTGCTGGACTACTGGCAATCCGCTGAGTTTCAAGCGGGCAAGGCACTGCCTGACGGCTTCGCCTACCGGTCTGACACGAACGACCTGTGGCTCGACGTCGAAGAACTTCGCGAGTTGCTCGCCACGCTATGACTCAGGCCCACATACCATACGGACGGCAGTCGATCGACGAGAGTGACATCAGCGCCGTAGAAGCTGTGCTTCGCGGAGCCTGGCTGACGCAGGGCCCCGCGGTCGAGGCATTCGAGGAGGCTGTTGCCCTCAAGGTGCAGGCGCGTCACGCAGTCGCATTCTCCAGCGGAACTGCTGCCCTCCACGGCTGTACCGCAGTTGCGGGGCTCGGCCCTGGCGATCTGGTTGTCACCTCACCGCTCACGTTCATGGCCAGCGCGAATTGCGCACGCTACGTCGGAGCGAGTGTTGGTCTGGTGGACATTCGGCCCGAAACCTTGAACCTCGACATGGCCCAGATTCCGGCTGAAGCGGATGCGGTTGTAGCCGTGCACTATGCAGGTCTACCCGTGGATCTTCGAGGCATGAAGGTCCGGCCTCGGGTTGTGATCGAGGATGCCGCTCACGCACTCGGAGTATCGACCCCTGATGGTCCTGTCGGCAATTGCGCTCGAAGTGACATGTGCATGTTTTCGTTCCACCCGGTCAAGCCGATCACTACTGGCGAGGGCGGCATCGTCACGACCAATGACGACAGTCTCGCTCATAAGTTGCGGCAATTCCGCACTCACGACATCGAGCGAACACCCGATCACGGGGCCTGGACCTACCGGATCAGCGAGCTTGGGTTCAACTATCGGATGACCGATATCCAGGCGGCTCTGGGACTCTCTCAATTGACGAAGCTCGACACCTTCATCCAGCGCCGAAACGAATTGGCGGATCGATACCGAGCAATGCTCGCCTCACTTCCGGTGGTGCTCCCGCCGGAAGCACCGCCGGGGTTCACCCACGGGTACCACCTGTTTGCCATCCGCGTTCGTGACCGCGAACGGGTCTTCGAGGGTCTTCGCTCTGCTGGCATAGGAGTTCAAGTCCACTTTGTCCCGATTCACCACCACCCGATCAGCGCCGACATTGGCGTTGGCCCGGACGATCTCCCCGCATGCGACGAAGCGTATGAGCAACTCATCAGCCTCCCGATGTTCCCGGACCTGACGGTTTCGGAGCAGGATCGCGTCGTCGCTACGCTGGCTTCTCTGGTCCAATGAATGCTAGCTCCGTTCTCTCCGCCTCACCGGATATCGATCAGAGCCTGGCTAGACCCCACCATCCGGCTTCGAGGCTGCACAAGGGGACATGATCGACATCCAAGCCCCAGTGAAATCTTCGTCGGCTATGCGATCAGATCATCCCAGGAAACTGGTGTTGAGGCTTTCACGCCCCGCCTGAGGACACTGCCAACAACGTCAGCCAAATGCTTCGGAGGCAGGCCAAATCCTGGTCTAATGCTGCGAACGGAATGGGCTGGGATGGTTTCGCCAGCCTGCATGTCACTCGTGTAGTAGAGCGATCGCCGAAACATCAGATTATCGTTTTCGCTTTGCCTCAGGCCGTAGTCGACCTCACCAAGAGCATTCCACGCCGTTTCGCTGTCGCGGCGGAGACTCGCGAGCTCTGAAGTCTCGAGTGAGAAGCTATCGTCTGGACCGCCGCCGGATCGGTCAAGTGTGAAGTGTTTCTCAATGATTGAAGCGCCCAGCGCGACGCTGGCTATCGCGGTCGCGTTGTCAAGCGTATGGTCCGACAAACCGGTGACTACGCCGAATCGAGCTGCCATGTCAGGAATGGTGCGAAGATTGTAATCTGCCGATGGGGCTGGGTAACTACTGACACAGTGCAGGATCGCGATTTGCTCACAGCCGCCCTTGCGCGCCGAAGCAAGCGCTTCCTGAATTTCCTGCTGGTTGGCGATGCCGGTCGATATAATCATCGGCTTTCCGGTAGCAGCGATATATTCGATTAGCGGGAGGTCCACGGCTTCGAACGACGCGACTTTGTAAGCTGGAGTTCCCAGGTCCTCAAGCAGGTCGACCGCAGTCGTGTCGAACGGTGAACTGAACATGGTGATGCCCAGTTCACGACCAAATTGGAACATTGGGGCATGCCAATCCCAAGGAGTGTGGGCCCACTCATACAGCTCAAACAGGGTCCGACCCGCCCAGAGGCCGTTTTTGATCTGGAAGTCCGGCAGCGCAGAGTCAAGTGTAATGGTATCTGGCCTGTAGGTCTGAATTTTTAACGCATCAGCACCGGCAGCTTTGGCCTCACGAATGATCTGAAAGGCCGTATCCATACTACCATTGTGATTTGCAGACATCTCTGCAATTATGTACGGGCGTTGCGCCGGGCCAATGGCTCGACCATCAATTGAAATTTGAGTCTGCATTCAACTTTTCCAAGGTAAGTTTGTAGCGATGTCCGCGCAACTCGAAGAAGGCTGGAAACCGCGCCGGGTCACACACCCTAATGAGGTCGAACTGTTCCTCCAATGTTAAAGATGGATCAAGGCGACTGTCGTCGGGGGTGCGCATTCGCAACTTTGTCTCGTCACCAGCCGAGGCTTGATCTAGTGGCGCGACGCTATCGAAGTGCTGCAAGGCGTAGTCCATCAGGTCGATCTCAGCATTAAACAGACTCTCGTTGATCTCGTGCCAAAGTGCATGTCTCGGGATCGCGAGGATCATTTTCTTCCAAATGCGGCCGGAATCAACCTTGTCCTCCGCCTCCAAGAGGCTTAGGGTCACGGACTCAGCGCCATTAGTGATGGCCCAGATATGGGGGCTCCATCCTCGTCCTTCTGGCAGGTCGCTCGCATGAAGGACCAGAGAACTGTCGTACTTGGCCCTGTCCTGCTTGCGAATGATTTCCGAACATGATATCAGAAAGAGGATATTGCCGCCCGGGAGATGCGCTCGGTTCCGGACTAGCGAGATTTGATGATCGGCCGAATTGACCGCTATCCACTCCTGAAGGTAACCATTTACAGGATGAGCGGGGTCGGTACAGAGAATAGAAACCTTCATAGCTGGCCCCTCATCGTCAACATCTGCCCCACAATCGAAGCGCCTCGGCCATGAGTGACTCTAGCAGCTGCTCGGCTTAGATCGCTTAGTTTCGAAGGCGTAGACGCCTCCGGCGTCAGAAACCAATCCATCCCGGCTGCAACTGTTGAGATGGTCGCAGTTTTGGCAGCTCCGGCGGCTTCGAGTGCTTCGGCGATCGTGCGTTGATTTTCCGCAAGGCTCGCCAACAAAGACGGCAGCCCAAGACAGCATGCTTCCCACACGGTGCTACCCGCTGCACCGATCATCAGGTCGCTATTCGTCATAAGATGCGCCATGTCTCGGACATCGACACGAACCTCGGTTGGCCAGGGCAAGTCGTCCGCTCGCTTTCGCACCTCGCGTATCCACGGTGCTTGAGCGCCCATCACCACGGTTATGCGACAATCCATAGGTAGGGCGCAACTGGCCAACGAAGCGAGCACTCTGGAAGTGGCGTTTGCCTTGTCCACACCACCCATAGTAATGAGTAGGTGCACCAACCTTGGCGAAGCACGACGTTCGAGGCTGACAGCCCGCAAAGATGCGAAATCAGGGCGCAGCAGCGCATACTCCGGCCCTGCTAGCACTACGCATCTTGAGGGCACGTAATCGTTATAGTCAGCGGAGCTGCGTCCAAGTGTCTGGTCGAGGAGGAGATCGCAAGCGTGCGGTCGATTGGCTAGGTCATCGAGCACAAGGAGCTTACTGGCGCTGTTACGGACGCGTTTTTCCCAGCGCTCGTCAATCGCATAGTGGTCGGCAATTAGCCAATCGACTTGCACCGGACCGAGTACAGCAAGAGTCTGGTCAGCGTCCTCCACCCAATCTGCCCCCAGCCAATCCGCATACGGAAAGCGTTCTTGATCGGTAGCAGAAGAACGAATGTCGACAACCGGCAGACTATGAGCCGCGAATCCATGCGTGCGGATCAAACTGAGTAGGTGGCCAGGGTGTGACCGGCAGATGAAGCTGCAGTCTGCTCCCTGCTCCCTGAGGATATAAGCAAGCGTGAGGCACCGCATCACGTGGCCGGTGCCAATCTCAATCGACGCGTCGGCGCGAAAAGCAACCCGGAGCGGGGTCACGTCAATCAACCGTCGAACCGCTCTTCTTCATCCGCCTGCTCTGTCGTGTCCATCGTTCAGCTATGTCAATCTTGTTCACACGCTAGCGCGCCCAGTTCGAAAAGGTTGCGTCGACAGCAGAGATTGGCCCGTAGGGGAGCAGTCCGTATGGCTGGCTCGATCCCAACGCGTGCAGACATGATGAGGGGCTGCGTTGACTCCTGGCGCCCGGTCGACCAGTCGGAAACGAGGGCCTGCCGTTGAGCATGTATAATCCAGACGGTCCGCTGGGCCGCTTCAGGTAGATCAGATTGAGTTGTCGTCGTGAATATCCTGTTCCGTCTGATCGCCCGAGGTGTGCCGTGGTCGGTTTCGTTCTTAATACAGATGGGAGCCTATGACTGAGACTGAGATGGATGAACCGATGGTGCTGATCTTGGGCACTGCGCAGTTCCAGTCGGGGTACGGAATCGTGAGGGACCTAGATCAGCCTGGCCAATCGGCTGCTCCGAGTTTGCTTGAGTTGGCCTCGGCCCTTGGCATAGCCGCCCTCGACACGGCGCCTGCCTATGGCCGGGCAGAAGACGCAATCGGCCGGTCAGGGTGCGGCCTACCGGTGCACACCAAGCTCGACCCGAAGCGAAACCCCGCGGAATCCCTATCGCAATCGCTGAAAGATCTGCGACGCGACCGCGTAGACGTGCTCTACATCCACGATTCAGCGGAAGTGCTGCGGCCCGAGAGTCGCGTAGTCGCCTCTGCATCTGAGTTGGTAGGTGAACGAGTCGGCAGTCTGGGAGCATCCGTATACGACCTGCCCGAGTTCGCAGCGGCTGTCGACGACCCTCGTATCGGCGTGGTGCAGGTGCCCCTCAACCTCTTCGATCGTCGTCTCACTCAAGACTTGATTGCATCAGCCGCCTCAACCGGAACGATCGTCTATGTGCGAAGCGTGCTGCTTCAGGGCATCCTTGCAGCCGACCCATTTGAACTCGTCGGCCCGACTTCGCCGTTGCGTCCATACGTCGCGTCGTTCGCTGAGCTGGCGCAACGCGCCGGCAGGACGAGGAGGGACCTCGCGATCGGCTGGGTCAAGGCGATCTCGGGAATCCGCGGCATGTTGGTTGGAGCCGATTCGGTCATTCAGCTTCGCGAGCTGGTCGCATCATTCAACTCCCCACCACTGGACGACGATTTGATTGCCGAACTCGAAGCACTTCCCTATCCACCTGCTGCTCAGTGCGATCCGCGTAGCTGGACGATCGTGACTTCGTCATGAGCCTCTACACCGGGCAACACGTGGTGGCGATTGTGCAGGCGCGCGTGGGTTCGGTTCGACTCCCGGGGAAGGTCCTCAGCCCGGTACTTGAGAAACCCGCTCTTGAGCATCTGATCGAGCGGCTCTCTCGTGCGGAGCTGGTTGATCAGGTCGTCCTGGCCGTTCCTGACACCGCGGTCAACGACGAACTGTCCATTCTCGCTGACCGTCTCGGGGTGACTTGCTTCCGCGGCAGCGAAACCAACGTCCTCGATCGTTTCGGGCTAGCAGCAGATTCGACCGACGCCCAGGTCATCGTCCGGATCACCGGAGATTGCCCGCTAGTTGCACCCGAATTGGTCGATCGGGTCCTCTCGGAACGTGCGACCAAGCAGTATGACTACCTTAGGACTGGACAGTCGTTCCCGGATGGGTTTGATGTCGAGGCTTTCACCATTGAGGCCCTCAGGCGGGCAAGGGCGGAAGCGACCGAGCCGTACGACCGGGAACACGTCACGCCATATATGCAGCGGGATCCGGATACTCACGCTGCTGTTCTTGAGGCCGCGCACGCGGTACCCGAAGAACGAGTCACGTTGGACGAGCCCGAAGACCTTGAGGTGATAGGTGCTGTCTTCGATTTCTTCGGACACAATCGATTCAGCTTCGAGGACGTTGCCCAGTTGATGCGTTCGGAGCCGTCGGTGTTCGCCGGAAACCGACATCTTGGTCGAGATGGCGGTGCCTCGATGGGCACGGGTGAGAAGCTCTGGAAGCGGGCGAAGCGTGTGATTCCCGGTGGCAACATGTTGTTGTCCAAACGGGCGGAGATGCACCTCCCATCAGGCTGGCCCTCCTACTTCTCGCGAGCCAAAGGCTGCAGGGTTTGGGATCTCGACGACCAGATGTACGTGGACGTGGGACTTATGGGGGTGGGAACCAACGTCTTGGGCTATGGGCATCCGAAGGTGGACGAGGCAGTCAGTGCGGCCGTCACCGCCGGGAATATGTCGACCTTCAACTGTCCGGAAGAGGTGTGGCTCGCTGAGCAACTCGTCGACCTTCATCCTTGGGCCGACATGGCTCGCTTTGCCCGCTCAGGCGGCGAGGCCTGTGCGGTGGCGGTCCGTATCGCAAGGGCTGCCTCGGGGCGAGATGGCGTCGCGTTCTGCGGCTACCACGGGTGGAGCGATTGGTACCTGGCGGCCAATCTCACGGAGGGTTCGCCACTAGCCACCCACCTTCTACCTGGGTTGGATCCCGCCGGCGTGCCTCGAGGACTCGCAGGTTCGGCTCGCGGATTCGCCTACAACGACCTGGCAGCACTCGAGTCGCTGCTCGAAACTGGCGATATCGGTGTGGTCTTTATGGAGGTGCAGCGGTCGGCTGAGCCTGACCCGGGCTTCCTTGATGGCGTCCGGGCTGCCGCATCTCGCCACGGGGCCGTTCTGGTCTTCGACGAATGCACATCGGGCTTCCGCAAGAATTTGGGGGGTCTGCACCTGGTGCACAACGTCGAACCCGACATTGCGGTGTTCGGTAAGACGTTGGGCAACGGCTACGCCATCAGCGCAGTCATCGGCACCGAATCGGTGATGCAAGCGGCTCAAAACACGTTCATATCCAGCACGTTCTGGACCGAACGAATCGGTCCAGCCGCAGGACTTGCAAGTCTTGCAGCAATGCGGGCCGAGGATGCTCCCGCTCGAATCGATGCGATCGGGCTCGAGATCCGGAGGAGGTGGGCCGAGCTGGCCGAAACGGTGGGGCTTCCGATCCAGACGGTGGGGCTTCCCGCGCTGGGAAGCTTCCTGGTGAGCGGTCTCGACCCGTTGGCAGTAAAGACCTTCGTCACCCAGGAGATGCTCGCCTGGGGCTACATTGCGGGAACTGCGACCTATGCCTCAGTCGCCCACGATTCCGAAGTCCTCGACGGCTATTTCGACACGTTGCGCCCCGTCTTCGACGCCCTTGCAGGGATCGAGTCTGACGAGGCGCTGCTTGCGCACTTGCCAAACGGCACCGCCCATAGTGGCTTCCAGCGGCTGGCCTGATTCGTGTCAATCCCCATCAATATCGAAACCGAGCGACTGATTCTGAGGTCGGTCACCGCTGATGATGTCGGAGAGCAGGACCTCGGCTGGCTGAACGACACCATAGCGACGGGGTTCCTGGCGGAGCCTAGACGTTCTAAACAAGACACTTTAGGCGAAGATGAGTTTCTAGCAGATGACAGTGTTCTCTTCCATGCCCCCATCAACAAACCGGGGTCACGTCGGGAACATCGACGTCGGCCCAACCGACCGCTGATGCAACCGGAGCGACGTGGGGGACATGACCAACGACCGAAACACCGTGCGTCAGATGTTAGGGAAGAAATGATACCGGAACCGCCGATGTTCACCTTTCAGTCGCGTCACGCAACGAGGCCGCATCCATGCGCTCCCAGCATCGAACAGGCGCCGACTCACTGGTTTGAAGGAGCGACTCTCTCAACCCTGTGTAGTGGTCTTGGGAATCGAACCCCGCGTCAACAACGTCCCGTGACAACTCGACCCATCGGCTTCAGGTCTCCATCACCATGAGCGAGATCAATGCAGGTGCCGACTGGGAGACCGATCCGATCGTGACCCGGACGGCTGGTGAAGCGCCGAGTTTCACCATGGCGAAACCCGATTCGGTCAATGCAGAGGATCTCGCATGGTCTGCGCTCCCGCAAGTGGCAATGATGTTGCTACATGCTCCTGTGAGCGCCGATCGGGGAGCAGCAACAGAGGTGCTGGATCGTGCTCGGGCCATCGCTCGGGCGATCGCACCTCGGGCTGGCCCTCGATTGACACGCGTTGGCCCAGTGCTCCTGGTTGGGACCAGCGTCCAGACAGGACGGATAATGGCATCCTTGACAGAGGAGTTCACTAAACGACATGGGAAACCCAAGTTCATCCGGCTCCGCCCGCTAGGAATTGGAGCGCTCAAGAGTGTCCGGCAAAACGTTAGACGAGTCGAAAGTGACCTCGCAGGTGCTCTCTCGACCGCCAATATTGGCGAGCCCTTCGGTCTTCGTGATGAGTTACTTAAAGTGGAGACCTTCAGGCGTCGCATTGCGAAGGTCAAGTTTCGAAACGCTGGCATCCGTGCCGTCATCGTCGGTTCACAGAACAACGCTTCAGTCCGGGCGCTTCTTTCTGTTGTCCATCATCAGCATGTCAGCTCGTACTACATCCCTCATGCCCCTACCGCCGACAACGCCTTCTACCACGATCTTCCAACCAACTGGGCGCTGTTGCGTGGTGCGTCGGAGGTCGAATTCTACCGAGGCCTCGGCGCCACCCCGCTCGACCATTTAGCTGCTGTCGGCAACCCAGGCGAGCCGGTGTCACACGCGACGCCGCCAAATTCATCTTCTGTCGTATACGCGGCGTCCGCCCCTGAGGTGATACAAGGCGATATCGATGTCATCTATCACGCCATTCGTTCTCCCATCAAAGTATCCCTACACCCTCGAATGCGCTCACATGCGTACCGGCGGATGTTTCCATCAGCTTGGGAGATAATTGACGCGCCAGACACCTCCACCTATTTGCGACGGCATGGAGCGAAGGCTGTGGTCCAACATGGAAGTGGCGTGGGGTTAGAGGCTCTTTCCATGGGGCTGGACGTGATTGACCTCTGCCATCCGCAAGACCGACCCAACTATCCATATATCATTGAACCTTACGTCCAGATCGTCCACGACGTCAGCAGTCTACGAAAAGCGATGGATAAATTGTCGGTTCGTGCTGGGGGACGACTTGAACGGATTGATTACGCCCATTCTTGGTGTAATGAATCGAGCATCGACGTTGTGCGAAGTATCGCAGATCTCGTCGAGCAAAGTTCGACCTGCGACACGGCAGGTGGGGTTCTTCTCGACGGATGGGAGTGGGGTTGCGCCGCTAAGGGCGACTTCAGCTACCCCGATTGATCCTGGAATTCATCCGACTTCGGCCTTGGGCCGGTCTGCAGTACTGGCCGCAATCACGATCTCCAACCGGTCGGTGGAAGCTGTGTCTGAAAGCGACTACCATCCACCCTTGTGCGCTACAACGTAGACCTTAGTAGGGGATCCCCAACACCGGCCCTGCGAGCATGGAACGAGGTCTACAACCTTGTCTGGATACGTAGCCATGGTTTAAGAGGCACAAGGGTAGGAGTCGAATCGTTCACTAACAGGTACCGGTCGCGAGACGACGCCAATTGTTTCATGGTGATGTGGTTGCGAAACCTTGATCGGATCACAAAAACCCTTGAAGAAACCACACAGCTCAACACTCTGACTTTCCTTGATGTCGGATGTGGAACTGGAATCCCAACCCTGTACGCAGCGACTCGATACGAATTCGCTGATTTGCGAGGCTTCGACTTTGAGGCTCCGCTGATAGAGGACGCAAGACGTAACCAGGAAAAGTTCCCAAAGGCCGGTCGGCGCTGTACGTTCGACGTGGGCGACGCATCTCAGCTCAAACTCCCGAAGGCGAGGTACTTACTGTTTTTGGCAAATCCTTTTGGAGAGCGAGTCCTCGAACAGTTCATTTCGAACAATTTGGATATTCTGGCATCGACACGCTCATACATTGCAATGGTGAACGACCACGGAATCCAAAACGTCATGGCAACGAGCGGCGTTTCTCTAGTACATAGGAACCCGACCTACAACTGCTCCCTGCTTTCTGTCGGTGATGCCGATGGCTAAGGCTATGGTGTTTGTTCTCGACTCAAGACGATTGCTGCTCGATTGCGCAACCAGCGGTGAAATCTCGTAGCTGCTTCTTCGGGAGCGGCTGCCAGTTCGACGGGGTTTCTTCATCAAGCCAAATGGATCATGCCGGTCCGCAGCCGACTGTCATAGAATCGAAGAGCGGACAGAAGCGCCTCGGCGCGCCGGACTCTCTCAATCGGGTGAGGCCTCGGTTTTGAGTGTCGCAGCGTACTCTTCGGCCCGATGCGTCAGAACCAACACAGCTGCCGACGCGTCCCAAAACCGTTCGTGCTCCACCACGGGCACAGTCTGTCCCCCAAAGCCGCGCTTGAAGCGGGCAATTGCGAGTTCTTTGGGTGATGGGGCTCTCGCACTAGTGGGGGCGAATTGCTGCTGACCTAATTCGTAGGAGACGACGCCGCGTCGGGCAAGCTCCTCGACCGCCGCCCATTGCAGCACGTGTCCAATCGGCTGGCCCTCAACATCTGGGTGATTTGCCGCCGAGGCGTAGTAGGCACTTCTTCCCGAGACAAGCACGTAGCTGAAACCAACCCATTGGCTAGCGAGACGGGCCCCGAACAAGAGCCCAGTTCCGTCCGCGAGCCAGTTCTCCATCAGTTCCCAAGTCCGCGGCGGCCTCGTCGAACGACCCGCCGCTCGGCGGTGCATCTCACGGTAGGCAGAGAAGGCTTTGCGATCACTCGGGTCGGTGAGCGCCGCCGACATCGACCGCAAGCCGCGCGTAATAGCGGAGCGGTGGCCCTTGGACATTCCTCGACGAATCACATCAACCGGAAGCGAAGTATCGAGGACCTGGGTGGCGCCTCCACGTTCCGCCCATCCATTGCGCAGGGCGGCCACTCGAACAGCGGATTGGTACGTGGCGGCGTCAGTAGGGATCGATGCCAGCCGTGTTGAGCCGGACACCGCACCCTCGGCCGAGGCAATCTTTGAAAGGTGATCAAAGCACAACCTGATCGCTTCGGCGGTCGTCGCCTCATCCAACTCGGGAGAGACCGCAGGGACCCACACTGGCCCTCCTCCGAAACCAATTGAGCGCGACGTCGCCTCGGTACCGCCGATCGCAGACTCTTCAACCAGGGCGACAGCTGCCGCCACAACTCGGTCTTCCCCATCGCGCACGGTGAACACCGACCCACATGGGGACGTATCCTGGCCGTAAGCGATGGTGTAATCGATCCATGAACGCGAATGCCAGAACCACCCAGTTGGGCTCGATGATACGAACATGTCCCACTCCGGTGGTGGGACAAGGCCGTGGTCGACGATTCGCATCACCCGCACTGAACTAGGGTCGCGTTACTCTGATCCTGCTGCAGTCGCTGATCGCCGAACGTTGTAGGATCAGCGATCCCTCCCGTAGCCGGAGATTTCCCCCACGTCCATGCGCAGCAAACGGCTGACCGGCGTTCCGCTGCTCTGAGTGCGTCAAGGTTGGCGTTCATAGCCAATTCGGTCAGGTCTTGGCTCACGAATTGGCGGATTATCACAATCTCGTCGAACTCGCGATGAGAGCGCCAGCGGCGGGCGCGAAGCGAGGTGTCGTGAGGCTCCCATCGAGCAGCTTCTCGTCGAGGTGACTTGCGAGGCGGCAGAAAGCCGTTCTGCACAAAGCTGTAGTCCGAGTCGTACGAATTGCGGGCAAGGCACCTGCCAGGGGGTTGATGCACGAAACGGATGGTATCGGCAGTCGGCTCGAAGGACGAAGTTTGTGCGCGTAGAACATTCTGAGGTGCGAACCCGAAGAGGAGGCCCTGACCTCGTCGACTGAGGTGAAGCCAGGTCGTGCTTCGGAGAGTACGATCAGCCCCAGCCGGGCTACTTAGCTGGCGTAGAAATGAAGCCATCTTGCTTGCGATGACGCACCCGGCAATCATGAGACGGTGAGCCAGTCCCCCCCGATCGGCCCTCGCAGGTACGAAGCAGATACCCCAACTGCGGTGCTCTGGTTGGCCAAGGGCCTGGGCAAGGGTGGGATGGAGCAGTTGCTGCTCAACCACGCTCGAGCGGGTAACCGGACTGCGTTCTCATATCGAGCCGCCTACCTCGTCGACCGGCCGCATTCTGTTGTCGAGGACCTGCGCAGCGAGGGAGTCCCGGTCCAGCGTCTCGGCTCGGGGCGCATCATGGACCCACGGTGGATTCGGGACCTCCTTGCCGAGCTGAAGGATGGCCAGATCGACATCCTTCACATCCACTCCCCTCTTCCTGGTGCCATCGCCAGGCTGGTGCTTTCGGTCGCCAACCGGCACGTGAAGGTCGTGGTGACCGAGCACAACCGTTGGGACCGCTATACGCCCCCTACACGATGGGTGAACCGGGCGACGTTCGGCCTCAACGATGCTGCCCTAGCGGTGTCGGCCGACTGCCGGTCAACCATGCCCGCGAGGATTCAGGCGCGGGTGCGGGTGCTGGAGCACGGTATCGACGCCGACGTGGTGCTCAAGTCTTTGGACCAGCGCCAGCGGGTTCGTGAGCACCTCGGAATCTCTGCTGATGCGATCGTCGTCGGCACGGTTGCCAACCTGCGGGAGCAGAAGAACTACCCGCTGATGCTTGCAACGGCGAAGCGGGCGCTCGCCGAACATCCAGACGTGGTCTTCCTCGCTGTGGGCCAGGGGCCCTTGGAATCGAGTCTCAACCTGCTGCACGTCGAGCTTGGCCTCGGCGATCGGTTTCGGTTTCTTGGCTTCCGGTCCGACGCATCCGATGTGATGGCTGCGCTCGACGTGTTTATGCTCAGTTCACATCACGAGGGCCTACCGGTTGCCCTTATGGAGGCCATGACGCTGGGCCTCCCCATCGTCAGCACGGCGGTGGGCGGCATCCCCGAGATGGTCACCGACGACCACGAGGGACGCCTTGTGGCCGACGGGTCCGAGCGAGAGCTGACCCAGGCGCTGATCGAAGTGATTGAGGACGCCGACCTTCGCGCTCGGTACGGCGAACAGAGCCGAGCGACGGCGCTCGAGCGGTTCAGCGCCGCTACCGCGACCGCCGCGGTCGAGGCCATCTACCGTGAGGTACTCAGGAGCTGATCCTGGTTAGTGTTCTCAGCGGACCATTCCACTAAGTTTAGGCTGCACTCGCTCGCCTTGCCCGGCACAGCGGCGCTTCGATAGGACCCCGTTTCCCGGCAGGACCTGGCATGTTCTTCAACAGTCTTCAGTACGCGGCGTTTCTGCCCGTGGTTTGGATCGTCTATCGAGTGCTGAGGCGGGTTCCACAGCAGAACGCGTGGCTCTTGTTGGCCTCGTACGTGTTCTACGGCTTCTGGGATTGGCGATTCCTAGGACTCATTCTCGTCTCGACGGCGGTCGATTACACCGTCTCCCGGCTCATGAGACCAGCTGCCGAGCCGTTACGTAAGCAGCTCCTTTTGGTTTCCTTGGTCGTCAACCTTGGCCTGCTGGTGACGTTCAAGTATTTCGGGTTCTTCGTGGAGTCGACCGCAAGTTTGCTGCGGACGTTCGGCTTGGAGCCGAACCTCCCGCTGCTGAAGATCCTCCTCCCCGTGGGGATCAGCTTCTACACGTTTCAGACGATCAGCTACACGTTCGATGTCTTCAGACGCAGGATCGAACCCGAAGAGAATCCGGTCACGTTCGCTCTCTACGTCCCGTACTTCCCTCAACTTGTTGCTGGCCCAATCGAGCGTGCCCAGCATCTGCTTCCCCAGATTCAGGGTGAGCGGCGACGGGCCGATGAGCACGACATCCTCTCTGGCCTGCGGCTGATTCTCGTAGGGTTGTTCAAGAAGGTGGCCATAGCTGACGCCGTCGCACCGCTGGTAGCAAAGTCGTTCAACTCGCCAGGGGGTTCGGTGTCCGCTGCGATCGGGATCCTGGCGTTTAGCCGCGATCCGGCACGTTTCTCCGGTGTTGGCGGCCTGAAGGCCGTTTTGGTGTGAGGGGGGGTTGGTTTCGGGTGTGGTGGGGTGCTCGTTGCGGGTTCAGGGGGCTGCTACCCGGCTGTCCAGTGTGTTGAGGTGTGTTCGGGTTGGTGTGTGGGGTCGGTGAAGTAGCCCGGCCGAAGGTTCGGGCTGGTGGACTGGCTGTCTGGAGTAGGTGACGGTCAGATCTGGAGTGGTGTGGGCTGGTTCATGGTCCGGAGGCGGCGTCCGGCGTTGCGGAGGTGGGGGTTCCATGGCCAGTGTTTGGGCCAGAGAGTCCAGGTTTGTCGGTTGCGGACGCGGAGGATCGCGGGTGTGTTGAAGAGGCAACGTCTCAGCTTTTTGGGGTGGGCGTGTTCGAACTCGGTGCCGGCCAGGAGGTCGAGTTGGAACCAGCGACACAGGGTGTGGGCCCAGCCGACCATTGAGGTCCAGATCTTGTTGCGGGCGGTGTCGGGGAACGGGAACCGGTCGAGGCCACAGGTTTTGAGTCGTTTGATGTTCTCTTCGACGTGGGCGTGTTCGCGTTGGAGCCGGTCGACCTCCAAAGCTGATTCGCCTGGGAGGTCGGAGATGATGATGGTGTGGCGCCAGCCGTTCGTGTCGAACATCCGCTGCTGGGCGCCGGGGTGTAACGGTTCGCGTCGGACGACGACTCGGGTGCCGGGCGGGTAGTGAACATCGAGGTCGTCTTTGGGTCGTTTCTTCAGCCCAACCCATCTGGCGATGGCTGGGTCGTCGGTGACCTCAACGACTTGGGCTTTGCGGGCGTCGACGTCGGAATGCTCGTCGTCGAGGTCGACGTTGTGGGGTTCCAACGCCTGTTCCCAGTTGGTGTTGTCGTCGAAGCTGAGGATCACCGAGCTCAAGACGGTGTTCGACCTTCCGGTGACGCAGAACCGGACGTTGCGGTCCCACATGTCCCACATGAACCCGAGGGTGTGCCCGGCCGAATCGGATCTGACGAGGATTTCGTTGGCCGCGTCAGCAGCGACAGCGCCGGGGCGATGGGACCGGGCGACGCTTTCGGGGAGCGCGTCCAGTCCTGCGTCGACGATCCCAACGAGATCGGCGATGGTGTTCGCGCCGGCGTTGCCGGGCCGGTGCTCAACCGCGAGGGCCTCACCGGAGCAGTCAGCGAAACACGCCAGCGGGTGGAACCCGTACCCGCGTTTGTAGTTGCCTTTGGCGTCTTCTTTCTCCGAGTGCACACGGGTGAGGGTGGCGTCGATGTCCAAGGTCACCCGACTGTCGGGATCAGACCAGCCGTGTTCGGCCCACACGCGAGTGCGGACCTCGGCCATCACGTCGTCGATAGCACCGGTCGATCCGGGTGTTTTGGCGAAGTCGGCGATCATCCGCCGGAACGTCGTGTCCGAACCGACGTCACCCAGCACACCTTCGGCGGCTTGGACCATCGCCAGGTCGGTGCAGCAATCTCCTCCGGCGTTCAACATCAACAAGCCATGGACCAACAACCCGCCCCGGTCAACAACCGGTATTCCCGGGCCCAAATAGGGCACAGCACCGGCGAACCCGCCGGTCACTCCCAGCCGGTCGGTGTACTCCGCGAGCGGCCCCAAGCCAGCCAACGCGACGATCTTGTCGGTCTCATCATCGCCGTCATAGCGGACCGGTTCCGACGCGCTACATTGCACCTGACGGGTGCGTTCCATCCCAGCCTCTTTGTGTGTCTCGACAACCACAAGTTTGCCGGAACGGAGCGCATTTGTCGCGTCCGAACCTAGTTCTTCACGGTCTCAACGTGCCGGATCGAGGTTAGCCTTCAGATCTACGGCGACTTCAGCGGCTACACCGACATTGCCCGTGGAACCTCCCGTCTTTTCGGCATCGAGCTCATCCGGAACTTCCGCCAGCCTTACCTCTCCCGAAACATCACCGAATTTTGGCGGACCTGGCACATCTCACTCTCGAATTGGCTCCACGACTATCTCTACGTTCCTTTGGGCGGCAACCGCAACGGCGCGCTGTCCACCTATCGAAACCTGATGCTAACCATGCTGATCGGCGGTCTCTGGCACGGCGCCAGTTGGACCTTCGTGGTGTGGGGTGGGCTTCATGGCCTGTACCTCGTCGCCGAACGAGCGATTGGGGTTAGCGAGCATCGCGGGGTTCGGCCACCGATCAGAGCTGGGCAGCTTCCATCGAAGCTGTTCACGTTCGCTCTGGTGAGCATGACGTGGGTCTTCTTCCGGGCAGACGATTTCGGTCAGGCCATGGACGTCTTCCGCTCTCTCTTCAGTGGATCGGGTGGCCTCCCTATCGAAGACGTGATCCTCGTTGGCGTCATTGCACTGGAGGTCCTCCTGATGGACCTCTACGCACGCAGGCAGCCCGCGCTGATGAAAGTTCTGCAATATCCAGTGGTCGAGGGGTTCGCTTACGGCATGCTCGCCGTTGGGGTCATCGTGTGGAGTGGAGGTGGCGGTGCGCAGTTCATCTATTTTCAGTTCTAGACACAAACGTCTCTTGGGATTGGCTTGCGGGATGATGCTTGCGCTTGTCGCCTCCGAGGCTGGCGCGCGGCTGCTCGCTCCCGGGTTTGGGCACAACGGCGACTGGCCCAGCAACGAGACGTTTGTGAAGTACACCCAGCTGAGCAATCTCAGCGACCCTGTGGATACGGTCTACGTCGGTTCATCCCTGGTTGCATTTGGAGTCGACTCCAAGTTGATCTCTGAGCGGACTGGCAACTTCCACTACAACGCAGCCCTTTCAGCCGGACAGATCGAGACCCTTGACACGTGGACTAGGGAGTTCGTCGTGCCGTTGGCCAGGCCTCGACGTATCGTTTTGGGAGTTGGCCCGACCGAACTTGCCGGGACTGCGGCCGATGACGGCAACCGTGATCGCTTCGCACAGGCCCCGGCTATCGCGCAGGCCAGACACCCGACACGGATGCGCAGCGCTGAGGAGTCGGTGCAGGTCAGGTCGGAACTGTTCAACGTCCGCCGTCAACTGCGGAGCGTTCGCGATGCCGGACGGGCCATCGTGGACGGCGAGTTTCCTCAGTACTGGGGTCCGTATGGTGAGCGGCAGGACGACTTCGGTGGGGAGCGAGTTGTTGCGAGCCTCGACGCCGACAGTGCCTTGGATGGCCCTTCTCCGGAGCGGATCGCCACACTCAATGAACTTGTCGACTGGCTGACTGACCAAGGCATTGAGGTCGTTCTGTTGGAGATGCCTGCATCGCCGACCTTGCTCGATCAACTTGGAGGCGCAGGTGACGACGTCCTCAAGGTGCTGGAACAAACCGCCAGTCGGCAAGGGGTCTCGGTGATCGACGGCAGGCCCTTGGCGGATCAGGACGAGTTATTCTTCGACGGATCTCACCTGAATCCTGCTGGCCAGGCCGAATTTTCCCAAGCCCTGTCTGCCAAGCTCGAGTAAGGACGGACACTCCCCTCGTGGGCAAGGGGCGTCACGAGGCGGCGGACCCTCAAAGTTTGACATGGCCCTCTGCAACCGGCTTCCAGCTGGCCAAACCCTTGCCTGCTCAGAACAGCTCGATGTCTCCGAGGCTCAGGGCCAGCTGATCCATCGCTGGCACCATCGGCGTGGCAACCGGGCGCCACGTGAGGATCGGGCCCAACGCCGGAACCGGAACGAAGCCTTGCCGGGCATCGGCGAGCGGCAACCGACCCTGCGACGTCGAGCCCTTCAAGAGGTAGTCGACGCCCGCACCTTTGAGGGCCTTCCACGCCCGTCTCGGTGACGTCCCGGCGGGGGTGAGCACGTCGCAGATCGTCGCCTCCACTGCCGTGCCCCGACGTCGGGCCCGGAACACCACGAGGCCGTCCTCGACCCCTGTTCCCAGGCTGACCGCTCGGTAGCGCAACGGTTCGAACCGGTAGCGCCAATGGAGAAACTCTGTGGTCCGATCGGTGGCGATGTGCGACCCGGTGTCGATCCGGGCCAGGAGCGCCTCGACGGCGTCGTGATCGGCGAACGCCTCAGCGGCCGGGCGCCCCACGGAGCACTCCTCCGACCACTTCTCGGCGGCGGTGCGGGCGCCCGCCAACTTGGCGATCGAACCCGGGCCGGTCAGCCGGACCGACACCGGCACCTTGCCGACCTGTTGCCAACCCATCTTGAGGTAGCCCGGGCGGCTCTTGTCGTTGGGCGTGTTGAACACGCAGTCCACGCTGTCGTCCCGGAGGTCGTCGAGGGCACCCAGCGTCAGCCGGCTGAAGATACCCCGCCCCTGCCAGTCGGGGTGGGTGGCGGTGTCGACCGCACGGACGGCGTTGATGGTGGTGCCGTCGAATCGCCGGAAACGCCAGCGGAGGAAGGTCCGCAGGCCCACGAGGGTGCCACCTTCGTCCTCAGCCACCCAGGTGGGCGACGGCCCAAACGGGTTTTCGTCGTGCTTCCACTCGAAGAACGCCTCGTTGGGTTCGCCGGCCTTCCAACCGAGCGCCTGCCGACACAGCTCGATGATCGCCGGGCGGTCGTCGGCCGTGGCACGCCGAAGTCGCAGGTCGTCGGGTGCATCCTTAGGGGCGTTCACGGCCCGACGATACAGGAGTCGGTTGTTTGGCGGCTCAGGCCGATCGCCCCATCAACCGATTCTTCAGCGCAAAGACCGCGGAGTGAGCGCCGCTGGCGATGGCCGCTGTCCGCTCAACCAAGACGCCACAATCGATGTTCAAGGCGAGCTACTGCTCGACGTACGTCTCGGCAACCTTCCCGATGAGGAGGGCGACACCTCCAAGCATGACGAGACTTGAGAGACCCAGTCCCAGCATCAAGGCTACGGGCACCCCCGCGCCGAACGAGTCCAATTGCGGTTGAACCAGCACAACCTTGAAACCAGCAGCGATGGCGCTGCGTCCTTGAGGAGCTCCAGCCATCGCTCCGAGAAGGGCGCTGAGCATCAAGGCGATTTCCAAAAGGTTCCCGAACCGCAGCACCAAAGATGCTTACCCCCGCTGATCGTCACGCCGGCCAAGGCCAACGGATCGACACTGCCCGTCAGGCCGACCTTGATGCCGCCTACCAAGCACACCCGGAGCGGTTCCCCAACGGGCGGCCACACCCGCCCCACCAGCCCGAACGGGTGTGGATCAACCCAACCGAACTACACACCCGCTGAACCACCCAACCGACAACCAAGAAAACCGGCAATCAACTATTGACAGGCTCGGAACCGCCCCAAAGATGAACGGCCAACAATCAAACGTCACAAGCCCAGACTGTCATTAAACACCGGTGGATCCAGGTTGTAGGAAGCGAGAATGCGGCCATCGATGGGCCGGGTGGGGACGTGTCCGTTAACCGGCCAATGGCGAGGTACCCTATCCACAGGCCGCAGCACCTCGATTGGCCAATTCAACAGGCATTATCCGACCCGCCAGGGCCTCCAACCTTCGATTGGCCGGATAACCTTATGACAATGCTATGACCAAGTCGTTCTTTGCGTCTTTGAAGAAAGAGTACAGGCATCACATTGTCTTTCCCGTTTACTCTCCCGCGAAAACGGCTCCGCAGTCCAAATCCCGAATAGCGTCGCGGGGAAACACCCCACGCAGGAAGTGCAAAAAAGGTGCCCAGAACGGGCGAGCGGGTTGTCGATCACGAACCGCACGAACGACCGGAACGCAACCAAGAACACCACGAGGTTGGCGATTGCCGCAGCAGTCAGAGCCGCAACCCCATCAGCACCGTTCACCGTGCCAGCAACCCCAGGGGTCACCGTATACGGCAAAATGAACGCGTGAGGCGCATCGCTCGCGGGCGGTCGGCGGATTCGGTGTCGGGTGGGAATGCTGGAGCGGGTGTTCACCCGACATCTTGTGGATGAGGCGATCGAAGGGTTCGGCCGGCGGGAGAAACGGGTGCGTGCGCTCCCGGACCATGGACGGGGGAACCTTCAGACCGATCCACAGGGGGAAGCTCAGTCAGCCATTCTTGATGGGTTATGATACGTCTTGCGACAGGGGAGGGATTTTGGTCCAGGCAGAATATCGGATGTGGGACTCGTTTAAAGGTTACCCACGGCGCACGGCCCAAGCGGACATGAAGGCGTCGCAGTTCGAACGGATTCGAGACGATGGCATACTGGTGGTCGACGGGTTCATTTCCGGCGAGATCGCCGAGCAGTTCGCATTGGCGATCGAACGGCTGGCCGAACTGGAACTCGGTAAGGGCGGCGCTCGACCTGTGAGCGGGAACGGGTATTACGTACGAAACTTGATTGAGAAGGATCGCGTGTTTCATCCGCTGCTGAGGTCCAAAGCGATTGGGATCGCGCGCATGCTACTTGGCCCAAGAGTTTCAATGCGAGTGGATTCACGAATTGCATTCGCGGGTATTGGCGGCGCTGGCGTGCCGTGGCACATCCATTTCCCCGGGGTTTCAGAACCGAGTCCGCCGTGGTTTAGCCCGCCACACAGCTTACATTGCCTCATTTACCTTGACGATGTCGGTCCAGATGAGGGGGCTTTACGGGTTATCCCCTGCTCATACACCAAGCCGTTTCTACGGCCTGAAGAAATCGATGAGGGGAGCGCCGTCTCAATACTGCCACGTCGCGGCGACTGCGTGTTCATGCACGGCAACACCTGGCACCGTACCGATGCATCCAGCGAGCATGCTAAGCAACGTACGCTCATGTTTCTCGGCTTTACCGCCGCATGGGTCCAAGGTGATTCCAACGCCGGAGGTCAGCCCCGATCAGGCGTCGTCCCCTATGTCGATCCCTCCACATCCTGGGAAGGCGACCCCGAAGAGCTTGATGAGCTACTCGCCCGCTTTCGGTGGTGATTCTGCGTGAGTTCTGAGCCCCGAACGTGATCAGGAGTGAGCTGGCTGAGAATGGCTACGCTGTCGGGCCGCAGCTCGATGCTCAACAGCTTGCGAAGGGCCGCTCCTTCTTTTCCGAATTGGTTAGCGGGCCCTGGCCAGTTGGGTTCGTCTCAACTGCGCGTGATGGTCCGGCAGAGGAGCGAAATCGGGTGTCCAGAGTCGTGCGTGAACTCGTTCGCCCGGTTCTCAGCGCATCGCTCGGTTCAGTCCAGATATTCCTGGCCGCGATCCTCAATAAGAGTCCCGGAACTGGAACGCTGACATTACACCAAGACCTGACTTACACCAACGAACCGATTTCACGTTCCTACACTTGCTGGATTCCTTTGGTTGACCCTGAACCGTCGAACGGCGCGATCCGAGTCGTGGACGGCTCTCACTGTTGGACGACAGGTATCCGTCCCGCAGGTCCTGGGGCGGCCCAACAAGCGAGCGGGATCATGGCTGAAATCGAAGCCCGAGCCACTACCCCAGAACTCCGGGCAGGCGATCTATTGATTTGGGATAACGCACTCTTTCATGGTTCGTGGGCCAACAAGTCATCTCTGCACCGTCCGGCTCTAGCAGCCACGTTCACTGATCCGGACGCTGAGCTCAGGCTTCACTGGGCTCAGTCGACTACTTTGCTGCAGGCGTACAAACTTGACGAGCATTACTTGACCGACCCTCATCCGTTTCGTGCTCCGCCGAAGTCTGGCATTCGGCTGACTCCTTGGGGTCCACCAGCAGCCGCGTTGGAAGAGCTTCCACACAAGGGAGCCTGCACTGTTCCGCATCAGCGCAAATCCTAGGAACCCTGGTCCCGGCTCGTCTCCAGCGCAAGGGCGTCGAGCGGCGCACACCGGTCTACATGACCATGGATGCCTTCGTACGGGACGAAGCCACAGAGGTCCAGCAACCGGGGAGAGAAACTCGCAGTGACTGTGAGCGGCACACCTAAGTGGAGGTTCTCCACCGGCCGAATGAATCCGGCGCAATACGACACCGTAAGCGCCTTTCGAACAGCAGCGCTGCGATTGGCGCCAGCTCCGTGGTGGCATGCCCCATCAAACACGAGTACTGAGCCCTGCGGGACTTGGATAGGTCGGCTGCCGGCCCGCCCAGCGGAGTCCGTCCATCGCAGCCGCTCCGGCAGAAGGTGACTTCTTGGGACGATTGTGGTCGTTCCGTTCAGCTCGGTCATATCATCAAGCGCCCAGACTGTGGTGCAGACGGTAGGGAAATCGGGATGCCTTGCTACACGTATGGCTTGGTCGTCCGAATGAAGGGGTTGGGCATCTTCGCCTGGTGCGACATAGAGCGATGAGATTGATGAGAGAAGTAGGCCTCGCCCTAGGAAACGCTCGACCAACCCCAAGACTTCTGGGTTGACGGGCAGGTCTTCGAAGATCCGGTTCTTGGCGAGGAGGTTCAGAACCTTGCGGTTGTCGTATCCTTCGAAGTGATTTCCCGGCAGCGGCCGCTCCCGATCGAGCAGATGGTTAGTCACTGCAACCAACCGATCTCGAAGAACCGGGCCGAAGACGTTCTCCAAGACGACGTAGCCATAGGTCCGCAGTTCGCCCAAGAGCTCCTCTATCTGCTGGATCTGCACCGGCGAGCACCTTCCTCTGACGAGCACCCAGCAGGGACGTCACTCATTCGGATCACAGTCCCCCATCGCCTCAAGATCGTCTAAAACCATTTCGGCGAAGTACCCCGGGGCTTCGACCACATAGGCACGGCGCACTCGTCCCGAGCTATCGACCAGGTGGGCGATCCTCGACGGAGCTCCGAGTTCAGCGTCGAATGCGCCGACACGATGAGCGAGGACGCCTTTCGGGTCAGACAACAGGGTAAATGGCAACTTATACTTGGAAGCAAATGCCGCGTTATCTTCTGGTAGATCGAAGGAAACACCCAGCACGACACAATCCAATTCCTCAAACGCTTCGATCTGGTCTCTAAGACCCTGCGCTTGGGCCGTGCATCCCGGCGTATCAGCCTTCGGATACCAATAAATGAGGTACCAGCTACCGTGCTTGTAGTCGGAGGTAACCTCCTTCCCGTGATGACCAATAAGCCGGAACTCTGGGAAGATATCGTTGACGTCGAGCACGCATGGATTGTTGCACCCTCAACGCCGCACGGCAACTGCTGGGGGGTCGATGCGTCCCAGGGGCTGACGCAGGCTATCGGGCCTGAATGAGTGGGCCGGCGTTCAGCGCCGTCGTGCAGGACTTGAACGGCACCGGTCCAAGATCTCACGCTAAGCTTGCGTTTAAACCTTGATATTGGGTTCAGGCTGCTCGTTTGATGGGTGGGTGTCGGGGTCGGGGGCCGGTTCGGGTGCCTTTGGGGCGTCCGGGTCCTGGTGTTTGGCTTTTTGGTGGTCTGGCTGGGTTGATGAGTGCGGGGCGGAGACGCCGAAAGTCGCGTCTGGTTCTGGCTGGGGTGAGTTTGTTGGGTGGTTGGGGTTTCTCCCAGGGGAGCCGGTGGTCCTCGGCGAGGGGTTTGGCGAGCCGGAGTTGGGTGTAGTCGGCGGCGATCATTTGGGTCCACCGGTCGGCTTGTTCGCGTGTGCAGACCGAGGGTGTGGTCCATCCGAGGGTGTTCTTGATGAACCGGAAGGTGTGTTCGATGTCGAAGCGGCGGAGGTAGGCGCGGGCTGCGAGGTCGATGTCGACCTGGTGGGGGCTTGTTGCCCAGAGCCACAAGGTTTTGTTGTTGCTGGCAACGTTTTTGGGGAGGTGGTCGACTGAGACGCTGATGACGGTCCCGGCGATGATGGGTGGCTGGTCGAAGTCGGCCCAGCGGGATCCCTTCTTTCGGCCAAGTTTGGGGTGGAGGCCGTCCCAGGCGTTGATGGTGATGGTGCCGTAGCGGTTGTCGTGGGTGGTGTGGGTGCGGTCGGGCTCGGGCCAGGTGTCGGGGTTGGCGCATTCGTGGCGGGTGCCGTGGCGGCGGGGCCGGCCTTTGGTGTGGGGTTCGGGGGCGGGTGGGTTGTTGTAGAACACGCGGTCTGATCGGATCCGGACAACGATGTGTGCGTTGGTGTCGGCGAGGTGGTGGGTGAGCGCGATGGGGTCATAGCCCGCGTCGAGGACAAACTGTCAATGGCCATGAGGATTTCCCTGTTGGTGGCCAGGTGGTTTCCCTGTGGGCGGTCGGGTGAGGTCCCCGTGGGCGGCCATGGGGATTCCCCAGGGACGGCCGGGTGTTTCCCCGGGTTATTTGGTCAGGGGCTCCACCCCCTTTCCGTTGAGTGCGTCTTCGAGTCGGATCGATTCGCCTTGGGTGACGATGACGTGGGCGTGGTGGAGTAGCCGGTCAACGAGGGGGCTGGCGAGGGTTTCGTCCATGAGCTGGTCAAAGCCTGAGGGGTGAAGGTTTGAGCTGACAGCGACACTGGTGTTCTCGTATGCGGCGTCGATCAGCCGGTAGAGGCCTTCTGCTGCGTCGACGGAAACGGGAAGTAGCCCGATGTCATCAACGACGATCAGGTCGGCTTTCAGGACCGGTTTGATTGCTTTGGTGATGGTGTCATCGATGCGGTGTGAGCGGACGAGCGCGCCGAGGTCTTCGATGTTGAACCAGCGGACGTTGCGGCCGTGGTCGACAGCAGATTGTCCGAGTGCTTCGCAGAGGTGGGATTTGCCGGTGCCTGACGGCCCGCAGATCACGAGGTTCTCGTGACGGTCAACCCATTCCAGGCTTTGGAGGGCGTTCTGGGTTGGGACCGGAACCGAGGACCGTTCGGCCTGCCAGGCGTCGAATGTTTTCCCTGCTGGGAACCGGGCGGTTTTGCGGTGGTGCTCGATGGTTGACCGGTTCCGTCCCTCGGCTTCTGCTTGGAGGAGGACCCGGAGTGTTTCGGCTGGGTCCCAGCGTTGGGCTTTCGCGGTGAGGAGCACGTCGGGGGATTGTTCTCGGATGTAACGCAGCCGGAGACGGCGGCACAGGGCGGTGATCTCGTCGGTGACCGCTTGTGGGATTGGGCCGTTCATGACCATCTCCTGTGTGTTGTTCTGACCGTCACGGCCGGCGGGTTCAGCCGCTCGACCCAGTTGTCGAGGACTCTGAAGACAGCGTCGAGGTCGCCGAGCCCGTCGGGTCCGCCCAGGTTGAGGGTCATGCCGACGTGGAGGCCCATGTTCTGGAAGCCCGCGTGTCCGTCGGCGATCCAGCCGGCGATGCCGGCGAGGAGCCCGCCGAGCTCGGCGGCATCGGCCGCCTCGAGAACAATCTGATCTCCGTCGGGTGTGGACGATGTCGATGATGGTCCCCTCATGGCTGGCCCCCGTTCCCGTTCCCGTTGCCGTTGGGGTTGGGGTTGGGGTTGTTGGGGCGGTGGTCGCTTTGGGGTTGACCGAGTTGTGACCAGGCTCTGGTGCCGTTCTGTAGCGAGTGGGCGGGGTTGGCCCGCCGGGGTTCTGCTCTGGTGGTGGTCAGGATCGAGTTGAGGTCGTCGATCCCGAACCGGCCTGCTGTGCCGGCGAGACCGAGGGCCTCGTCAACGCGTGTGCGGTCCGTTGCTGCGCACAACTCGACTGCTTGGGCCATCGTCGGTTCGATCTGGCGTGCCCCGACAGTGGCGGCCTCAACCAGCCATGTTTTGGCGCCCTCGCCGATGGCGAGGAACGCTTCCTCGTGCCGGTTCCTCGCCTTCGGTTGCCGGTCGGTCGGGTCTTTGCGTTCCGGATAGTGAGCATCAACGATCGACGCCTGCCCGGCGTGAACGACCAGGTGTCGTGCGACCTCGGTTGGCCCGTCGTCGCCAACGTGGACGATCACGAGCTCATCGCCAGACAGGCGCACCCACACCCGGCTGTCGCAGAGGGAGTGGGGGACCGAATAGCGGGCCCCACGGAACTGGATCGTCGAGGACCACGACACGCTCCTCGATTCACCAAACGCGACCGTGTAGGGCTCATCGGGGATCCGATGCAACCGGGCCTGTTCCTCGGCCAACATGTCGACCGGACGGCGGCGGGTCACCGAGTGGGCACGATTGTTGACCTTGTCCATGAACGCCTCACACGCCGCCTCCAAGGCCTCCCACGAGTCGTATTCGTCGCGGAGGTTCGCATCAGAGGGAACCAGATCGGCCTTCGCGATCTTGACGGTCGCTTCCGAACCGCCCTTCGATTCGGGATCGAAGGGGACACATGTCGCGATCGTGACCCCGTAATACACAGCCGCTGAGACGATCTTCGGGTTCCGGACGGGCAACGCCGCGATATGACGTTCCGTCACTGTCTTTTCGTTGTCGGTCAACGCATAGGTCGGAGCACCACCGAGCCGTCGGAACGACCGGTCCAACGCCGCGATCACCGTGCCCAAACGCTTGTCACGCAGCGGGAACACCAGCCGGAACCGGCACCACGCCAACCAGCCACAAAACAGGACGGACTTCTCACCGCACACCAGCGGCCCGTCACCGTAATCCCACTGGAACCAATATGTGGCCCCCGCGGTTATGTGGAGCGGGCCGTCTGGGTTGCTGGCGGGTGGCGGTGAACGGCTTGAGGGAGTCCACATAGTCACAGGGATTCGAGGAACGCGAGGAGCGGGTCCGGGGGCTGGTAGCGGCCGTCGGGTGTGTTCGGTGGGGTGGTGCGGTCGAGAGCTTGTTCTTTCAGGCGGAGGTCGGCGTGGAGGTAGATCTGGGTGGTGCGTATGTCTTCGTGGCCGAGCCAGAGGGCGATGACGGCAAGGTCGACGCCGGCTTGGAGGAGTCCCATGGCGCAGGTGTGACGAAGCGTGTGTGGGGTGATGTTCTTGGCTGCCAGCGACGGGCAGTTGGTGGTGGCGGTGGTGATGTGACGGTCAAGGACCCGACGGATGGCGTCACGGGTGAGCGCTTTGCCGGCCGGGCCGGTGAAGAGTGGGTCCGACGGTGTGCCGGGGTGTTCGTCGAGCCAGTGCCCGATGAGTTGTCGGGTGGGTTCGTTGAGCGGGGTGATGCGGTCTTTGCGTCCTTTGCCGTGGCAGCGAACGTGGGCTCCGGTGCCGAGTTCGATGTCACCGCGGGTGAGTCCGACGAGTTCGGAGACACGTAGCCCTGTTTGGATGTCCAGGGCGAGGACGGCGCGGTCGCGTCGGCCGAGCCGGGTGCTGGGGTCGGGGGCGTCGAGGAGGGCCTGGATCTCGTCTTTGGTGAGGAACGTGACGATGGCCCGCTCGGTCCGTTTGGGTGGGATGGACAGCACACGGCTGATGGTCGCCCCGTGTTCGGGGTGGCGGTATGAGGCGAACTGGAACAGCGACCGGATGGCGGTCAGCCGGGCGTTGCGGGTCCGGATGCCCACTCCGCGTTCGGTCTCGAGGTGGGTGAGGAACCCGCCGATGACGGTGGCGTCGAGGTCGGCGAGGTCCAGATCGCAGGGTTGGGTGCCGAGCGTGTCGTGGGTGAAGACCACCAGCAGCCGGAACGTGTCGCGGTAGGCGGCGATCGTGTTCGGGCTCACATGTCGTTGGTTGATGAGGCGGTCGGTGAAGAACTCCTCCAGCAGCGGGGCGAGCCGGGTCATGGCCGGGTCTCCTGGTTTTGGTCGCGCCGTTGGGCTGCGAGGGCCATCAGTTCGGGGGCGGCATGGAGATACCAGTAGGTGTTGGCGGGCTCGACGTGACCGAGGTAGGTGGACAGCAGCGGCAACCGGCGGTTCACATCGAGCCCGGCGCGATACCAGCCGAGCAGGGTCCGCACAGCGAAGCTGTGGCGGAGATCGTGTGCCCTCGGAGGCCGGCTGGTGCCCGTATTCCACAGACCGACCTCACGGATGAGGGACCCGATGTTGGCGCCGACCCGGCCCGGGATCAGACGGGTGCCGGTGCTGGACACGAAGAAGCTCGGCCCTGTTGGCTTCGCCCTCGCGGCCAGCAGAACATCTCGTCGTCGGGCGTAGCCCTCGAGTGCGGTCATGGTGGTTGGGTGCAGAGGGATCTGGCGGGACTTGCCGAACTTGGTGTTACGAATGGTGAGCAGAGCGTGGTCCCAGTCGATGTCAGCCCGGTCCAGCCCGGCGGTCTCCCCGACGCGCATCCCGGAGACCGATAACAGGCCGATGAGGGTCTGGTAAGTGTCCGCCCGCAGACCGGCGGTGAGCTGCCCGGCCGCTTCGAGGAGGGCGTCGAGGTCCGCTTCGGTGAACAGATACGGGGTGATCCGACGTCGGCCAGGCGGCATGAGTCCGGTTGGGGGCACCTCGGTGGCGGGGTCAAAGGCGCTCAGGTAGCGGGTGAAACCCCGGACGATGCAGAGCCGTTCGTTCCACCAGACCGGGTTGGTATCCACGGGCAGGCGTGCCCATCTCACCGCGAGGTCGATGGTCACCCGCTCGGCTTGTTCGACAGCGAGGAACTCGACGAACTGTCCGAGCAGTCGGCCCTGCTCAACGAGCTTGTAGCCCAGTGCCCGGCGGGTTCGCAGGTAGTCGTCGGCCATGGCGGCGAAGTCGGCCATCACGCCACCACCTTCGAGGGCCAGGGCAGGGCCAGTTCCCGCAGAGCCAAATGGTCGACCTTGGCGTAGATCGCAGTGGTCGAAATGCTGTGGTGGCGCAGAACCTGGGCAACCTCGGGCAAGCTCGCACCGGCCCGCAGCAACTCGGTTGCTGCGGTGTGGCGGAGCCGGTGCGGACCGACCGGTTCGATACCGGCGCGGATGCACGCGTCACGGACCACCTGGGCGACCCCGCTCGGTTGGAGCCCGCGGATGGGAGCGTGTGCCCTCAGAAACACAGCCCGCTGGGCGCTCTGTGGGCGACCCCGCTTCAGGTAGCCGGCCACCGCGTCGCCGACATCGGAGGGTAACGGCAGACGTTCCACATGGCCGCCCTTGCCCCCGATGAGGATCTCACCGGCCCGCCACCCAAGATCATCAAGGGTCAAAGCGGCGACCTCTCCGGCTCGCAGACCGAGCCGGACCAACAACACCAAAATCGCGTGGTCCCGTCGTCCCCTGCTTCGACGGCGATCGCAACTGCCCAACAAACGTTGCACCTCCTCCGGTGACAGGCCCTTGGGCAGCGCGGTGCCGGTCAATCCCGCCGCAGACGGCACCGCACCGGCCAAACCCACCGGCACCAAACCCGCGACGTGAGCGAACCCCAAGAACGACCGCAGACCGGTCATGGTCAACTTCGCCCGCCCAACGCTGTAGGTCGGACACACCTCCGTGGCAAACGCGACAACATCGCCGGCGGTCAACCCGGCCAGCTCACAGCGACCCCGGTCCTGGAGCCAAGACAAGAACGCGGTCGACACCCACACGTAGGTGCGGATCGCGCCCGGGGTCAGACCGCGTTCGAACTCCAGGAAGTGGCCGAACGCCTTGATGGTCTCCTCGGACGCCGTCACCGGAACCGGTGGCACCTCGAACCCGACAGCACCGGCGTCCCGCAAATAGTCGAGGAACGACCCAAGGGTCGCCACCGTCGGCTGGAACCAACCGCCACCGGCCCTGAGATCGGTGAGGAACTCCTCGACGACCGCCCCGCACAGATCCCCGACATCAAGACCGCGGTGGTCCATCCAGATGCTGAGTCGCCCCACCAACCCAACCAGCACCCCCATCGACTTTGGCTTGTAGCCCAGCTCAACCAGCCAGGCCCGATATCCGTTCTCGTGTTCGGCAAGCGGACCGCTCACCGGAATCGATCGTCTCTTGGCCATCTTCGTCTCCTCTCGGGAACCAACCGAGAAAGACTCCCCCGACCCGCCGAGCCACCGCAGTCAGACCGCGACTATGTGGACTCCCTCAAGCCGTTCACCGCCACCCGCCAGCAACCCAGACGGCCCGCTCCACATAACCGCGGGGGCCACATATTGGTTCCTATGTGGAACTCCACATAGGAACCACAACCCCGGCTCGGGAATCCACGGCCGATACGACCGATGATTCTTGTGCCGCCACACCGCTTTCACACGCTTCACAACCCGACGGGTTGTCCGTTCCGAACCGTCGTAGCCCAACGCCTCCAATTTCTCGTGGACGACATTGCCGCGGATCGTCCCCTTCGACCGGTCCACCCACCCCTCAACATGATCGATGAACGGATCGACCACCGTTTCCCGGGCCGGGGCGGCCCGAACCGTCACGTCCAAACCGGCTTCTCTCGCTTTCACATAACGACGCACCGTGTGGTGATCCACACCACACAACTGCGCTGCTGACCGGTATGAACCGGTCAAGTCATAGGCCTCAAGGACCTCCATGATCTTCTCCTTTGACAACATGAGCGTGTTCCTCCTGGTGCTCGGCATCGATAGGTCAGCGCCATCGATCCAAGCCCAGGAGGAACACCAACAAACGGATACCGGCCACCCACGGGCCAAACCCGTGGCCACACATGGGGACAAACCATGACCGCACCCGGGGAACCCCTACCGGCCACCTACGGGGAGCATCTCATGTCCGTTGACACCCCGGTCACGTCCGACTACCATGAATCCCACATAGACCTCGGAAGGATGGGGATCGAGATGACTGACATGGACGGTACTAGGAGCGAGGCTGCTCCGGCTGAGAGCCATGGACTTTCGGGCCGGCGGGCCGCCGTCAAGAAGCTTGCGCTGGGTGCCGGGGTGGCCGGTGCCGTTTGGGCAGCGCCGGCGATCAACGGCACCTCGGTTGTACCGGCGGTGGCAGGCGCTCAAACAACCCTGCCCCCCATCATCGAAGGGACCCCTACATCGGGGTTGTGCGTCGAAAAGTCCGGCGGCTGCTATTCGGGCGCGTTTGGGACCGTCAACAGCCACAATGCCTCCATTTCGGGTGGAGGCCACTGGAATTTTGCCTTCCAGGGATGCAGCCTCGGCAATACCGAATCGGTGAGGCTCGAAGCAGGGCCACCCGATATCTTTAATAATTATGAGCCACCGCCTGGCTACAAGTGCAAGATGATCCTGCACAATGGCAACAGCGGAGCCCAGATCTACGATACGGGTTACGTGAGCAACCCGATCAACGGCACCGCCGACACCGGCGGCGTCGTGTTCATCGGAACTGCTGATTTCCCGAACGGTCAGGACAAAGTGTGCGTCGTCATTCAGTGCGATCCGGTATAATCCGGCTGCAGAACTGACCTTATGACGGCCGAAGCTCTCGATCGACGGTCCTCCCCAGAAATGCATCCGGCTGCGGCATTGCTGCGGCTGGCTTCAGGCCAGGCCGTGGCCTGGACGCCATGGTCGGCGCCGGTACAGCTGGACGAGCGCTCCAACATGGTCCTTGGCCTGCTGGATGGCGAGGTGACGCTAGACTGGTTGGCCGACGAGTTCTCGGTTGCATTTGATGCGGACAGGGAGCTCGTCCTCACCGACCTGATCGCAACAGCGCAGTCGTTTGGCCGTCACGGCCTGCTCCTCGACGGTGGGCGGCTCGAAACCCGTCCGCTCTCGCTGCTTGGCCATGACCCCAACCCTTGAGCTGCGGAACGGCTCCGCCTGGTCGAGGCGGAAATTCTGACCTTCAGGTCGGGTGATCGGCTGCGTTCCATGTCGATCACCGACCCCGCACTGGCGGCCTCGATGCGACAGCGGTTGGGAGACCGGCTGACGCACTTCACCGGTTCGCTCGACGACGCACCGCTTGAGCTGATGGCGGTCAGCCCGGTTGAGGCTCCTGGCAGCACCTCGCGCGGCTTTTGGCACCTGTACACGGTCCATGGCCGAACTGTGGCCCGCTCGACCGATGCCCAGGTGATCACCTCACGCCTGGAACAGTGTCTTGCAACACTCGAAACGGCTGACACGTCCCCGGTCCAGCCCTGGCTCGATGCCATCACCGTGACCAGCCGCGACATCACCCACATCGTCGACGCCCACGTGCTCGCATCCCCCGCCGAATTGATGCGAACAATTCGGCGGGGATCCCTCGAATTCGATGAAGCGATGTTTACGGACCTCCAAACGTTTATCGAAACTCCGGCTCGCAAACGCTATGTGCACGTTATTGAACCAGACTCTGAAACTGTCGGGGACAGCACGGTCGATCCAGCGCCGCTGAGCGAGGCGGAGGTGGCCTGGAAGTTGGCACAGATGGCGTGGCGCGCCGCCGTTCGTCTGTGGCCGGCCGAGGCGGACCCCACGAAGCACTCCCAGGCCGTTCTGGACTCGATCCATGCAGCGCTGAAGAACGTCGACGGTGGATGGCGGCATCGGTCCGGCGCATCGCTGACGGCATGGCTCATCGGGAATGGGTGACGCGGTGGCACCCGTCGGAGCCCATTCACCGGATCTGAGGCTCAACGGCTTGCTGTCGCAGCTCTTTGAGCAGTCCGACTGGATCGGCGAACCGATCAAGCTGGATTGGTCGGACGGTCGGGACAGCAACGAAGCACTCAACAGCAGCGTTGGATCCCAGTTGGTCGATTGGGGCGTCGGGAAGTTCGGTCAACAGCCGACTGAACTACACGAGGCCTTCGTGCTGATTGTGCAACGTCAGATTCGGCTGGCGCTGGAAGATGATCCTCACCGGCTACACCTGCACGGGGCCCTGATCGGAGACGTAGACGAGCGGCGCCGCCGTGTGCTCATGCTTGGTGCCAGCGGAGCCGGAAAGTCCACGATGGCGGCTCAGCTGGTGCACCTCGGGATTGGGTACGCCACCGATGAGATGTTGGCGGTGGATGCGGATTGCAGCGTCGAGGCGGTTCGCAAGCCCCTAAAGCTGCGCCAAGGGGCAAAGGCGCACTACCCCTACCTCGAGACTCTGGTGGATCCCCTCCTGAGAGGGGTTGCGGGAGATGTTCCAATCGCACCGAATGCCGAGCTGTGGCTCGACGAGGGCAGTACGCACCTCAGCGACATCGTCGTGCTGAGCCGCCACGATGCCGGGCCGGGCTGCCCAGAGCCATGCCCAGAGCTTCAACGGGTACCAGCGGTGACCATGACCCGCCGCATGGCCGAGAACGCGTTCGACTTCTCCCGGTTTGGTGTCGGGCGATCGTTGCTCAACCTCGCCAGATTGGCGGCGAGCACTCAGTGTTGGGAGTTGAGCTACTGCGACTCTCAAAGGTCGGCACCCATGCTGGCTGGTCTCGTGGGACACAGGCGGTCCAAGCCCGGGAGCAGACGGTCTGCCCCACCGTCCACCTCCGCCCGAACGAGTCCCGTACCACCTGAACCGATCGTGTTGGTTGGAGATGGCTCGGTCGGTGCGGTTGGCGGATCGCTGGTTGGGCTGCGAGTGGGCGATGCGGGACTCGTCTGTCGGCCAGACCCTCCCGAACACGTTCTGGTCGAGCTCAACGACCAAGCATTCGACGTCTGGCAGTTGGGTCGGCTGGGACTGACCCCCGGCGAGATCTCCAGCAAGACGGGTCTACCGCCGGACACGGTGCTGGCCTGCCTGTCCACCCTGCGAGAGTCCGACTTGTTGTAGGGGCTGATCGGAGTCTCCCGACCCGCCGGGCAACAACGATGGGCCGGGCGACGGGGAGGCTCCTGATCCGGGGACGGGTTGGGGTTTCGACCCGACTCGACACGAGCGTTGTGTGCACGTGATCGACGACATGGCGGGCGACACGGTCGCTAACGTCGGGCCAGGGGGAACAACACTGAGCAAACACAACGAGCGGGTCTTCGTGATCGGCGTCGGGATGTCCAAGTTCGAGAAGCCCGGAGCGCGCGAGGGCTGGGACTACCCGCAGATGGTGAAGGAGTCGGGCACCAAAGCGCTCGAGGACGCCGGCATCGGCTACGACCGGATCGAGCAGGTCCATGCCGGCTACGTGTACGGCGACTCCACCTGCGGTGAGCGGGCGGTCTACGAGCTGGGCATGACCGGCATCCCGATCACCAACGTCAACAACAACTGCTCCACCGGGTCGACCGCCCTCTACCTGAGCGCCGAGGCGATCCGCGGCGGCCCGCCGACTGCGTGATGGCGGTGGGCTTCGAGAAGATGGAGAAAGGCTCGTTGAAGATCGGCGCGGAGGACCGCGAGCAGCCGCTGATGAAGCACATGATGGCGCTGGGCGAACTGTACGAGTTCGTCATGCCGCCCGCGCCCTACATGTTCGGCGCGGCCGGCCGGGAACACATGGAGAAGTACGGCTCCACGCCGGAGCACTTCGCCAAGATCGGCGAGAAGAACCACCGCCACTCGGCCAACAACCCCTACGCCCAGTTCCAGGACGTCTACACCCTCCAGGAGATCCTCGACGCCAAGATGGTGTACCCGCCGCTCACCCGGCTGCAGTGCTCCCCCACCTCCGATGGCTCCGGCGCTGCGGTGCTCGCCAGCGAGGAGTTTTGTCGACGCAAACGGCCTGGCGGACCAGGCGATCGAGATCGTCGGGCAGACCATCGTCACCGACCTGGCCAGCACCTTCACCGCCGGCACGGCCGCCGCCCTCGTCGGCTTCGACATGACCAAGGAGGCCGGCCGCCAGGTGTTCGAGCAGGCCGGCCTGGGCATCGACGACTTTCAGGTGATCGAGCTGCACGACTGTTTCTCGACCAACGAAACTGCTCACCTACGAGGCGCTCGGCCTGGCCGCCGAGGGCGAAGGCCACAAGCTGATCGACAACGACGACACCACCTACGGCGGCCGCTGGATGGTCAACCCCTCCGGCGGGCTGATCTCCAAAGGCCACCCGCTGGGCGCCACCGGCCTGGCCCAGTGCTCCGAGCTGGTCTGGCAGCTGCGCGGCACCGCGGATGCCTGCCAGGTCGACGACGTTTCCGCCGCCCTGCAACACAACATCGGCCTGGGCGGCGCCGCCGTCGTCACCGCCTACCAGCGCGCCGACCGCTGACAAGGAGCCACACCATGCCCACGATCGACAGCACCCTGCGCTCCACCGTTCGGCGCATCCCCGACGCCGAAGCGCTCAAGTTCGGCGATATCGACTTGACCTACGCCCAACTCGATGAGGCCGTCGACCGCGCCGCCCGTGCCCTGGCAGGCCTCGGCCTGAACAAGGGCGACCGGGTGGCGTTGATGTCGACGATGCGTTGATCCTCTACACGACGGGGGCGACCGGCAAACCGAAGGGTGCCCTGTTCGACCACCACCGCATCATGTGGGTGGGCGTCAACGTCATCGCCACCTGCGGCATGCGAGTGGAGGCAGTCCTCCA
>JACDJB010000472.1_pt1 | contig 42716 bp, 30 predicted proteins | sample 7454121 | NCBI WGS metagenome assembly JACDJB01 (sample SAMN14253290, study PRJNA609438) | sludge metagenome | isolation source: sludge after 25d culture with pyrite | collected 2018-12-20
AAATATCGTAGTTGAAACAGACTCCCCGTATCTGGCGCCCGTTCCCAAACGGGGCAAGCGCAATGAGCCGTCATATATTGTTTATGTGATTCAGACCATTGCCAAAGTTTTTGATTTGCCGGTGAATGAAGTTGCCTGCAGAACCACCCAAAATGCAAGAAACCTGTTCGGAATTTAATCGTATCCTTTCCCTGAATTTTATCGAAAACAAAAGAAAGCTTTAGTAAGTTATGCGAAACATATACAAAGCGAAAGCAGGTGATTGCGCATAATTTAGTTTCATTCAGTTTCTTTGAGATTATTTTACAGGAATTGCATGAAATAATTTTTCAAGCTCATTTTATCCTGATTTTTTATTAATTTTGGCACTTATTTTCAAATCTGAAAAAATTGGAGAGGTGCAGGAGTGGCTTATCTGGCACGCCTGGAAAGCGTGTGTACCGGAAACGGTACCGAGGGTTCGAATCCCTCTCTCTCCGCTTGAAAATGAAACGGGCATTTTACCCGGCAAATGAAAAAAAGAGTGATTTGAAATTTTGAAAATCGGGAGTAAAAAAATTAATCTTTTTGCAAATTGTGAGGATTCAGTAAACGCAAAAACAGGCAAAACGCTGGACATCAGCGAGATTACAAAGAAAAAGAATTAGCTCCGATAGGAAAAATCCGGATTTTATAAATTTTAACTAAAAAATTCACTCCATTAAATTTGATTTTTTCATTTGAAAACGTGTTATTTGTTGTGTTAAATCAGGAATTAAATATTCAGATTAAATAAATTTTAAAGTATCAAGGAGATTATTAACTAAAAAATTCGTATTTATTATGAAAAGACTATTTGCATTAATAGCATTATCAGGAATGCTTTTTTTCATGGCAACAAATGCTGTGGTTGCTCAGGATCAGGAGCCCGCTGCTGATCAACAGAATCAAGAACAGGTGGTAGCAGCTGACCCTGACCCTTTTGAAACAGCCGCCGCTGCAGCAGAAGGAGGACAGTCACTACACAGCCAGCTCAAACAGAAGTTTATTGAAGGTGGTCCAATGTTTATGTCCTTCATTTTAATCAGTTTGATTTTGGGTTTGGCATTTGCAATTGAAAGAGTTCTCTATCTGAACCTTGCTACATCAAACACAAAAAAGCTGCTGGTAAAAGTTGAAGAGGCACTGAACAGCGGAGGTGTTGAGGCTGCAAAAGATATTTGCAGAAATACCCGCGGTCCTGTAGCCAGCATTTTTTATCAGGGACTTGACCGCTTCGATCATGGAATTGACATGGTTGAAAAATCAATTATTTCCTACGGCGGAGTTCAGACAGGTCTCCTTGAAAAGGGATTGAGCTGGATTGCACTTTTTATTGCACTGGCGCCGATGCTCGGGTTCCTCGGAACTGTTGTGGGGATGATTGTTGCTTTCGACGCCATCGAAATTGCCGGGGACATCTCTCCCTCGCTGGTTGCCGGTGGTATTAAAGTGGCTCTGATTACAACTGTGGGAGGTTTGATTGTTGCTATCATCCTGCAGTTTTTCTACAACTATTGTGTTGCAAAAATTGACAGCATCGTGAATAACATGGAAGATGCTTCCATTTCACTGCTGGATTTGCTGGTAAAACATCAAGTTAAAAAACAAGGATAACCCATGGGAAGATTAGAGAAAATAACTTCGATTATTTTGTGGGCCCTGCTCATCGTATCAGCAGTCCTAATCGTTTCCATGATGGTTAACATCAGTGACAATGAGGCTGATATGACAATGGGAAGCTGGATTAACTCCAATCTCGTCTGGGCTTACATATTACTTATTGCAACAGGAGCAATTGCAGTTATTGCAAACATCTTCCTGATGGCAACCGATTTTGAAAATGCGAAAAAAGGGATTATCTCCATAGTTTTTCTGGGAGCAGTTGCCCTTGTTTCCTATCTGATTGCATCAGATGCTATTCCGCAGTTCATCGGTGTGCAAAAATTTATCAATGACGGAACTTTGACACCAAGGGTAGCAAAGCTGGTTGATGCAGGATTATATGCCACGTATATCCTGTTTGGACTTGCAATTTTATCTATTGCGCTGTCATCCGTAGTTCGTTTATTTAAGAAGTAATTAATTCGTGGTACTTAAACAGGAAAATTTAATATGGCAAGAAAAACACCTGAAATACCGGCAACATCTTTAGCAGACATCGCTTTTATGTTGCTCATCTTTTTCCTGGTAACAACCACGATGGACGTTGACAGCGGTCTGGAAAGAAGACTTCCGCAATGGGTTGATCCCGAGACGCTCAAAGATGACGATCAGATGATCAAGGAGCGTAACGTGTTTGTTGTTCTGGTGAACCGGGACAACCAACTTCTGGTGGAAAACGAATATGCCAGAATTGAAAACCTACGCGATATGGCTAAGGAATTCATGGCTAACCCGCGCAATGAAGAGCATCTCCCTGAAAAGGAACAAAAAACCGTTCCCTACTTCGGAGATGTGATGATAACCAAGGGGGTTATCTCACTGCGCAATGACATGGATACTCAATATGGCACTTACATCGCTGTTCAAAACGAGCTGGTTGCTGCTATTAGTGAACTGAGAGATGAGTTGGCAAAAATTCAATTCGGAAAAGCCTTTAATGATCTGGACAAGGAACAGCAGGATGCTGTCCGGGAAATTTATCCATCCAGAATTTCGGAGGCTGAACCAAAAAGAGTAGGAGGAAGATAAATGAGTAAATTCAGAAAAAAAGGAGAAAAAGAACTTCCACCCATTTCGACAGCTTCATTACCCGACATTGTTTTCATGTTGCTGTTCTTCTTCATGGTTACTACAACCATGCGTGAAGTAACATATATGGTAAAAATCACACTGCCCGGAGCAACTGAACTGACAAAACTGGAGAAAAAATCATTGGTAAGCTATATCTATGTGGGAGAACCGCTGCCCGAATACCAAAAGCATTTTGGGATAGCATCCCGGATTCAGCTCAATGACCAGTTTGCAGGCGTTCCTGACATTCAGGAATATATCATTGCAGAAAGAGAAGCCAGAAATGAGGCTGAAAGACCCATGATGATCACATCACTGAAGGTGGATGAAAATACGAAAATGGGGATTGTTACCGATATAAAACAGGAGCTGCGAAAATCCGCAGCACTGCATATCAACTATTCTTCGAGAAAAAAAGTACAAAGATAGTTTTTAAAAAAGGGAAGCATGGCTTCCCTTTTTTAATGGGTATTTCTTTGAATATAAATCCCAGACCTCAGGCTTTGCCTATGTATTCCTGTGACCTTTTGAAATTTTTACTCTTTTTGATAAACCCTCACATAATCAACCAGAAAAACATCAGGAAAAACCGACTTCTCAACTTCTTTCAGATTATTGGGATATTCCATGCTCAAAATAAGGTACTCCTCAATTTGTGAAATTCCCTGCATAACCTCATAAAACTTCAGCCCGTCAACATAGAAGATATAGCGATCAGGCAACCATTCCAGTGCAAAATTGTGAAATCCTTCTCCCAACCCCTCCAAATAGCTCTGGTAACCCCGTGTTGACTGTTGGTTAGGTCCGTATGCCCAGTGAACGTTATGTGAAACAATATCATCTCCCAGTTTACGGAAACATTCCATGATATCGATTTCAGCGCCAAATTTTGCAGGATCTTCCCCTTTGGAAATTTCTGCTGACTGAATCCAGAAGGCAGCCCATACCCCTCCCGGCGACTTTTGTACCTGTGCACGACATTCAAACCAACCGTATTTTGCCATAAATAAACCCTGCGTACCAACAGCGCTTGCAAACAAAGTGTCGTTTTCATTCAGTGCAAACAGTTTCAGATATCCGCCTTCAACTTTCACAGCACGTGGAGAAACATAAGAAACTGCTCGGGGTCCAATCCCGCGAACGCGCCATTTGGTCGTATCCAGATGATTTCCCTCAAACTCATCGCTCCACACCAGCTTATAACCCATTTCCAGCGGATTATGTATTTTATCGGAAACAGGTCCTTGCGCCGGGCGTTGCGGCGTTGCCAAAAATGGTAGGGTTATAAACAAAAAAAATGGTAAGTATTTCATCTACTTATTTTTAAAAATCATAAAAAACATTGCGAAGCACTTCTAGATGTTAAGGTTAAGCTGATAAATACAAATAATCCAGCCAATTACGGGCTGTTAATAGTTTCAGACTGATTATTAACGAATAAATGGAACTCGTCCCTATTTTCAGGACGAGTTCCATTATTCAAATATAATTATTTTTTGAGAAAGCAACCTCCAAATCTCTTCTCACTGCTTCAGCACCCAAACATCGGTTACGCGCGACTGCATGCGCCAGTTAAGGTGTCCTTCATCGGGGCGGTCGAAGGTGATTTTCAGTTTACCCTCTTTAATCAGCTCTTTTGGCAGTGGAAACTCCTTAAACTGCTCATATCCTTTCTCATATTTTGTTGGCGTGAGCCGCTCACCGTTGGCACGAAGCAGCGCTTCGCCGTATCCGGCAACGCGGATCAGATAATCCGACTTCGGATCAAGTTCGTCATATTCCAAAACCGGGCTGAACTGGAAAAGCTGGGTAGAGAGCCTTTTGCGGCTGAAACCGTTCTCCTCCCACAGATAGTCGATGGCATCATCGGTTTCAGAAACCACATGCTTTGCATCCGCGCTGGAAATATTGTCATAGAAACTGCCTTCACCGGGCGTTTCATAGGTTCTGATAAAATCAAGCCGGGCAATTTTCTGCTGCTCCGATTTCATTTCCCTCACTTTTTCAAACTCATCTTCAAGCCACCAGCGGTTGTTCAGCGGGTAATCAATAAAATCGAGAATTGCTCCCCTTTCGTGATTTTTTGCACCATATTTTGGCACGCTGGTTTGCAAACCAACCGATTGGAACAGCTGCTCGCAATAATCTACGATAATTTCCCGAAGCTCCTGTGCAGCAGGCTCTGTTTCTGCCTTCTCCAACACTTTAAGCGCTTCGTCCATTGCCTTGTCGGCGCCGGTGGTGCCGGCATTTGCAAGAATTTCATAAGCCTCTTTTTCAAGCCCTCTTTCGTATGCCTGCCGTTGCTGAACAAAGCTGTCGTAGTAAGCACGCATCACCAGCTGCTGCCAGCGCCAGTTGCCAGCTAACTGCGGATTTTCAGCATCAATCGTTTTCCACAATTCGAGCGTTTTTCCAACTGTTTCATTCCCCTCTAACGGACCTACCCAATTTTCCTCTAAAGCCAAAATTCCTTCGGAAGCCTTTTCTGCAACCCGATTTCCAAAGAAAAAGCGGGTATATTCGGTGACAATCTCTTTTACATCTGCCTTGGAATCCCAGCCCAACCAGCTCCATACCACCTTGTTCACGTCGTCGTTAACTCCATCAGAATAAGAGAGAAACCCGTCGGTTGGGGGCATATCTCTCCTGAAAATTTCCGCATAATATAAAGGTTGCGGATTGGTGCATTCGCGCCCTTCGGTGAGTGCATAAGCCTGATCCCACTGCTTCACCGGATAAGAACATCTGACAGTATGAGTAATGTCGGGATAGAGCCTGAGTTTATATTTCTCCGGCAGAAGCTGGCGCTCAATTTCAACCGGCGGACTGCTCGGTCCGTTGGCAACGCCTTCCAGCCAGTCGGGGCTTTTTTCATTCAGATAATCAAAAAAGTATTTTACGCTTTTTTCGCTGAAGCCTTGCAGAGATATCCACATGGTGGCATCAGGGTGATATTTATGCAAAATTGTGGTGAGCTCCTCAAGGAAAGGCATCACATCTTCGGGAAGATTGTTACCCGGATCGCCACCCGGGAAAAAAACTGCATCTAAACGCGGACAAGCCTTATAGAATGCTTCATGCTTTTCAATCTCTTTTGTGCGCAGTCCGGTATTCTTCAAATCAAATGTTGCCGGCGTCCATACCCAGTATTCTGCATCATATTTCAGGCATATTTCGCTCATTGCCACATTCATGACATCGCGCGGAATCTTCATGTGCTCGCTGATTTTTTCCTCCTGAAATGGAATACTCTCAAAGCTGTTTGCGCCAAAAAGAACCTGCTCCCTGAAGTGCTGGTCAAACTGCTCAATATCCCAGGCATCCCATGAATTGGCGGTATTTCGGTAACCAAACTGATGACCGCGAAGCGGATATTCAGGTGAAGTGGCATAATCAACAGCTTCCGGAATACGGAACAGCCCATCCTCCAGTTCGGCTATTCTCAGCAGCTTACCAATTCCGAAGAGAACACCGCGTGCATCGGCACCGATAATCCAAAGCGTCTTTTTGCCGCCCTCTTCAACATATTTTAACCGGAAACCTTCAGCTTTAAATTCGGGGCTGCTGCCATCGCTGCTCGCCGGAACGGCTTTCCCGAACAGCTCTTTGTCACCCGAAAGCGCCAGTGCAATCACGGTCTTACTGTTCCAGTCGCTAACCTGCTGCAAATTGAGTGAAGTTCTTTTGGCAACCTCCTCGGTCAAAACCAGCGGAGCTGTTTCCAACATAGGCGAAGTGAGCGACGGTGAAATCAAAATCACTGCATTTTCAAGGCCGGGTTGCCCGGCTTGGTTGCCGCACGAAACCATCAAATTAAATACAAAAGCGAAAATCAAAACAAGTTTAAAAAATTGTCTCATCGTTTTTTTAATTAAAATTTATAAATTTTTCAGATATAAAATAACGCTTGCGCCCCAACAGGAACCGCCATTCGCAAATCTAAACAATCACCTGCGAACCAACCAAAATTCCAAAGTTTAAACCCAAAGGTTTAACCATGTGGTTTCATAGTTGGTACAGGCAGGGAGGGAAGCTTTTTTAATGATTTTTTGTGGGTCTTGGTGGTTTGGTGTTTCGGTGGCATTTCTTGTGTAATTTATTTCTCGCAGATTATTCAATTGGTTATGGACTCTGAACGGCCACTGGGTGGCCACTGAGCTTGTCGAAGTGATCGAAGTGTGTCTCTTTATTTTTGCTACAAAATCACGAAGGCTCTAAGTTTCACTAAATCATTCTCTGTGCTTCTCTGTGCTTCTCTGTGTTCTCTGTGGTGAATTTTCTTGAATTTTTATTTTTAAAGCCAATAATATTGATTAGGCGATTTTGTAATTCTTTATGCTACTCCTTGATCCTCCTGATTTTATGCAGGTTTTGCTGATTTACGCAGATTATTAATCCCATAAACATCCGTATTGAGCCTACTCATCCATGTCATCGGCTTTCTGTTTTTTTCGAACCCGAGACTTTGAATTTTGAGTTTGAAAACCAAGACAGATTAAGAATTAAGGCTCTTTTTGTTGTTTTCTGAACAAAAAACTGCTTTTTCGCGTTATCTCAACGTTATCATAATGATAACTGAGATTAGTTTTAATTCATTCCACTTAAAAATCAAATTATGAAAAAATTTTTATTTTTAGTGCTGACAGTAAGTTTATTAACAACTGCCCAGCAATCTGAAGCACAGGTTTCCCTGAGCGAAAAACTCACCATCGGAGTTAAAGCAGGTATTAACGGAGCCTGGTATCATTACATTAAGGATGAGCTAAAATACAGAAAAGAGGATGGTGACAAAAGTATGTTGCAGCCCTCGTTTCAGCTGGGAATTTTGGGTGATTATGAAATTTCAGAAAATTTCTCCCTCCAATCAGGATTAATAATCAACGGCAAAGGATCAAGAGAGCTCTGGAATGATGACTGGGATGATGAAACAGGAAAATCTAAAGAAAATACATGGTATGTTGAGCTGCCTGTATATGGGGTACTTCAAATGGATAAGCTCTATTTTGGTGCCGGACCATACATCGGTATAGGACTGTTCGGAAACTGGTCAACTGAATATACAGATAGTAATACTGGTGAGGTTTTAGAGAATTATTCAGGTAAATCATTTGAATTTGAAGAAGACAAACGTATTGATTTCGGTATCAATATAATGGGTGGCTACAAACTCAATGACAACTGGCATATTGGGCTGAATTTTGGATATGGACTAACCGAATTATGGGATGATGCCAATAATGGAAATACCGTTCTCTCACTTTCGGTGAGTTACTGGTTTAAATAACCCGGCGCCATAATCTACCCTGCCCCACAACCCCAGACAACTTATTCGCAAACATTACAACATAAATTGCTGAATTATTTTAACAATCAATTCGGTAAGTAAGAAATTATACTAAAGTTGAAATATTAAAATATAAAAGTTATGAAAAAAAATGCACCATTACTCATTATTCTGGCTTTGCTACTGGCGACAGCCGTCTTTTCCTGCAAAAAGGATAAAGATGAAGACGATAAACCTGACTCCTGCGAAACTTTCTTTGTTGACAATGCCATGAAGGTGAACTTCACCGGCACATCAATCACTACAAACTTCACAAGTGAATTTACGAAAGACAAAGCCTATGAAGTGACCATTTTCAACAATGGCAATATCTCCGTTGCCTCCAACACAAAGACCTACTCCTTTACCAAAGAGATGATTACCAATTGTACTGTCGGCATAAAAACACAGGATATTGCCTATTCCAATACTGAAACCGGCTTCGAACTGTTTCTGAAAAAGGAGACAGACGAAGGAAGCGAAATCTTCACGGTACGGCTTTATAATGCCTCAACAGTAAGGCAGGCAAGCCTGAAGTACGGAGGAGTTCAGTAAGATCGGGTACAGCAGGCCTTTCAATCTGGATTTCAGAGCTAGAACTGCGGAATTTTCAGCAGCTCACCGTCTTTGAGTGCGGATTGATGGGCAACAATTCCCGAAACAGTCAGGTTCAGTGACATTTCCACGCCGATTAACGGTTCGCGGTCTTCCAGAATTGCATGCACAAATTCATTGGTGAGATAACCATGAGAGCCTCCGTGTCCGCCTAAGGGCATTCCCGGCGGAAGCGGAGGCCTTTTCAGTTCGGGCAGTTTAACATCTAATCCTTCAAACTTATTATAATAGCTTCCTTTTTGTCCGCGTACCCTGCCCCGCTCGCCACTGTCGCCCGGCGTATCCCAGCTCACTGCCATGCGCGCCGTGCCACCTTCACTCGTGCGAAAAAAAGCGATTTCAGTACCAAAAGGATTTTTATACATATTATTTTCCGGTTTCAAATGCGAAATGACGCTGGGCATTCCCATGCAGGAAACTTCAGTGAAACTGCCACCGGTGATGCAGTGGTGAAAAGCATTGGAATGCGTTGGATAAAACTGTGGCGGCAAACCGATGCGCCACCCTTTGTAGGAATCAATAGGCTCATCCATGTAGTGATAATATTCCCCCTCGGCATAAACCAGCTCGCCGAAGCTGCCGGCTTCGTATATTTGCCGCATAGCCCACAGGCTTTCCCGAAACATTGAAGTTTCAAACATCATGTACTTTAATCCACTGGATTTCACCGCTTCATACAGCTTATGGGCATCTTCAACAGAACCAAAAACTGCCGGAACGGCAACTGCCACGTGCTTGCCGTGTTTTAATACTTCAAGGCAGTGCTGCATGTGTCCCGGCGCGTCGGTGGCAACAAAAACCGCTTCAATCTCCTTGTCTTTTACCAACTCTTCAAGCGAAGGGTATGTTTTTTTACAGTTGGTTACTTTGGCTAACTCCTCACAACGATCCGGGAAAAGGTCGCTGACAGCTACAACCTCCACATTGGGATGATTTTGAAAACCAAACGAAGCACCAAATTTGCTGCGCCCGTAACCCACTATCCCCACTTTTATTTTCCTGCCGGAAAAGGAGTTCCAGCCTGCATAAGGATCGGCTGCTGTAGAAAGTTCATCAAATCCCTGAATGTCGGGAGTTCCCTGAGCCGGCTGTTTGGATTTACCCGATGAACAGTCAAAGGGCGAAAAAGCAAGTGCTACCGTACCGGCAACGGAAGTGTGCAAAAAACCTCTTCGAGAGAAGGGACTTTTACTGAGATTATTCTTTTTCTGATTCATTTTATTTTGGTTGAATATTTTTTATCCGGAGCCTGAACGGGGCGCCATTTCAAGTTTAAGCTAATCATTTTCAGTTTTTATTTCTTCCCCGCCGAATCCATTCTTCAAAGATAGCACTTTAGAAAAAAGAAAAAAACAACAATAATATATTCAGCTTGCCCAAAGGGCAAAATTTAATTAACCACAAACGCAAACTTGTGATAATGAAGCAACACTAAACTCCTGTCCAGAGGGCAGTACTATTCTGCTACTTCAATTTTCCAGTCGGAAAATTCAACCCAATACTGCTGTGTGTCGGGTGCTCCGGCTGCCAGACCAATATCAACGGAGTCGTTAATCCCCGGAATATCGGTAGTGTGCCGTTCGATAATCCAGTTGATGCCATCCAGACTAATATAGCCGCTGAAGCTGTTTCCGTGACGCACTATTTTCAGATAGATGGGAGTTTGTGAATTTTCCGGTAGATTTTCGCTGCTTGCCTTGTGCATACAGCCATTGGCAAATTCATCATATTCGATTCCCGCACGTCCGGGAGTGGCAAATACCAGAACCGATCCCTTACTGCCGGGCTGCGTATCAAAACTTTTGGCAATATCGTTCCGCACAAACAGTCCCGAACGAAACCATTCGTGCGTACGATCACCAAACTGACTGATTTTAACAGTTGCCACAAAATCGCCTTTTATTCCTTTCACATATGCTGCGGCATAGGAATCTTCGGCATGAAAAAAATCGGAACCGCTTGCTTTGATTTTAAACCGGTTAGCCTTTGCATCGGCTTCAATCTCATAAGGTTTTGCTTTTGCAGAACAGTATTCCAAAATCGACAATGAGTTAATATCCAATATTTTGCCGTTAGCAACATTTAACTCCTTTGCCGCACTGTTTCCGATGTGTACCCGATGAAGTCCAGCTGCCGGCTCCAGTTCAAAAGAAATATTTTCAGTACTGTTGGGTTCCAGTTCCATGGGCTGGCTTTGTACTTTTGCATCGTCAAAAAACAGGACAGCTTCAAGTTTCTGCGGCTCGGCTGTGAGATTTCGCGCCAGTGCAGTTGCCTTTACTTTTTCTCCCTGAATCAGCCGGTCGTTTGAGAGCTGAAAATCCTCAAAAACAACTGCCGGTTTCTCACCCTCGATGCGAACAGACTGATAATCAGCTGAACCAATTGCCAGATGGTGTTCGCCTTCGTCATAAATCCGCACCTCAAACTCAATGCTGCGGCTGTTATTTCTGATTACCGGGAACAGCTGTTTCTCCCGCACCTTGCCGTCAACGTACAGTTCCACAGGAGCCATTCCCGTGGAGCCAATGTTTTTCACATCGGCAGAAACCCGGATCACACTTCCGGCAGACACGGCTCCCGACGCAGTTTTAGATGCCGCTTCAATCCTTAGGTTGCTCTCTTCAAAAAGCGGCTCCCCTTCGATAATCAGTTCTGGTGCATTTTCAGGCGCTTCAATGGTAAAATTATTGTGGTAGGTGTTATCCTCAATCATTGCGGCGCACAATTTCCATTCGCCCTGCTCTAAATTGTAGTATATGTTCTCCTCCGCCGTCCAGCCGATAGACATATTGTCGAACCAAAAAGCGACATTATCGTTGAAAAAGCCGGCATTTACGTTGTGTACAAGGTTTCTGCGCACCAGTGAGTTAAAGGTCATTCCGGCAGTTTTGATTGCCCCCGTATCGTCGGCATCCTGCTGCACATCGTCCAGATGATTATACTCTACAAGGTATCCGCCGTCAATTGCCTCTTCCAGGTTTGACCAGCCGCCCACATCAATGGCAAAGCGTCCGCGCGTTTTGGTAATGTAGTTGTGCGAAATAGTCGTCATCAGTGTATAGGAAGCATGAATATTTGTACCGCCGCAATCGTAGAGCCGGTTGTAGGAAAACTGGGTCTCCCGTGTAATTTCGCGTCCGTCTTTCGGGTTGCGCGGACCGCGGATAACAACTGCACCATTGTCAATAGTTTCAAGGCGGTTTCGTAGAATCCGGGTCTGGTAGCAGCCGTTCAGGAGCGAAAGTCCGGTTCCCATACAGGAGCGGATTTCGCCGTCAACCAGTTCGCAGGCATGTGCAAACTCATATTTGAGTGCACTGTTTCCGGCAACGGTGCCTTCAAAAGTCAATCCGTAGAAGCGCAGATTGCGCACCGGCTTTTCAAGTTCTCCCTGCACAGTAACTAAATTATCTAATCGGGGTACACCGGATGAAATCCGGTTCATATCTTCAATTCCGGTTTCGGAAATATAACTTATCTCCTTCAGCTTTTCATCGAAAAACCACTCGCCCTGAGCGTCCAGAAATTCTTTCACATTTTCCACATAATAACGTGGCGGAACAATCACCACCCCATCCTGTGGCTTTTGGAACGTAGCCACACCACTCTTTTCGTCAATTTTCACAAAAGAATTGATACCCGTGTGCCAGCGTAAAAGCATTACCACACGGTTATTCTCCATGTCTTTCCAGTTTTTCAGCTCTCCTTTGTTGAAGTGGAGCTCTCCCGTTGATGAAGAGATTACCGGCGGTACAAAATAACCTTCATTTGGCATGCGTGCAAGGGTTTGCCGCTTTCCGTCCACCACAAACATTCCTACAGAATCAGCACTAAACGGTGCAGTCCAGATGTTCCCTTTTTTTGTCCACCCGGTTACCGGCTGTGCACCGGTAATAACCGGTTTTTCCCCGGGATATGCAGCGTATGTAACATAGTGATCTTTTAGTTTATGGTATTCAAAAGCACCGGTAGGCAGGTTGGTTTCTACCCGTTCGCCGCCATCAGCCGACTGAAACAGAAGCGGTTGTGCCAACGGATAGGTTCCGCCACGTAAATAGACCAGAATATCTTTTCCTCTTCCCAAAGGGTGCGGCGACCCAATCCAGCGTTTTTCCACCGGCGGATCTTTCGGTTTATAAACCTGAGCTTTCAGCTCACGAACTGCCCGTTGCGCTCTTTCGATGGTGAGAAACGGTCCGTCGCTACTATCTGCGTTAGGCGCTTCCAATGTACCCGACCAGCTGTCGTTTCCCTGCGGAGAAATATAAAAATCAGCTTTGGAAGGGTAGCCAAACGGCAGCCACTCTTCTCCTTCAAGGATTTTCCCATCCCGGTGCTCCGATGTTGTTTGCGCAGTTAAGGAATAAAAATGAGATGAAGTAAAAAACAATATTGCTGTAAATATTTTAAAAATGAGTTGCTTCATATTTTTATGATTCTTAAATTGTTTTTGTAATCTGATGTTTAAACGGAACGCGAATATTAAAACATAAAACTCGCTGACTATCAACCTATTAATTCTCAAAATTGATTCATAATTAATATTTTATACCTCAAAAGCCTATCTACCGACAAGCAGGCACGAAATTTTCACTAAGATTTTCTTCTGTATTGCTTTTTTATTGGCAATTTATCTTTCAGTATTAAAATAAAAAGTTACCTGTCAATGTTTTAAATCAAACAATTTCACCGCATTATCATGGAGAATCATGCGGGCTACTTTCAGCGCTTCCTCCTCAGTGAAATATCTGGTTTTTACCTTTTCAACAAGCACATTTCCAATGATTTCCTTTGCAAAAAGCAGGTGTCCGTAAACATTTTCAACGTTTTCATAATCACCGCCAAAAGCGAGAATCTTATTTGCGGGAACAGTTTCCAGCCACTCGTGCAGATACCGCTCGCTGTAGGACGGCGAGATAATATAGAGCCAGCAAAGGTCTATATAAACATTTCGGAAATTCTTTGCTAAGCTTCCAAACTCGCCGCCGTAGGGATAGCCGCCATGAAACAGCACAAACTTCACATGACGGTATTTCAGAAACAGATTGGCTAAAAGTGCAGGATTTGCATTCATAATGTAGTTGCCGTCGCCTGCCTGCAATCCGGTATGAATCTGCACCGGTTTTTGAAATTCGCGCGCCAGATCCAAAATCCGGTGCATCATATAATCGGCAAGTGGCTTTGCAGCATACTCATCTATCGGCGTATCCCCGGTTGCCATCACTTTTTTGAAAACTTCCTCTGCCTTTTCGTGACTCACATCTTCAAAATAGAGCGAACGATAATATGCTGACGAGTTTTTGATGGTAGTCAGCCCTGACTTCACTTCACTCTCAAAATGCTTACGCAACGTAGCATTCAGGTCATCGAGCGTGGCAATGGTTGTTTCGTGCTCTTTCGCCAACTGCTCAATTTTTGTCCGTGAATCCAACTGAAAATAGTCGAAACGGGTGGTATATCTAAAAAACTCGGGATTTCCGGGAATTGGTTTGGAATCATTGATTACAAACTGAATATTGCATTTGTCCCTGAGAACCGTGTGGTACCAGTTGGTTTGATACACCTCCCTGAGCTTGTCGGTGAGCTGATGCACCGTTTTTTCGTTAAACTCCTTCACGCCAAACAGATGGTCAACTGAAAGCAGTGTCACCCTGTTGTAGGCAGTATTGAACGAAGCTTCATAAAAAGGCTGCAAAATTTCCCATTTTTCAGAAACAGTAATGGAGTCGGACATCAGCCGTGTGAACTGTGGTTTTGACATGCCTGCCGCCTTGATATCGTCATCGGCATACTGATGAAACAGCCACATGAAATCAAGCGTTTTGCTCTTCGACAGCGAATTGATACTCGCCAGATGCTCATGCGTGTCCACCACCGGCATGGCGCTTAGCGCACTGCGGATTCGCTCCTCAAACCCTTCACGGGGTTCGGGCTTCACAGCTACCTGCGCTGAAGTTACACCAGCTAAAAAGAGTGCAAAAAGAGTTGAAAACATCCTTTTCCCGCCTGCAATTTTCAAATCTGTTTTCATAGTTTTTCTCCTGATACTATTTTCGGATAAGCCATATTTCGGCAACTTGCGAACCGCGTTCGCCACCGCTTGAATCGTCGGTTCCAGCCGACCAGGTGAAGGTAACTTTTCCATCCCGGGTGATTTCTGCCGGCAACTCAAATTCGTGAATCGGACTGGTTCCCATACGTATATAATTGTGTATCAACACGCCATCAGCTTCTAACATAATGCTGGCACGAAAACGCCCTGTATATGCAATTCTGAGTATATATTCCGCATCGGGGTCAAGATTATCATATTCGGCAACCAGCGGAGTGTCATACAGGGTATTGATCTGAACCATCCATGCCAGTGGCGTTGTAAGTCCTTCAAAACCTTTTGCCACCACTTCATGCACCCAGTCCTCTCCCTGTAATCCCACGCCAAAGCTGACACGTGGCGATTCCAGACTACTCGGGTCTTCCTTCCATGTTTTGGCAGAACGAATCCGGTTCCATGACGAAGGCATTCCGAAGTTATCATAAAAACCGCCGGGACCGGGATTGGTGCGATTCAGCATTTTGTGAACAGCCTCTAAACGCTCCTGCTCTCCCGCCAGTTTTTCAATCTTTGAAAACTGATCCAGCATCCAAAGCGCATCGTTCAGCGGAATGTCGATATTGTCAATAAAGTTTCCGCGACCGGGCGTTGCATGATGCTTTTCTATAGTGAGCTGCGCCTTAAAAGTGCGGAAAAGTGAGTCAGCCAGTGCATGGCATCTCGCTCTCAATTCAGAAGAAACGGGATTTTCATTCGCCTGAAGCAGAACATTTTTTGCATCCGTCAGCGCTTTCAGCGATCCAGTTTCGGGTGCCTGTTCCAAAATATTTCTTGCCTGGCGCTCCAGATGAGTTTCATAAATCAGACGTCGCTGGGTGTAGGCATCAAAATAAGCCCTGATCAATCCTCCCTGAAACCTCGGACTGCTCAAAACCCAATCCGGTGCGGTTGCTTCCATGTCCTGCCATTGTTGCAAGGTTCTCTGCACCTGATCATTTGCCAGCAAGGGTCCATGAAAGTTGCGCTCAATCGCCATAAATCCCTGTGCAGCTGTCTCTGCATATTCAGGACCGATGAAAAAGCGCGAATATTCGCGAAGTGTCTCCATCACAGGCTTTGTGGGGTCCCAATCCTGATCGCTCCAGATAAATTTGTTGACATCGTCGTTGGTTCCTTCGGAATAGCTGATGCTGCCCTGAGCAAAGTCGGCATACAGATTATGTATATATTTCTCATCCACCGGACGGGGATTGATGCACTCACGCCCCAAAGTCATGGCAAATGCCAGATCCCACTCAGGAACAGGATACTGACAACTCAGCAGGTGAGTAATATCGGGATAGAGCCGAACCGGAATATCGGGACTGAGGCGGCTTTTCACCTCCTGCAGGGTCAGCTTAATCCACGGACCGTAAACAATTCCGCCAAACCACGCCGGCTTGTTATTCACCCGCTGAAAGAAATCTTCAAACCACGCTTCCGAAGGTTTGAACACCTGCGGAGAAACCCATATTTTCGCATCGGGATGATATTTTTTCAGTAATTCTGCCTCTAATTCAAGCCAGTTGAAAAGTTCGTCGGGTTCAAGTTTCCCCGGATCACCGGCAGGAACAAACAGCGCATCAAGTTTTGGCAGCAGACTAAAAACCTCCTCACGTTCAGCCAGTTCCTTGCGAATAGAATCGGGTGAAGTGTAATCCGTTCCCAAATTGGGATACCACATCCAGACGTCCAATCCGTAATCAATACAAATACGTGACTGATGAACCATCATTTCGATGGCAGGAATTTTCATGTGAATACTGCTGAAATCATCATCGGTGCGGGGCGGCATAATTTCAATGCTGTTGGCACCAAAAATGACCAGGTCGCGAATGTAGCTGTCGTATTCTTCAACTCCCCAGGCATCATAGGCGTTCGTTTTTGGTCGATAACCCATCTGGTGCCCCCGCAATGGAAATTTTGGGGAGGACGAGAGCGAAAGTAACTCTGTTCCTTCAATCCGTCCCGGTTCCATCTCCAATGAACGCAAAAATTTACCCACCCCGTACATCACACCACGGGTATCATGCCCGGCAATGATCATCAGCTTTTCATCTGCCAGTTCCAGCAGTTTATATCCCTCCGCACGGGTTGCGGGGAGCCCCGAAAGCGCTTCCATTTTTTCGGCGGGCAAATAACCAAGATCATTTTCAATCCCTACAACAATGAGATTTTCGGCAGATTTTTTTTGCCATTTTTTTACAACCGGAAGCTCAATTCCACTTCTCTTGGCAATCTCTTCCTTTAAAATAGTTACCGCTTTCAAAACATGCGGATCTTTTTTTTCGACGCAAACAATTTTATAGTCCGAAAAGTCGGTTTTCTGTGCTCCTGCGCTGATAAACAACAAAGTAAAAGCAAAAATCAAAATATTTATCTGTAATCTGTTCTTCATTTTCTTTTTTTTTCATTGAGTAAATAATTTTCAAAATTCAAAATTAAATAACCAGATCTTCTCCCTTCTGGCTAACAGAAATATCTCCTGCTGCTTCTTTAATCTGTGCCATATCTTCTCGGAGTTTCTGACTGAACAACACCACATCCGTACTGTGAAGCACGATGTTTGCCCCCTCTTTCATATACATAATCTGCCGGGCGGGTTCAGACGGAAAATGAATGCCTGCATGAATGCCTTTTGCCCTTGATTTTCTAATAATTTCTGCAACCGTTTTTTGGTATTCCGGATGCTCATACTGCTCCGGTAGCCCAAGGCTGACCGACAAATCATGCGGACCGATAATCACGGCATCCAGACCGGGAACGGCAAGCAGTAAATCGAGATTTTCGATGGCTGCAACGCTCTCAATGTTCACCAGACACATACTTCCCGCATTAAAATTATCGAGATAAGCCTGAAACTCCGGTTCGGGCGGTTTTTCACCGGAAAGAATCTGCCGGAGCCGTTCGCCTTTCAGCGGGCGATATTTGGTGGCACCAACCATCTCCCGGATTTGTCCTACGGTTTCAACATAAGGCGCCAGTACTCCCACAGCGCCAGAATCCCTGACCATGCAGGCAAGATAAGGATCAGGACTGGGAATCCGGACAATCGGATTCAATCCTAACGCACTATAAACCTGACACATAAACGTGAGCTCATTTCGGTCAATGGGAATATGTTCCGTATCAATAAACACAAAATCAAGTCCCAGTCCTGCCACTGCCTTTGACCACACCGGGGAGGTTGACGCAATACAGGTTCCGTACACGTTTTTTCCGTTTTTCAGTTTTTGAAGCAAATTTTCTGACATCGTATTTTTAAAATAAAATTCAACAATTCAATAGAAATAAATTATTTGGAAGCAGGCTATTTCCGGTTATTTTCGCAAAATGCTGTGCAATCCGGCAAAAACAGTACCTTCCTCTCAAATACAACTGTATATAAACACTTTAGAACAGCTAAAAATCAATTCACACTCCTGTCCTATCCTGTTAAAGGCGCAAATGCAAATCTAAAAAAACGAAAAAAATTAAACTTATGCTTTTTTGACATTAAATAACGATTGTTTAGCGAATGAGTGAAAAAACGGGTTATTTTCAATAAATATACCATCTCTGGCTGATAAATAGTTTTACGTATCTACTTGCCCGGCAGGCAGACTTTCTTGGTTTTGTGAGAAAGTTTAGAATATTATGTATCCAACTGCGCTTGTTGTGGTTCAAAAATTTCATCACAGAAAACTCGGAGAGGCACAGAGAAAAGAGATTGGCTGTTGGCTGTTGGTTGTTGGCTAACAGTTAAAGGCTAACAGCTATAGATTCTGCGAAAATCTGCGGGAGATCACTTCGACAAGCTCAGTGCCCGGTAGCCAGTTGAAGGGTTCTGTGGAAATCAGCGAGAAACGGAGAGTTAAGAATTGAGTAGTGAGATAAGAATTCTTTGTAAGACTTAGTGCTTTTGTGGCGGAAAATTAAAAGATAATTCACCACAGAGGACTCCGAGAGGCACAGAGAAAAAAATTCGTGAAACTTCGTGACTTGGTGGCTTTGTGGCGAAATTGCATGTGCCCGTTGTGTCTGACGTGGTTCAGGAACAGGAACAAAACTATTGGTATCAGGCATTAACTACAAAAACCCGAACCTTATCGGGCTATTGAACATTGGTAAAACAAACAAGTACAAAGCCATGAATATCAGCAATATTCTGTCAGGCTTCCTGTACTTTATCTTCCGGTTCAATTGTGGTTAATTCCACTTCCCCTTTGGAAATCTCCGGTTGATTTTGTCGGATGTACCGGATTACCTCTTCAAGTGTCTCTGAAAATTTATCAAAATCTTCACCATACAAAAACAGTTTGTGCTTTTCATATCTGAAGTTTCCGGGTTCAATAAATTTTCGTTTGCTCTCTGTGATGGTCAGGTAATATTCATTATTTCGCGTGTTTTTCACATCGAAAAAATAGGTGCGCTTACCTGCTCTGATTGTTTTTGAGAAAATTCCCTCATGGGCGACGTATTCCGGTTCCTTTTTTTCTCTCATTTCGTCAGCTCTTTCCATGCTATCAATTTTCGGTTTTTGTTTCAAGACCAAAAATAGAAAAATTTTCATGGAAAAATAAATTCAACCGGACAAATCACGGATATTGTTTTTCTGGAAGAAGAAAAATACTATAAATCAGGATATTAATCAGACGCCTATTTACTTGCCGAAATTTTGAATAAACAGATAAAAACTACTCTTTTACCCAGTCCACAATTCGTTTATCATCCGGTTTCACCCTGGGTTCCACCATATCCACAAGCTTTCCGTTCGCATCAATAAGATATTTTTGAAAATTCCACTCTACTTCGGAATCCAAAATACCATTTTCATCTTTAGAAGTCAGCCACTTATACAGCGGATGCATATCATCGCCCTTCACCGAAATTTTTGACATCATGGGAAACGAAACGCCATAATTCATCTGACAAAACTGTGCTATTTCTTCGTTTGTGCCGGGTTCCTGACTTTTGAAATTATTAGCAGGAAAACCGATTATCACAAACTTATCTGCACCATATTTTTCATACAACTGCTCCAACTGCTCGTATTGCGGAGTAAATCCGCATTTTGAAGCTGTGTTGACAATCAACACTTTCTTCCCTTTGAGGGTTGAAAAGTCGAAGCTCTTCCCTTCGATGTCCTTCACCACAAAATCGTAAAATGACTTCTGGGCAGAAAGCCCGCCGGAAACAGTTATCATACTCAAAACCAAAATCATCTTTTTCATCGCTGAATGTTTTTCTCAATCAAAAAAACAAATCGAGTGAAATAAAGTTTCTTAAAAAAAATTTGCCAATTTCAGTGGATTGATTTCCAGTCGGAAACAACCTTTTCTAGTTTCTCTTTAAATTCCGGTTGTGAATCATAAAAAATGTGATTGTCAACTTTTTGAATATCTTCTGCCTTAGTGGCATTGTACTGGATGGGAAGTGTATTTTCCTTACAAAAAAGGTAGTTTTCTTTCACCAGATTGGTCGTTGCCTGATGAAAACGGAGCGGTGATTTGGCAATATTATAGATGATATTGTTAGCCACAACCACATCGGTTGTTCCTTCATCGAGAAACATTCCGTTACTTTCCGCCCTGCCCGCATTCAGGCTGACATCGTGAATCAGATTATTGACAATTTCACTTCCGGGCTGTAGTCCAAGCATATACACTCCGCCGCCATCGCTGAGCTTCTGCATAATGTGATGAATGTGATTACCGTCAATTGTATTTTCACGACATGGCGTCGGGGTTGGATTCCACATCCAACCAATGGAAATTCCAGTATAGGGCAGATTAAAAATCTCATTTTCCCTGATTTTGGTCCCGGCTGTGAACCCGCACCAAACACCAACAGCGCCATAAAACTGTTTTCCACATGCCGTTATTGTGCAATGCTCAATAACATTTTCCGAAGCAACCTGCCCTGGTGCCGATTTCCACCACTCTTCACCATTCACCAACCGGTCTCTCCCTTCGCCAATCATTATGCCGTTTCCGGAAATGTCTTCAAAGCGGGAGCCGGAAACAATGCAATTTCGGCAACCGTCAGCTAACCAGAGACCACTTCCGCCAAGATTTTCAAAAACACAATTTCTAAATGTGCAATCTTTCAGCCATTTTCCCATAACAGCCGGCGGCACCACGTTCCATTCGCCATACTCCGGGCGCGGATCAAAATGACTGGCTTGTATGCCACAATAACCTTTTTGCGGAATATCCCAGGCTGAATGTCTGAAGGCAATACCTTCAAAATGAATGTTTTTCAACGGTTTTTCTTCTGAACCGGATAGTTGCATCAATCCATTTGATAATGGAATGATGATTTCCAAATTTTCAGGATTAAGCTGTGCAGGCAGTTTCAAAAAAACAGTTCTTTGCTCCGGGTTGATGAACCATTCATAATCTGCATCTAAAAACTCCATTACGTTTTCCAGAAAATAGCGCGGATTGGGTTCCCATCCGTCAATATTAAAAAAAGCAAGTCCTTTGGTGCCGATAGTATCTATCGCCGTGAGTCTGTTTTGCTCGTAATCAATATCTTTTATTCCAATTCTTGAAATTGACCAGTCGTGCAGAAAAACCAATTCTATGTTTTCTGTATTCTCCATTTTCGGAAAATCATCGGTTTCAAAATAAAAATTGGTTCGGCGGTCTTCACCACTCTTTTTAATACGCAGAAAGCCGTCGTTCGGGAATCTTGCCCTCACCGCCCGCCGGGTTCCTGTAAACAACTCACGGGAAGGATGTTCTTTATCAAAAAGCTTGGGTAGTTCTGCAGTCCACAAACCATCTTCATAACTTTGCCAATTTTCAATTTTCACACCGCCGGAAATTTCAGGTTCTGCTCCCGGCATTGCTTTGAAAATTAATTTTCCGGTTGAATTTGTTAGATTTTCAGAATTTATTTCAATTGGTTTGTCAATAAAATAGGTTCCGCCGGCAAGCCAGATATGACAATCTTTTTGAGATTTTTTCCCGAATGAAGTTTCTGCTGCTTCAATTGCTTTTTGAATCGTGGCTAACGGTTTTCGGCGCGATCCAAAATTGGAATCGCTCCCTTCAGGCGATACATAAATACTGGTATTACACCCAGCAAAGAGCCACAGCAGTACATAAGCAAGGAGTGTTAACAGATTGGTTTTCATTATATAGTTTTTAAAAATTTCCAGTTACTGAAATCCGGTCAATTCATTTTTTTTTGGGAGCTGCTTTTACTAACATTGCAAATATAGCTAAAAAAACAAACCTGTTTTAGCATAATATTCTACACGTTTTTGAATAAGACACTCAAAGTTCTGTCCGTGCAAAAGGCACTACCTCCTGTTCGGCAAACTCATTTTTCAGGAATTTATAATAGCCGGTAATTGCAATCATTGCAGCGTTATCCATCGTGTATTCGAATTTCGGAATGTACAGTTTCCATTTCTGTTTTCGGGCATGTTCTCTCAAAGTATTCTGCAACCCGGAATTGGCGGAAACACCGCCGGCAAGCGCAATTTCTCTGATTCCGGTCTGTTTGGCTGCTTTCTTTAATTTGTTCAGCAAAATTTCAATAATGGTATATTGCAACGAAGCGGACAGGTCGTTTAGGTTTTCCCGGATAAAATTTTCGTTCTCTTTCAGATTGTCACGCAAGAAGTAGAGAAAGCTGGTTTTCAGTCCGCTGAAGCTGTAATCAAGTCCTTCAACTTTAGGCTTGGAGAATGTGAACCGCTCCGGATTTCCGCTTTGTGCCAGCCGGTCAATGTGAGGACCGCCCGGATAGGGCAACCCCATCACTTTTGCACATTTATCGAATGCTTCGCCGGCGGCATCATCAATAGTCTGCCCGATCACTTCCATATCCAAATAGTCACGCACCAAAATAATTTGTGAGTTTCCGCCGGAAACAAGGAGGCATAAAAACGGAAAACTTGGCGGATTATGTGCGCCTTCCCGCTCACGGATAAAAAGTGCCAGCACGTGTCCCTGAAGGTGATTTACATCAATGAGCGGAATGCCGGCAGCCAATGAAAAGCCTTTGGCAAAGGAAGTTCCCACCAGAAGGGAGCCCAATAATCCCGGTCCGCGGGTAAATGCCACCGCAGAAATTTCATCTTTGGAAATTCCGGCGCGTACAATGGCACGGTCAACAACCGGCACAATATTTTGCTGATGCGCGCGCGAAGCCAATTCCGGCACAACTCCGCCGTACTCTTCATGCACTTTTTGTCCGGCAATCACATTGGACAAAATCACTCCATCGCGAATCACTGCCGCAGAAGTGTCGTCGCAGGAAGATTCTATACCCAAAACAGTAACCGTGGCATTTTTTTTGTCAGTTAAGTCAACTTCACCTATTTTTGTTCTGTACATTTTTTTACCTGATTTTATGTTTATCCTTGCAGAAGTTTTAAATGTTGTCCGCTCAGAAGCCGGCAGATTTGATGTCGGGAAAAGTTTTGTAGCGCATAAATTATAAAAAGCAAAATTATTAAAAATAGCTGGAAAATATTGCTCATTGTTGCAGCTGTCATTATTTGTCTGACAGGAGGCTCCTATTTTGCGCTGCAAAGCAGCAAAGTTCAGACCTATCTGACGCAGATTGCAGCAAAATATCTCTCTGAAAAAATTGGTGCTCAGATTTCCATTGGCAAGATTGATGTCGCCTTTTTCAAAAAAGTCATACTGAAAGATGTTCTTGTGGAAGACCAACAGGCTGACACCCTGATTTTTGCAAAATCAATCTCCGCGACCATTGATTCACTGAAATTCAAAAAACACCGGATTTCTCTGGGCAAACTGGAATTTAAAAATACAAAACTCAATGCCTGCCGCGATTCTTCCAATGTATATAATTTCGATTTCATTTTCAATGCGCTGAAAAAAGAGGAGAAAGAGCCGGGCGACTGGAGCTACAGCTGCCGCAATTTTGTATTCACCGATGCCGGCTTTTCTTTTGCCGATTTTACTGAAACTGAGCCGTTTATTTTCAACATAGCTGACATTCAGCTTCAATCGTCCGGTTTTTACCTGAAAAACGATTCGGCAACTTTGCAGATTGACCAACTGACGCTGAATGACGGCAAACAGTTTATTATTCAGGAATTTAATGTGCTGGCAGCCATGTCGGGCAATAAAATCACATTGGATAATTTCAACCTGACCACCGGTTTTTCCCAGATAACCGAAAGCAACTTCAGCATTGAATTGCCTGCTGCCGGAGAAGACTTTATCGAATCGGTTCAGTTTGATCTTGAGTTTTTGCACTCCCAAATCAGCTTTTCCGACATCGCCCTGTTTGTTCCATCGCTCAAAGGAATGGATCACACCATCGACTGCTCGGGGCGGATAAGCGGCAACTCCGGCAATGTGAGAGGAAAAGATATTGAACTTTTAATCGATAAAAACACTTTTGCTTCGCTCGATTTTTCAGCAAACGATATTTCCAACACGGAAACCATGTATCTTTTCTTCGATTTGAAGAAAGCGCAGGCTTCTTTTAATGAGCTGAGTCGGATAAAACTTCCGGAAGGCGGGAAAAACCAGTATCTTAAATTTCCTGATGAGCTTTATCAGGCGGGACTGGTCTCCTATCGCGGAAATTTCACCGGATTTTTGACCGACTTTGTAACCTACGGCACACTTTCCAGCGAAATGGGAAGAATCACCACCGACCTGTCGGTGCTGCCAGGCAACAGAAAGCGAATCACCTACCGGGGAAAAATTGCCACCGAAAATTTCAAACTTGGAGAGCTGATTAAAAGCAACAGCATCGGCGACATCACCTTCAATGGCAGTGTGGATGGAAGATACACGCTGGCAACCCACGCAGCCACCGGAAAATTTACCGGAGACATTTCCCATGTTGAGATAAATAACTATCTCTACAAAAATATCAGGCTCGACGGAATTCTCGACAACAAAATGTTTGACGGAATGGCTGTTATGAACGATTCCAATCTGCAGTTCGACTTTTTGGGAAAAGTGAATTTCAATCCCGAACTGCCCGTTTTTGATTTCCGGCTCGATCTGCAAAAAGCACAGCTTGACAGCCTGAATTTCAGCAATAAATATCCCGATGCACAGCTCTCGTTTCTGATGGATGCAAATTTTTCGGGGAATCGCATTGACAATCTCATTGGTTCCATTATTGTGCAAAGTGGTGCTTACAAAAACCAAAACGGCGAAATTGACCTGTCGGGAATACAGCTGAAATCCATTTCCAGCGGGCTGAACGATTATCTCACATTCAGCTCTCCCATGGTGGATGTGGAAATTAACGGACATTTTCATGTTCAGAACATCATGGATGCTTTGGGAAAAAGTATGCAGCATTACCTTCCGGCAATCGGATTCAAAGCTTCCAAACAAGCGATGGACAACAAGTTTGGCTATCAGATAAATGTGAAAAACTTAGACAGCGTTACCGCTGCCTTCATTCCCGAAATTAAGATTGAGACTCCTTTTTTACTATACGGGCAGATGGATTCAGACAATTCCGTGTTTGAACTGAAAGGCAGTATTCCGGCAATCCGTTCAGAAAAAATGATGATACGGAATATTTTCATCGGGAACAATCCCCATGAAAACATCTATGTTTCCCGCTTCATGTTTGGCGAAATTCTGCTAAAAAACGGCATTGCGCTGAATAACCTGACCATCGACTCCAAAATTGCCAACAACACCATTTCCAATCAGATTGTGTGGGGAAAAGATGAGAAAGACAAATACAGCGGTGAAATTTTAGGCAGGGCAACTCTCAGTCAAACAAGGAATTCCCCACATCTTCATTTTGATATTGAAGGGGCGGATTAGCATATTTCCATTGGGGATTCCACCTGGAGAATCAACCCGTTTACCGCCGGGATTGACAGCTCATGCGTGAAGGTGAGCAACCTGAAAATTCACAGCAGCAATCAGCAGATTATTTTGGACGGAATGATTGCAGAAAACGATTCAAGTACGATTTTAGCTCTTTTTGACAATATTAAACTGAGCAATATTGAAGCTTTTCTTGAAACGGATCTGCCGCTCACGGGAACGCTCAACGGTTTGGTTCAGCTGAATGATTATTATGGTCAGCGGCTGCTTCTCTCCAATCTAAAAGTTGATGACCTCGTTTTCAGGGAGCATGAAATTGGAAACATGTCTGTTTTTAACATTTGGGAGCCCGAAAAACGGCTGCTGAATTCAGATTTGAAAATCGAAAAAAACGAAAGGCAGAGCCTTCGTGCAAGCGGCAGCTACAATCCTGAAACCCGCGAAATTTCATACGATGTCAATGCCGACCATCTTTCATTAGTGGTTTTGGAGACAGTTATCCGCAACACTTTTTCCAACTTTCACGGTGATGGAACAGGCAGGGTGAAAATTCACGGTACACCCGATAATATTCAGATTACCGGTGCAGTTGAAGCGCTAAATGCCGGGCTAACCATTGATTTTACGCAGGTGAGTTACAATTTCAGCGATTCGATATACTTCCGTGGCGACAGCATTCTGTTCAAAAATATTTCCATTACCGACTTTGCAGGAAACAAGGGAACATTTGGCGGCGCCATCGTGCACAAGAACTTTTCACAAATGAGGTATAACCTTTCGGTTACAACGCCGCGAATTGTAGCCATAAACACAACGCCACGCGATAATCCGCAGTTTTACGGACAGGTTATCACCAATGGCAGAATAAATATTACCGGATCGGGCAACCGTGTGAGGCTTTCCGGTTCGGGAACCACGCTTGCCGGAACAAATGTCAACATCTCACTTGAAGATGAAAGCGAACTGGAGCGGTACGATTTTATTCAGTTTGTTTCCACCGAAGACACGGTGCGTCAGCAGTTTCTGTTTCCGCGCCGTGATGATGGCGCTTTCACGATGGACCTGACCATCACTGCCACTCCCGAAGCAAAAGTGCAGCTGATTTACAACTCCTATATCGGCGATGTCATTCGTGCGCAGGGAGAGGGAATTTTAAGATTTGGCATAAACAACGACGGCGATATTACGCTTTCCGGAACTTATTCCGTAGAAAAAGGCGACTACCTGTTCACCCTACAAAATGTTATCAATAAACGCTTTACAATTGAACAGGGCGGAACTATCACCTGGTCGGAAAATCCGTATAATGCCGACATCAACATTAAGGCGGTTTACAAACTAAAAGCTTCGCTCTACGATTTGTTAGTGAATACCTATGAAAATGTGTATCAGCATCAGCGGATTCCGGTTGAGTGTAAAATTATTTTAACCGAAGAGCTTTCCAATCCAAGCATCAATTTTGCCATTGATTTTCCTTCGGTAGAAGACCGGTTAGTGGAAGAAGTGAAACAGTTTTTTAACACGCCAGAAGAGATGAACAAGCAAATTTTGTCGCTCGTGGTCTTAGGGAAATTTTATACGCCGGAATATTTGCGGGGAACTTATGAGGCACAAAACCCCAATCTTATCGGGACAACTGCCAGTGAGCTGCTCTCCAACCAGCTCAGCAACTGGCTTTCACAAATTAACAGCAATCTGGATATCGGACTGAACTACCGCCCGGGTAGCCAGATTACAAACAATGAAATTGAATTGGCGCTGAGCACGCAAATGTTCAACGACCGGGTTACCATCAACGGAAACATCGGGAACAACAACAATCCCAACTCCAACAACAACAGCCAGCTGGTGGGTGACTTTGACATCAATGTTAAACTCACACCCAACGGAAAACTTCGCCTGAAAGCTTACAACCGCTCCAACAATAATCTGATTTATGAAACTTCGCCATACACTCAGGGAGTCGGTTTTTCGTTTACCGAAGAGTACAATACCATTGACGACCTGTTTGATAAAATTAAAGCAATTTTCAGCCGAAGAGAAGATTGACAAAAGTGGAGTTCTCATCAAAATCAGACGAACATATACTCAATAAACTCTATTCCAGAATATCAGAATAATTAACTTGGCACTCCCATTTTGGCACAATTGCCATTGGTGCAATTTTAGAAAACAATTAACAAAAGGCAGAATAAAAATAGCATTTGAAAGAGTGCAGGGCAGAAACAGCCAAAGGCTGTTTCTGCCCTGCTTTTTATGCTAATGACAAGTTTGAGCAATACGAAGACTCTGTTAATCAGAGTTCACATTCATGCTTGCTTATAGGCTGGGTTAAGTAAATTCTATTAAAAAAAGATTATTATTGCATTTTCAAAACAAAAAACAGAAATATGAAAGAGCAAAAAAATTATACCATTGACAAATTCACACAACCTTTCAGGAAATTTATTCAGCTGGAAAAATCGGGCGGAATAGTTCTTGGCGTGAGCGTAATTTTTGCGTTGATTCTGGCAAATTCACCCTTGTCGCAATACTACAATCACTTTCTTGAACACAAGCTTGGTTTTCAGTTTGACGGGAAAGGCTATCTGGAACACAGTATTTTACAATGGATAAATGATGGCTTGATGGCTATTTTCTTTTTTGTGATTGGTCTTGAGCTAAAGAGAGAATTTGTTGCCGGCGAGCTTTCCAGTCCGCGAAAAGCAATGCTGCCTATTGTTGCCGCCATCGGCGGGATGGCAGTTCCTGCAACAATATACCTTATTTTCAATCCGACCGGTGCACCCCACAGCGGCTGGGGAATTCCGATGGCAACCGACATCGCTTTTGCTTTGGGTGTTTTATACCTGTTGGGAGAAAGGGTTCCTGCATCGCTGAAAGTTTTTTTGGCAGCTTTGGCAATCGTAGATGACCTGGGTGCTGTTATTGTAATTGCATTTTTCTATACTTCGGATATTTCGGTTTACAGCCTTCTCATCGGATTAGGGTTTGTACTGGTGATGTACATTGCCAATAAAGTCGGGGTAAGAAACATTCTGTTTTTTGCAATTCTTGGAATCGGCGGAGTGTGGACGGCTTTCCTGCTCTCCGGTGTTCATGCCACCATTGCTTCGGTGCTGGCTGCATTCACCATTCCTGCCGACATGGAAATCAATGAAAATATTTACACAACAAAAATCAAAAATTATCTCAAGAAATTCATAGCCATTGATCCCAACGACAAGTTCCCGACACTCACCAACGAGCAACTACATATTCTGGAATATGTGAAAAAGGATACCAATAAGATAATTCCGCCATTGCAGCGCCTCGAATATGCAATGCACCCTTTTGTAACTTTTGTTGTGCTGCCGATTTTTGCTCTGGCAAATGCAGGGGTTTCAGTCAACGTCGATCCTGAACAACTGTTCAGCACAAATATTGCTTTCGGCGTTTTCTTCGGACTTTTAGCCGGAAAAGTGATTGGTGTGGTTGGAAGTACGCTGTTAATGGTAAAACTGAAAGTTGCACCTTTCCCCAAAGGAATGAACACAAAAAACCTGCTGGGATTAGGACTGCTGGCTTCCATCGGATTCACCATGTCCGTGTTTATCACCACGCTTGCTTTCAACAATGAAATCTATATCACTCAGGCGAAAATCGGAATTTTTGCCGCTTCAATTGTCGGCGGACTTCTGGGCTATTTTCTTTTGAGTCGCCAAATGAAAAAGGAGTGATTTTCATTTGGCGGATTCATTTTAGCAAAGCAAAACCCGAAGTCTGTTCATAATTACAATTACGATTGAAAAACCAGAAGACATTATCGATTATTCAGCTCTTTAAAAAAGTCGCTTCCTATATTCGCCCCTACCGCTGGCTGGTTGTCGCCACTTTGCTGCTGACCGTCGTTGGTTCTCTGATGGCTCAGGTGAATGCCCACGTTTTGCGATATACCGTGGATCAGGTCAATCTGTTGGCAGAAAGCAGTAAAAAGCTGACGGAAGGTGCAAGCCTGCTGATTTTAATTACTGTCATCCTTCTTTCAAAGGAATTGATTTACACACTCATACAATTTGGGCAGAAATTTTATGGTGAAAAACTCAGGATTTTCATTTCACGCGATTTATCGCAAATGATTGTGGAGAAAATTCTGACCTACCGGCTTGCCTTTTATTCCTATTCGGAAAATGAGAGCGGCAAGCTGCAAACCCGCATCGACCTTGGAATATCAAGTCTCACCCGTTTGGTGCAGAACTTCTTTATTGACATACTTCCGCTGTTTGCAAATTCGATTGTTGCGCTAATTTTTATGTTTTCTGCCAATTTCTATATCGGTTTGGTGAGCCTTTTCATTGTGCCACTCTATTTCTTTGTCAGCCAGCTTCAGGCGAAAAAATTAGGTGGTTTCCGCAGAAGAATGCGGAACTACCGCGAAACAAAAAGCTCTGCTATCATTGGTCTTATCGGCTCAATCACGGTGATAAAATCATTTGTGCGGGAGAATATTGAAGCGGAGAGGCACAATCAGATTCAGTATGACATGACTGAAAACCTGATGGCAACAAGAAAGCTGAGCTTTATTTTTGACGGTGTAAAAAGCTTTTTGGAGCAAATCGGGGTGGTAATTATTATCATTCTGACTGCTTATTTTGTCTTGAAAGGGCAGATGAGCATCGGCGCCATTATGTTTCATATCCTGCTGTTCAACAATGTTTCGGCGCCAATCCGCCAGCTACACCGCATCTACGATGAAATTAACGATGCGCTCATCTACTCCGAAGGCTTTTTTGACATTGTGGAATCGGACCACGAAATTGAACCTTCAGGAAATTACCGTCCGGAGCAAATCACCGGATTGATTGAAGTGAAAAATGTGGATTTCACCTATCCCAACGGCACCAAGGCGCTGCATGACGTTTCACTGACTGTGCCGCCAAACAAAATCACTGCATTTGTAGGTTTGAGCGGTGCCGGAAAAAGTACAATTATCAACCTACTGGATAAATTCTATCACCCTGACTCAGGCTGTATTACCTTAGATGGAATTGATTTACAGGAGTATGACACCGAATTTCTGCGATTGAATATCGGACTGGTGCTTCAAAAAAATCATATTTTCAAAGGCACAATCGAAGAAAATATTTTGTACGGTAATCCGGAAGCTACCCACGAAGAAGTGGTTGACGCAGCCAAAAAAGCATATATTCACGAACAAATTATCGAGCTTCCCAACGGCTACCAGTCGCAGGCTGATCTGCTGTCGGGCGGGCAGCAGCAAAGAATCGCCATTGCGCGCCTGTTCCTTAAAAATCCACCCATCATTTTTTTAGATGAACCCACCGCAAGTTTGGATGCCATTGCAACCGAGCAGATAAAAATGAGCCTCGACGCCATCAAGAAAGACCGCACCGTAATCATTATTTCCCATAGTATTTCTCAGATTATTGATGCAGAAAACGTGGTTGTACTTGAAAAGGGAAAAATTATGGAGCAAGGCACACACGAACAGTTATACGAAAATCGATCAACCTATTACGAAATCTTCAATGCAATGGCAAGCAGTCTGAATATCAACAAAATTGCCAAAACCATGATAGAGGAATAGCCAATTATCCATGATTTTGGCTTCTCTTTATTGAAATGGAATTCTCCAAACCCTTTTGGATTGCCAAAAAATCTTTAGATTTGCTTTGAAACGTATTTTAATAAAGAATAAGAATTAACATTAAAAGAGCGATTTATGAAATATTCAGAAAATCTCAACGGAATTGCAATTGACGTTCAGGCAGCTGACTATCAGATAGAAGATACAGTAAAAGAACGAATCAGAAAATTGGTTACACGCCTGTCAAGACGATTTCAGGGGATAACCTACGTCAATATCTTTTTAGAAAACAAAGAGTCTAAATCAACCAACCAGAAGCAGGTGAGCATTCGTTTAGGTATTCCCGGAAACGATCCGTTTGCCTCTGAATACGGAGATAATTTTATGGCGCTTTTAACCAGCATTGAAGAAAAACTGCGCCGCCAATTGGAAAAACGCCAAAATAACACCTAATGCCACAGATTGTTATTGATGCACGGGTTGCTGCACTCAGCACCGGACTGAATGTCAGGCGGATACTTCCCTTTCGCCGGCGCAGAATGGTTGGTCCGTTTATTTTTTTAGATCATGCTGGTCCTGTGGAAGTTGAACCCAAAAATCTCTCTTCCATGGATGTGCTTCCGCACCCACATATCGGCTTATCAACGGTAACCTATCTGCTTGACGGACAGGTAACGCACCGGGACAGCCTGGGAGTTGAGCAGATTATTCGTCCGGGCGAAGTCAACTGGATGACAGCCGGAAAAGGAATTTCACATTCAGAACGGTTTGAAGACCCCAATTTCCTTGCAGAAAACCATTTGGAAATGCTCCAGACCTGGGTGGCGCTTCCCGAAAAAGATGAAGAAAATGATCCCTCTTTCACCAACTTTTCTTCTGATGAGCTGCCGGTCTTTACCGATGCCGGAATCTGGATGCGGCTGATTGCCGGCAATGCTTACGGACTGAAAAGCAGTGTCCCAACCCATTCGCCCATGTTCTATATTCATGTGAATCTGGAAAAAAATTCAAAAATCACTCTGCCCGAAGGCTATTCCGAACGTGCACTTTATCTGACCAAAGGTAGCATCGAAATTTCGGGGCACCGCTACGGGCAGGGACAAATGCTGGTTTACGGTAAAACAGAAAAGCCTGTTATTCAGGCATTGGAGAAGAGTACGCTGATGTTTTTAGGTGGTGAGCCTTTGGGGAATCGCTATATCTGGTGGAATTTTGTTTCGTCCCGAAAAGAGCGTATTGAACAGGCAAAAGCCGACTGGGAAGCGGGCAGAATTATTTTACCTCCCAATGACAACAAGGAGTTCATTCCATTGCCAAAAGACTTTACAAAACCATCTGCCCCGCCCGAAGCGCCATTGCTCTCATAAAATCAAGAGATGGAGGGAAAGTACATTCAGGTTTTGTTTAAAAAGCACTCCGATTGTGCCAAAATATTCTATAAAAAATGGTCAAAAACAGACACATCATTGAAAATACTCCTTTTTTTGCGTTTTTAAAAACAGTACTCAAGGGGTTTGGACAGATCATGCTTCAGGAGAATGCCCTGACGGGCTTTTTGTTTTTAGCAGGCATTTTTTACGGTTCCGTTTTTATGGGATTCGCCGCACTAACAGCCGCCATAGCAGGAACATTAACCGCAAAATTTGCGAAGTTTGATCAGCAAAATATAGCCGAAGGAATTTATGGATTTAGTCCGGCTTTGACAGGGGTGGCACTTGCACTGTTTTTCAAATTCCATGTTATTATTTGGGTTTGCATTGTGGCAGGCGCTGCAATTGCAGCTTTGCTGCAACACTTCTTTCTGAAAAGAAAGATCCCCGTGTTTACCTTCCCTTTTGTTTTAACAACCTGGATTTTTATCGCCCTCATTTCTGCTTTTTTTCCTGAGCTTTCTATCGAACCGGTTCAGGGAACAGGTTCTGTGTTCAACTATTTCTATATTGCCGTGAAAGGCTTTGGGCAGGTGATTTTTCAGGGCAATTATGTTTCAGGGCTGCTTTTCATTATTGCCGTTTTTATCAATTCACCAATTGCAGCGCTTTTTGGACTTGCTGGTGCCATTTTGGGCGGATTCTTCTCTTTCCCATTTACGCCGGATTTGGATAGCATTGCCGGCGGACTTTTCAGTTTCAATGCCGTGCTGACAGCTATCGTTTTTGCCGGAAACAGAATCAGGGATGCCGCATGGATGTGCGCAGCCGTCATTATCAGCACGGCAATTAGTTTGCTCTTTTTCAGATTCAATCTGATACAACTCACTTTCCCGTTTGTTGCAGCAACATTCATCACTTTATTAATCAGAAAGTTAATAAAGATTTAATTCGGAAATTTAATTATTCAATATCAATAAACTCATATTCAAATGTTCAGGAATTTTCTCAAAAAAACAGGTTTCACAAGATTTATTTTTTTGACTTTTTTCATCTCTGTCAATAATTTGCAGGCACAATTCACCCTGATTGACAATATGCCCCGGTTTGAAATGCAGGGGAATGTGGTGTTGAAAGCGCCCGAAGAAGGATTATGGTCGATTGCAACAGGCTGGGAAAACAACTGGATGAGCCAATGGACTCATATTCATCCGGAACAGAAAGAAATTATCAACGGCTGGACAATCCTGAAAGGGAAAATGCAACACACCCGAGGTGAGATGTTACTCACCGATTCCTATAAAAGTATGGATAATGGTTTAATCAGATGTATTCGCCGCTTTGAATGGACTGGACCGGATACTTTGAAAAATGCGACACTGTCTGTGCGGTTTCAGATGGAAGGAAAAAATTTAAAGCCGCTGCTGCCAGGTACGCTCTACTATGGTAATCTGATGGGTGCGAAAGTAAATCCCGATATAATACCCGTATATAAGGGTGCAAATGATGAATTTGCAATTTTTGAAGATCATCGTTATCCCATGCCGTTTATAATGCTTGAAAACGCGAGAGAATTAACTGCATCTGCTCTTTATTTCACTCCCAGTCCGGTTCGTGGTGCTGTACTGGCAGATCAGTGGTGGTCGGCAGGCATCGAAACAAAAGAGAATTACAGCGAAATCGTGCTCTATTCCGGCCCAATCGGTTACAATGGACAACACAGCGTTGCAAAAGCTTTGCAGAAAACGCCCATGGCTTATGACGATACCTATCTGAATATTGAACCGGGCAGGATTATCGAAAAAGAGTTTTTCATTGAAATATTTCCGATTGAGCGTGCCGGATCGGGTTTTCAGAAGCCTGTTTACACCGCTTTGAATCTGTTCAAGCCATACGACAGCAACCGATTTACTGAATTTCAGGAAATTGTCAAAATGAAATACGAATATGCAAAAACCCGTTGGATTGACGAAGACGGCGCTATCGGATTTGGAATGTACGATTTGAATTCCCGAAAAGACATTGTAATGGGCTGGTGCGGTCAGGCAGGCTCATTAGGCTATGCACTGCAACGCTTAAGCACAAGGATAAATGATGAACAGCTTACTGAAAAGGTACAGCGCTCACTGGATTTTTTAGCAAATTTTCCAATAAATGATGACGGGCTTTTCCCCGTAGGATATAATGTGAAGGAAAAACGATATTACGGTGGAGACCATGTCTCCTGCGGACAGGCAATGAACAACATTGCCAAAGCCATTGAAACTGCACATAAAAATTCAATCTATAGCACAGACAAATGGGAGTCTTTTTTAAAAGAAGTTTCTTTCCGGCAAAGCAAGCGAGTTCTTGATGAAAAATGGAATCCGTTATCCACTGCCGAAGGATTTTATGTAGCTCCGCTAATCCTCGCATACGATCTTTTCAATGAAGATATTTTCAGGCTGGCGGCAGTTAAGATAGCAGAAGAGTATGCATTTCGTCATCTGGAAATGGATGGCTGCTACTGGGGCGGAACGCTTGATGCAACCTGCGAAGACAAAGAAGGCGCCTGGGCTGCCTTTCAGGGCTTTCTGGCATTGTATGAGCGCTCTAAGAATGATAAATATCTGGATTGGGCAAAACATGCAATGGATGTCTGCCTGACCTATACTGTGGTGTGGGATATCCCACAGCCCGCCGGGCAGCTGGCTGATTTCAACTTTAAATCAACCGGATGGACAGTGGTTTCACCCCAAAATCAGCATATTGACGTGTATGGTGTGTTATATACGCCGGAAATTTATAAAATGGGGATATATCTGAAAGATGAACGATTAACCCGATTGGCAAAAGTCATGTACAGAAGCTGCTCCCAGCTGATTGCCCCCTGGGGAAGTCAGGGTGAACAGTTGCAGCAAACGAATTTTGCACAGCGGGGAGACATGACTGACGTCAATAAACTACGGGGCGGATATTCAGAAGGATGGACAGTTTTCTGGATTACCGCCCACTTTCTGAATGCTGCTGCCCGATTTGAGGAGTTAGGTGTTGAACCGTAAAAATCTTCTTTTCAACACTATTTCACTGTCCTGAACAGGGTATAGTTTAAACGGAACGAAATCTGGGACAATTCAGAACCCCTTTTGAAAATATTCATGGTGATGTTCTGTTTGGTATAGTAACGAAATTCTGCGCTTATGCGCTTATAATTGTAGCCGCCCCCAAAAAAGAGTCGCGATGCTGTTGAAAAATCGGAGTGATAAATCTCACTGAACTCAATATGCGAATCTTTCAGAATGAGATGAGGCACAAAGGCTGTGCGGACAAACAACCGGTGATTTTCATCGAAATTCATATAATGAGTAATTCCAACAGGAAACTCAACAGTTTTGTAATCAATGACATACCCATCTAGTGCTTCTTGATATGAAGTGTTTACAACTTTATCCGAAAAATATTTATAGTAATTCGCTTCGGCAAAAATGCTCCATTTGTATCTGTTAAATGAAAAAAGATATTCAATTTCCGAACTTAGTCCAATGGTATTCTCATTGGAAAACACGGCATTGGGTAGAGCATCGGAAAAATCTCTGACAGCTGCCTGAAAAAAGTTTGAATTAACCCCAACTTTAAAACGTATGCTCCCCGGATTAACATTTGAGCTTTTGAAAACCTCAAAATCAGCTCCCCGACATTTGTAATAGTTTACAAAATAGTTAACCAGATTCTTCTTCGTATAGGAGATTTTTCTGGTATCGATTGGGTCTCCGCAAGCTAAATTTTCCTGAAGCTGCTGAATATACGCATTATTGTAAAAAATGTGCGTAATCACATTGGGCGCCACTTCTACAGAAAATTTTTTATAGACCAGTGGTTCAACGTGAGAATTATCATAGCTGTAGAAAAACAGCGGTTTCCCATGGTCATAATTGGAATAGAGCGTTGCCAGTTCCCCTTCAACCAAAACTTTCACATAAGCATGTCCCTCCTCCCACGAAAAGGCAGTGTCGGCAGGCATTTTAATATATTCCGGGGCAACATCCACAGCAATCAGTGTCCGGATACACTTTATCTCATTATCTATTCCAAACTCTTCAATTTTCGATAATTCAATATCATGAATCTCCTGCTCGCCTTTCAGCCTGTACTGATACTTAGCTGTTGACTCCTCCTGCCCGATGTTTCGGATAAGGCAATACGTTTTTTCCTTTTTATTGTTTACGATATATCCTTCAACAAACTTCACCTGAGCAGATGAGAACATTGCACTGCCAATCAATAAAGCAATAAAAACCAGAGCTTTTGAATCCATAATAGAATATTGATTTTTCGAAAATAAATTAAAACCCTAAAAATAGGGAATCCGCAGAATAAACACAACAAAAAAGTAAAATCAGAATTAAACAGGGGTCAGCTTTTCAAAAGTGGAGTTTAACTTCATTAAAATACAGCTAACATACTGGTTCACCGGAACCAAAGACATGAAATCATTATATTAATTTAGTTTGAAAATGAATAAATGATTCAAAACAGCCTGACAATTCCCCCATCATTTTTTTCTGTTTTTTCTATTTCAGAAAGTGGATGATAATGAATTTCACCGCGTGCTGAAACCGTAGCATCAAGTGTTTTACCAACTGAAACAACTATTTTACTGCGTGAACCGGCATCAGCGGTTACATGGGTTGCATGTAATTCTCCGCCATTAAACCTTGCCGACTCTTTCGTAAAAATCTTTATGTTTTCAGAAAAACCACCAATATCCGCAATGGCTGCGCCTTTTAGATTCACTTACATTTTTTCAGCTTCCACCCAGCCGGTAAAACCGGAAGCTGCTTCTCCGGTCAGCAAAAACTCTTGAGTATTCACATCACACTTTATGCTACCGGCATGTGCAACCTGAACATCCAAATGGGGAGTAAATAGTAAATCTCTGACGGTTATTCTTCCGGTATCATCAGCCCTGAGCCCAAAAACCGGCTGATTAATATACAATACAAATTTATGTTCCATTTTATGTAAACCACTCTCAGGGCCGGTACCGGGAAAATCATAAAGTATATACAGCTCATCCTTAAATCTTAAGACCTTAAGATATTGCATATTGTTGCTGTTAACCTCCAATTCCGACTTATGGGATTTCATTATTTCAAGGTGAAGCCCTTTCACCCTGATATTTCGGATGTCACGTGTGCTAAAATAGGTAATCCCGTCCCGCTCCCGGTTTACGGGCAAAGGTTTATATGCTGACTCATCCGGTTCATACTGACCAGCCGGATTATTTAAAACTATACAGGAATTGAAAATCAGCAGCAGGCTTAAAAAAGTTAATTCCAAAAAATATCTTTTCATTACAAAGCATTTATATATGAAACAATTACACAGGCAATTATCCGGTTATCTTCAAACTCATCATTGACTTTCATTACATGAGATATACTCCGAAAATAGGGCAAAAATGAAAGTAAAATTGACAAACCTTCTTTTTGAGAGTTCATAACTCATGAATTTCAAATTTATGAGTTATGATTATTTTCAGATCAATTAAACTACTATTCATTATAAGTCAGAACACTTTTATCGAAAATCTTTATGCAATCTCCCATAAGACCTTTTTAAAACTCTCATTATGCAACATTGTTCAATTCTATCCCCAACTTTCCATGGTCATCTTTCTTCTGACAAATAACTTAACATTTCAGAAACAGTTGCTTTTTCTTATTTTATTAAAAACTATATCGCTGATTAACAGCACACAAGAGAACTTAAAATTTCAATTGCGCAAATATTATTTTCCAACTAAAAATCAACTTATTATTTAAATTTATAAGAAAAAGAAGAGATTTAGTTACCAATCGCTTTGTTTTTTGAATTTAGTTCTTAGATTTGTCGGTTATAAAAATGAAATTTATTATATGAAACTGTTTTCTACATACATTCTTGTCGTCATCGTGGTCATTTTCGGAAACACCGGGAAGAGGTAGAGTTGTATGTAGTAATAAAGAATATAAGCAAGCCTTTCCCGGAACCGGGAAAGGCTTTTTTAATAATAAAACTGAATTTAAAGAGTAAAAAGTATGCAAATTCCATTACGAAGCAACACGACAACACAAGGGCGCCGAATGGCAGGCGCACGAAGCCTCTGGCGTGCCAACGGGATGAAGGAAGAACATTTCGGACGTCCTCTGATTGCCATTGTAAACTCATTCACACAGTTTGTTCCCGGGCACGTACATTTATACGAAATCGGGCAATACCTGAAAGGACTAATCGAAAAACAGGGTTATTTCGCAGCCGAATTCAACACCATCGCCATTGACGATGGCATTGCCATGGGGCATGACGGTATGCTCTACTCGTTGCCATCACGTGAAGTGATTGCAGACAGTGTGGAATATATGTGCAACGGACACATGGTTGACGCCATGATTTGCATATCCAACTGCGATAAAATTACTCCCGGAATGATGATGGCTGCCATGCGCCTGAATATTCCTGCAATTTTTGTTTCAGGTGGTCCAATGGAGGCAGGCGTTGTGGAAGGCGAACACTTCGACCTTGTTGACGCCATGGTTATGGCTGCAGATCAGTCAGTTTCCGATGAGCAACTGATGATTATCGAACAGAATGCCTGTCCAACCTGCGGTTCATGCTCAGGAATGTTTACAGCCAACTCCATGAACTGTCTTGCCGAAGCAATTGGTCTTGCCCTTCCCGGAAACGGAACCATTGTAGCAACCCACGCCAACCGCAAAAAGCTGTTTGAAGAGGCAGTGGAAAAAATTATTTCAGCCGTTAAAACCTATTATTATGATGGCGACGACTCGGTTCTTCCAAGAAGTATTGCTTCCCGCGAAAGTTTTCTGAATGCAATGAAACTGGATATTGCCATGGGCGGTTCCACAAACACGGTGCTTCATCTGCTGGCAATTGCCCACGAAGCCGGCGTTGATTTCACGATGAACGACATTGACCAGCTTTCACGAATTACTCCAAATCTTTGCAAAGTTTCACCCAGTTCACGGTATCATGTTCAGGACGTAAACCGTGCAGGGGGCATTCTCTCCATTATGGCAGAGCTTGACCGCGGTAACCTGTTAGAAACTTCAGTAAGCCGTGTTGACGGGCGTTCGCTGAAAGAAGCCATTGCCGCTTATGATATTACAAATACAAATGTTTCCGGAGATGCAAAAATGCGCTTTCTCTCCTCTCCGGGCGATGGAAGAAGAAATCTAAAAATGGCATCTCAGGAGAATTATTATACCGAATTGGACAGCGACCGCACCAACGGATGCATCCGTAACATTGAAAATGCTTACAGCAAAGATGGCGGATTAGCTGTACTTTATGGTAACATTGCCGAAAACGGCTGCATTGTTAAAACTGCCGGTGTTGATTCTTCTATTTTCAAATTTAGCGGAAAAGCTAAAGTTTTTGATTCACAGGATGATGCAGTAAACGGCATACTTGGCGATGCGGTGCAAAAGGGAGATGTTGTCATAATCAGGTATGAAGGTCCCAAAGGCGGACCGGGAATGCAGGAGATGCTCTACCCCACCTCCTATCTCAAGGCGATGCAGCTTGACAAAGATTGTGCGCTGATTACCGACGGACGCTTTTCCGGCGGAACTTCCGGTCTTTCCATCGGACATGCCTCACCGGAGGCTGCTTCAGGTGGTGCAATCGGGCTGGTTCAAAACAATGACATCATTGAAATTGATATTTTAGACCGCTCTATTAATCTGATGATTTCAGACGATGAATTGGAAAAACGCAGAAAAGAAGAAGAAGCCAAAGGCGAAAACGCTTTTCAGCCTCCAAAGCGGAAACGTAAAGTTTCAAAAGCATTGAAAGCCTATGCCAGTCTGGTTTCATCAGCAGACAGAGGTGCAATTCGTATAATTGACTAAGCAAATTATTAACTCCAAAAAATAGTGATATGACAAAAAAGAAAGTTTCAGGTTCCCAGGCTCTTATCCTTTCACTGATGGAAGAGGGCGTTGATACCATTTTCGGGTATCCGGGCGGGGCAATCATGCCCGTTTATGATGCATTGTACGATTTTAACTCCAGAATAAAGCATATTCTCACCCGCCACGAGCAGGGAGCTGTTCATGCTGCCGAAGGTTATGCACGCATAACCGGAAGAGCCGGGGTTTGTTTTGTAACTTCCGGTCCCGGCGGAACCAATCTGATTACCGGGATTGCAAATGCCATGATGGACTCATCGCCGTTAGTTTGCATTACCGGTCAGGTGCCTTCTCCATTGTTAGGCACTGACGCTTTTCAGGAATCAGACATTATCGGACTTACTATGCCGATTACCAAGTGGAATTTTCAGGTAACAACACCGGAAGAGATACCGGATGCAATTGCGAAAGCTTTCTATATTGCACAGTCCGGGCGCCCCGGTCCGGTAGTCATTGACCTGACCAAAGATGCACAGTTCGGCGAACTGGATTTTGAGTATAAAAAATGCACAAAAATCAGAAGTTATGTTCCTGAACCTCAGATTGACCCGTTCAAGGTTAAAGAGGCAGCCGAAATTATTAATCAGGCAAAACGACCGTTACTGTTGTTAGGACAGGGAGTTATCATTTCCCGGGCAGAAGAAGAGTTGCGGACATTCGTTGAAAAAACAGGAATCCCCGTTGCCTGGACGCTGTTGGGACTTTCCGCACTGCCAACCGACCACCCATTGAATGTTGGAATGTTAGGTATGCACGGAAATTACGGACCAAATCTGCTCACCAACGAAGCTGATGTGGTTATTGCGGTAGGTATGCGTTTCGATGACCGTGTAACCGGAAAAGTTTCTGCATACGCCGCCGACGCCAAAATCATCCACCTGGAAATTGATCCGGCTGAAATCAATAAAATTGTCAAAGTTGATGTTCCCATTCTCGGAAATGCCAAAAAGACATTGAAAATGCTAGCTGACAATGTGAAGCAGAACAGTCACGAAGAGTGGCTGAATAAGTTCAGAGAGTGCTACGACATTGAATACGGCAAAATCATAGGGAAAGAATTGTATCCCGAAAAACCGGGACTGACAATGGGTGAAGCTGTTCGTATCGTTGGAGAGAAAACCAACCATGAAGCTATTCTTGTAACAGATGTTGGTCAGCATCAAATGATTGCATCCCGCTATTTCAAATTCAGAAACCCGCGCAGTAACGTAACTTCCGGCGGTTTGGGAACTATGGGCTTTGGTTTACCGGCAGGCATTGGCGCACAGCTGGCAGCCCCCGACCGCACCGTCGTTACTTTCATTGGTGATGGCGGATTCCAGATGAGTATTCAGGAATTAGGCACCATTGCACAGGACAATATTCCGCTGAAAATGATAATACTTAATAATAATTTTCTCGGTATGGTGCGCCAGTGGCAGCAACTTTTCTTTGAAAAGAGATACTCATTCACCGGGTTGAAAAATCCCGACTTTATTACCATTGCCAAAGGTTATGGCATTGACGGACAGAAGGTCGAGTCACGCGATGATCTGGAAGGAGCCATTCAGAAAATGATTGACCATGAAGGACCGTATCTGCTTGAGGTGATGATTGAAAAAGAGGACAACGTATTCCCGATGGTACCTGCCGGCGCTTCTGTTTCTGAAGTGATACTGGAACCTGAATTGAAATAATATAAACAAATTAATATCAGAAATTATGAAACAAGAGTATATCATAACCGTTTATTCGGAAAACCATATCGGTTTGCTGGCGCGAATAACCAACGTTTTTACCCGCAGAAAGGTAAATATCGACAGTCTGACTGTTTCCGAGTCTGCAATTCAGGGAGTTTATAAATTCACGATTGTGATAAGCACCACCGAAGAGCAGGTGATCAAAATAGTCGGGCAGATTGAAAAACAAATTGATGTTCTGAAAGCATTTTATCACACCAACGATGAAATGATTTATCAGGAAATTGCACTTTACAAAGTTCCCACAGAAGCTTTGTACGAAAACAACACTATTGAAAGTATCGTTCGCAACTCAGGTGCAAGAATCCTTGAAGTTACCAGAGAATATACGGTAATTGAAAAGACAGGGCACAAAGAGGAGACTCAGGCGTTGTTTGATGAATTGAACAATTCCAAAGTGATGCAGTTTATACGTTCGGGAAGAATTGCAATTACACGCGATCCCATTGAGCGTCTTTCAGAATTTTTAAAAGAGAGAGATGCTTTGCTTGAGAGTAT
>JACDJB010000478.1_pt1 | contig 42379 bp, 32 predicted proteins | sample 7454121 | NCBI WGS metagenome assembly JACDJB01 (sample SAMN14253290, study PRJNA609438) | sludge metagenome | isolation source: sludge after 25d culture with pyrite | collected 2018-12-20
GCTCAATCCTTCATGGATAACACCAATGGTGGTGTTTTCACTGTGGCTGTGAACCATCTAAAATCCAAAGGATCAGATTGTAATGATATAGGAGACATAGATACTGGTGATGGAGCTGGCAATTGCAACCTAACACGTTTATATGCTGCGCAAGCATTAGTCGATTGGCTGGCATCTGACCCCACTGGTAGTGGCAGCAACAATTATCTCATCATTGGAGACTTAAATTCCTATGACAAGGAAGATCCAATTGATGCAATTTTGAGTGGTGGTTACACCGATTTAATTTACTATTACCTCGGTGAAAATGCGTACACCTATGTATTTGATGGCCAAATTGGTTATCTGGATCACGCCCTGGCTAATTCGGATCTCTTCCCAATGGTAACCGGTACAACTGTCTGGCATATCAATGCCGACGAACCCGATCTGATAGATTACGATACATCATTTAAATTGGATGCACAGGATGCTCTTTATGCATCTGATCCATTCCGTTCTTCCGATCATGATCCAGTCATTGTAGGATTGACGGTTGTTGATAATATCGCTCCAACAATTGAAATTACCGTCACACCCGATTTAATCTGGCCACCAACTCATAAATATGTTGATGTAGTGGCAACGGTAATTGTGTCTGACAATTTTGACCAAAATCCAACTGTTACTTTATTATCCGTTACATCGAATGAGCCAGACAATGGCGAGGATGATGGCAATACGGTAGATGATATCGTCATTATTGATGATTATCATTTCCAACTCCGCGCAGAAAGATCTGACCTGGGTAATGGTCGTATTTACACCATAACCTACTTGGTGTCAGATGCTAACGGGAATGAAACTATACAATCTGCAACGGTTTTGGTTCCCATCAGTATGGGTAATTAAATTAAGCTAAACCTTTTCAGTAAAACCGGTGGCTTCATACCACCGGTTTTTTGTTGTCAGACTATCATTTCTACGCTACAATCCATCCTATGGACTGGCAGATTTACGGACACGAGTGGGCAACACAAATCTTACAAAAACATATCATTCAAAATAATGTACGCCACGCGTACCTGTTCAGTGGAGCACCAGGGATCGGTCGTCGCAGCTTGGCGCTCCGTTTTGCGCAGTCAATAAACTGCGTTCAACCACCATTCCCTGGTGAACCCTGTGGTGAATGCCGCATCTGCAAACAAACAGAGAAGATGCAGCAGGTGGACCTGACAATCACCCAAAGCCTGGAAGACTCAAAAACGATCAAGGTCGAACAGGTACGCGAACTACAAAATAGCCTTTCTCTCTCCCCTTATGAAGCCAAATACCGGGTTGCATTACTACTCAACTTTCAGGATGCAACTCCCAATGCCCAGAATGCTTTATTGAAAACACTGGAGGAAGCCCCATCCAAAGTAATCCTGATCATTACTGCTGATTCGGTGGAAAACCTCCTCCCCACCATCGTCTCTCGCTGTGAAATTTTGCGCCTGCGCCCCCTCCCGATCGAACAATGTGCTGCTGCCTTAGACGAGCATTGGCAAATTCCTAACGATATGGCCACTGAACTGTCACATCTGACTGCCGGAAAAATCGGGCAGGCTGTTCGTTATCATCAAGACCCGGAACAGTTGGAAAAATTACACCATTTGGTGCAGGATGCCTTTGATCTCTTAAGAAATTCTATAGTGGATCGCTTTACCTATGCCGAACAAGCCACCGATATGCGCCGAAAGAACGTGAATCGTGACAGCCTTGGATTGATTCTGCAAACCTGGCTTTCCCTCTGGCGCGATTTTTATATCTGCGCCAGTGGATCCGATATGCCAATAACCTACATAAATTTCCAATCACTCAGCCAGAAAACCGCCAAACAACTAGACCAAAATTTGATCCATGGGCAATTATTGAGGTTAGAAAATACCATCACTCAGTTGGATCAAAACCTCAACAGCAAACTGTTGCTGGAAACATTGCTGCTAGACTGGCCACATGTAAACTAAAAAGAACCTGCCAGATGGCAGGTTCTTTTCGCAAATTAACCAGACTTTACTTGAAAATTAACGGGAAGTAGATCTTCACCGCTGGATTTACAGTAATGGTTACCGTAGCCCAATCCGTGTATTCACTCTTAGGCATTGGAATACCCAGCATGTAATAGGTGAAACTATCTTCACCAAAGTAGCCTTCATCAGGCGTATAAATGAAAGAACCGTCTTGGCTTAACAGCACTGTTCCATGCATTGGTTCATCCTTGAGATCGACAATGATCGCATCTGTGGGATCCGCATCGAAGTCATTTTCCAGAACACCAGGGGCAGCGACATCTAACACTACATTCATATCAGTTGTGTAGAAATCATCAACCGCTCCAGGTGCGTCATTAACATTGGTAACATCAATGGAAATCGTCGCCACATTGGAATCCACTAACCCATCATTAACTTTGAAGGTAAAGCTGTCAGAACCATAAAAGTCAGGATCCGGGGTGTATGTCAGGTCGGGAGCAGTTCCAGTCAATGTGCCATGTTCTGGGTCTGTTAGGATCGTCCATGTCACTGGGCCAGGTTGAAGCCCGGTGCCAGTGAGCGTGATACCTAATGCTACTTCTTCATCAGTATTCAGGTTTTGATCATCCGCGACTGGTTCAATGAGATTTACGATGGTTGAATCAGTTGCGGCTTCTTCAAGCATGCCAAACCCATCAGATGTATGCGATGCAGCGTTGGTGATGAGAATCTCTTCTTCGGTATCAACGGTTGCCTGGAAGGTAATTACTACTGGTTCAGCAAATGCTTCTGCGTAGTCGAAACAGACAATATCACCGCTTGTTGGTGTCCAATTATCATAAGCGAAGGTTGTACCTAGTTCCCCAAAATAATCTTCTAATCCGACTGTACCTTCTGTACCCCAATCACCTAGAACGTTTTCAAAGGCAAATACAATGTCGGGATAACCAACTGTTGGGTCTAATTCTGTCCAAGCAAATACCTCATAATCCATTGTAGTTGTTGGATTATCCCATTCCTGAATATCGTCGAATTCTATCAACCAACCTACACCATAATTTACAGCAGTTACACCCTTATTTAATGACTCATCATAAACAATTTCCATATCACGCATCCATGGTGCAATGATCCCATTAGGTAGTGCAGGATCGGGAAAATTCTGATTTTCCCAATACCACCAATCAGCACCAAACACATCTGCTGGGTACATATAGAAATAACCATCATCAGTGAATATCGGACTGGAAGGAATGGCAGAACCATAATATTCTGTAGCTAATCCAAGTGTTTGATATTGCCAATAAGTTGTATCTCCAAATAAACCAGGATCTGTAGAATAATTATGGACAGTTTTTATATCACGATATCCACCAAAAGGCGTATCACAATAATCTGGATTTGTGCTAGGTGTTGAAGCAAGATAGGTGTATTCCACCATCGGCCTTGCACCAGCCCAATTGATTGAATTCGTACCTGCATGGTAAGTTGCGAGTGTGTCAGAACCCGACGTTTGCAATGAATCCTGAACGTAAGTCACACCTTCTGGCAATATATCATCAATCACATAATTCAGATCAGTACCTGTTCGATTCGGGGCTATGGTAATTGTATAGTTTAATACATCCTCAAAGGCTGCTTCAGATAAGTCCACCTCTTTGGTTACATCATCATAGCGGCGGTAGAGATTGAGTTCCGTTTGTCCTACAACACCGGGATTATCCGCGTCCGGACCCACACTGAACCAACCATACCAGGCAGAAAGCGGTTCCATCTCGGGAACATCCCAGGTAACTTCCAAATCAAACATTTCTAACCCAGGAACTGCAGCTGGACCGGTCACTTCAAGATTTGTTGATGGCGTATCAGGAACAACCGCCACCGCCAAAGTGATATCATCTGGCGTTGCTGTCCCACCCCAGTTTTGTACCATAACCCACCATTGATATGGAATCGGATCTACCCAACTTAGGTATTCTAATGCAGCACCAGTTGCAGCGTAATCCCAAAGCGTTGCTTCAGAAGGAGTCGGTCCATAACCAAAGAAGAGATCCAAGTCTGATGCTGATGTTTCCAAAATTTCCATTACCACCCGTTTTGTTCCATCAGGAATCGCAAATGTAGTGTACCAAACATCATTGAGATCATCAAAAGCATCTCCATTTGTAGGATCACCAGCTAATGAAAATTCATGCAATGTGGCTTCTGTTAACCCCGCCGTTTCAACTGTCAAATCGGTGATTTCTATCGCGTATAAGTCTTTGAGAATTACACCACCAGCATCCCGATACACATCTTTCTCAACCAATGCTGGTAAGTTACCAGCATCCGGTTTGATAGCTAGTGGAATGCGAACATCACTGACATCTTCACCTGAAGCATGTGTGCTATCCGTTGCAAATGTAACCGTAGCAAATTGCCAGGTGCCAATTTCCGCGTCCATCACATCAATTTCAAATAATACTTTCTGCGTTCCATCTGCAGTAACATCGAAAGTGGATGGCGTTACTGTAATCGTGACCCCATCAGGAGCATTTGGAACAGCTGAATAAGAACCATCCGCAACGGCGGTGAAAGTTCGTGTAAAAGAACATTCACCTACACACTGGCTATTTTGGTAGGAAGGAATATTCAAGTTTTTGACATCACCACCTGCAGCAGGATCCGCTGCTTCAAAATTGGCTTTGGTCTCATCCATGGTTAAACCAACCAGGGCGGCTTTGGTTAAGTCCAAACGCCCATTTCCGTCATCGAAAGCATCGGTTGGTGTAAGACCATCATCTTTGATCATGTTGTCATCAAATGCTGACATCGTCAAAGCTGATTTAATTTGCATCGGTGACCAGGCTGGGAATAAATCCTTCAACAGCAGGATTGATCCCGCCACATGCGGGCTCGCCATGGATGTACCAGACATCAAATCAATTTCATACGTGCTATTGACACCACCAAACGGAGCAGTCTCCCCTGGAGTGTTATAAGCAGCCAAAATGTTTGTTCCTGGAGCAGCAACTTCTGGTTCTAAAATATCCATTAATCCAAAAGGCCCTCTTGAACTGCCTGAAGCCAATACATCTGCCCAAATAGTTTTAAAAGCTGCCACCTGATCTTTGTCAATGGAGGTCTGTAATGTGCTGGACATCATAGCAACGATGGCTTCTCCATCCTCTTTATCCAGCATTGCGGAAGGAATAGTAGTCAATTCGATGCCCCCCATCACAATGGGAGGACCGCCGGCATTGTTATAAACCAACACACCTTCTGCGCCTGCTGCTGCGGCATTGTTAACTTTATCTTCAAAAATACAACCTCCTCTGGAAATCAATGCAATCGCGCCATCAAAGAAATCAGCACTGAATGCTGAGCAGCCAGTGAAGTTTGCTGCTTCATCATCGCCAGCCCAACGAATAGGCAAATTTACCACATCAGAAGAGTAAGCAACACCACCACCTGGTAAGGCAACGGCTTCATATGGGGTGCCAGCAGGTTCACTCACTACAACCGGATAGCCAAAAATGCGTCCATGAGTGCTGTTAGCAACTACCACCGACCAGGGAGGTGCTTTGTAAACGGTAGATGCACCTGGGCCTTCATTGCCGGCTGAAGTAGAGGTCAAAATACCTGCTGCCATCGCATCCAACATGGCTAACTCAACGGCATTTTCATAAGGATTGACTGCCCCTGAACTTGGTCCAATAGAATAATTAAGTACATCAACACCATCGCTAACTGCTTGGTTAACTGCCGCAACAGAGTATGAATTTGGACATCCGCCTTCATGACAAACATCATAAGCAATAATATTGGCATGTGGAGCCATACCTGAAATGGTTAGCGTATTACCGTAGTAGTCCACATCAATTAGAAAGTTTCCAGCTGTTGTGGAAGCGGTATGCGAACCATGCGCATGGTTATCTTCTCCGTAAAGGTCCTCATCGGCTTGAGTGTATGCACGCACACCGATCAACTTATCATTACAAACAAAGTTTGTTGGATCAGTATCACATAAACCCACATAATTCCCTGTGCCATAAGGGTTGGTGTGATCGTAACCATCCCCACCAACATCAGCAAAAGAAGGATGATCCATATTGATTCCAGTATCGAGGATACCGGCGATTAATCCTTCACCTTTAGTTGCTAAATTACCGGGGGTACTACCACTTTCATCCCAAAGCGTATCTGCTCCCAAAAATTCGGGGCTTACATCCGTATTTACCTGCCAAACCTCATCTGGATAAACACCACGCACACCGGGTAAGGTCAGGAGTTGTGCAGCTTCTTCAGCACTCATCTTGGCAGAAAAACCATTCAAAATCACATCATAGCGGAAACCAATTTCAATCTTTCGGCCTAATGTAGATTCTGCTTGATTAATGAAATTATCCTGTTCCACTTTCAAAAATCGCAAATAAGACTTAGCGGCAGGACTTTCTAACTCTAATTTTCCTTCATCTGTCCTTTCGATAGTGCCAAACCCAGACACTTCGCCTTCTAAAGAAGCTAATGAAGGTTCTTCCAATAATACGATAAAGCGATCAGTTTTGGAAAAACTCTGAACCCAGGCTAACTCAGCTTTTGAAGGTTCAAATATATTCTTTTCATAGGTTACATCTCTGCTTGGCGGAGGTGTTTGTGCAATGGCTGGTGAAACCACTAGTGCCAACACCATCAATACTGCAAATATTTTAAATACATTTCGTTTCATAAGATTCTCCCTCAAATTAATTGTTTTAGTTGTCCCTATTCAAAATTGTGAAATTTTCTATTCGATACCACCCTCCTTTCATTCATTTCACTATTTATAAATTTAGTGCAAATATTTCTGGAATGTTTGGTAAATCAGTAAAAAATTTTTTTTTGGGAAAATTTTTCTTTTTGGAATAAATAAGAGGTAAATTAATTATAGACTTAGTCCCCTTTATGTCAACAAAATTGACGCCTGTTCCGATAAAATTTTATAGGATTTAACTATTTTCTGCTAAAGTTAAACATAATTGGAAACTTACTCCAGTTCCCCAACCAGCCTCTCCCATAACTGCATCTCTTTCCCCAATCGCACCTGCACTTCAGCATACTCCACCCCCAACAGCACCACCTTTTCCCCATCTTCCGGTGGATTCTGCAATTGCAGTTCCAATTCAGCTAATCTTCCTTCAATTAATAAAATCTTCAACTCAACATCTTCAATCTGCTTTTTTAAGCGCATTAACTCATTTTTAGATCGGGTCTTTGGTTTGTGCTCACTGCCGCTTTTTTCAACCTGCTTTTTCTCATCACCTACCTGCTTCTGAATTGGTGTCGAAAGCTCCTGCGCTTGTAACCATGTCTTGTACTCACTATAGCTCCCTTCAAAGATCCGCAACCTGGTCTTTCCAGGCACGACCTCCCATATCTGGGTCGCTAACGCATCGATGAGATAGCGATCATGTGAAACCAGCAAGATCGTCCCATCAAATTCCCCCAACATCGTCTGAAGCACTTCTTGCGAAGGTAAATCCAAATGATTGGTCGGCTCGTCCAATAACAACAAATTCGCGCCCTGCAATGCCAGTATCGCCAATGCCAGCCTGCCGCGTTCACCACCGGACAATAAGTCAACGGTCTTAAACACATCTTCACCGGTGAATAAAAACTTCGCCAGGTAATCACGAATTTCTGCGGGTAACCATTGCGGCTTCACCACACTAATCTCATCCATCAATGTTCGCTCCGCAACCAACCCTTCATGCGCCTGTGCGAAATAGCCAATCTGCAAACTGGCACCCAAGACAACCTCACCAGAGTATGCTGGGATTTGTTCCAGAATCGTTTTGAGAAATGTGGTTTTACCTGAACCATTCGGGCCAATGATTGCTGCACATTCTTTGCGTTTAAGCAAAAGATCGGGTGCGGAGAATAACGACCTGCCTTCATCTGCGTACCCAACTTCTAAATTTCGGGTGCGTAACACCAACTCGCCGGATCGATCTGCATTCCCTAATCGCAGATGCATTTTTCGGCGAACAGAAGGTGGTGGCGTTATCTTCGCCTCTGTCAGCATGCGCTCCAGGCGTCTTCTTCGACCTTTGGCTTGCCTGGTATTCTGCCCGGCGATATTGCGGCGAATATAATCTTCTTCTTTTTCAATAAACTCCTGTTGAGCTTCAAATTCTGCCAGCTGCCGGTTGTAACGCTCAGTGCGTTGCACCAAATAGGCACTGTAGTTCCCCCGATAGGTCTCTAAAGCTGGTGTCATTTCATAGATCGAGGTGGCAACCTGATCCAGAAAATAGCGATCATGCGATACGATCAGCATGGCGCCGTGCCAATCCTTCAGAAAAGACTCCAGCCATTCAACTGCAGCAATATCCAGATGATTGGTTGGCTCATCCAATAACAAAATATCCGGAGCTTGTAACAATACTTTCGCCAGGAAAGCACGCGTTTTTTCTCCACCAGATAATTGCATGACAGGTCGGCTTTCATCTTCCTTTGAAAATCCCAACCCTGTTAGCATCTGATGAATACGTGTTTCGTATTCATACCCACCTCGAAACTCGAAGGTTTGCTGTAAGCGACCATACGTCTCAACCAACTCTTGCGAGTGATTGTTCGCATCGCTCATCTGTAATTCCAAAATTCCCAACTCTTTTTGCAACAAGAGCAATTCATCAAAAACCTGAACACATTCCTGCCACAATGTTTTATCACTTTGGAGCCGTGCGCGTTGAGGTAGGTATCCCAACCGAATACCTTTGGCAAATTGCAGATCACCTGCCGTGGCATTTTCCTCCCCAATCAGAATGCGTAATAAGGTCGTCTTCCCTACTCCGTTCGGTCCTAACAATCCAATCCGAGCATTTTTCGAAACACTAAACGAGATGCCCGAAAATATTTCTTCTGCACCGAAGGATTTACCCAGATTGGAAACTATCAGGACTGCCATTTATTCGTTTGTTAACTCCGTCAGTAATTCCCCCATTATAATCTGACCTGACCTTTGAAGACCCAATCCTAATTAAAGACTATTGCCATTTCAGCATAAGTTGTTCTGAGATGACTTTCACCTGATCAACATGTTCGATTACAACCGTTTCACCCCATGGCCAGCGTTGTTTAGCCAGTTCCAACAATTTGGGACGCATGATCAAAATCGCTTGACGATACCATCTGGAATCCAAAGCCTGCAAAGCTTTCTGCCAACCCATTCCTTTTTTCATCTCCAATGGTCCTAATTCATCCACCACGAATAAATCAGTCGGCACCGCATCTAAAAAAACCTGATTACTCCAATCCATCACATCCGGATCAAATGTCCAATGGATCGGGTCATCATCCAATCCATCCGGTTTGTAATCCGAAACAGCCAGTTGACGCAATTCTCCTGTCCTAAGATTTTCTACTGCAATTCCTGTTTTCACCCCAGCTTGCATGATTGCAGGAGAACGTAAACCAGTCACATTCCAATCTAATGTTCTGAAAGCGTCTATCAAAGCACCACAAAGAATTGTTTTTCCAGCCCCAATTTCTCCGCTGATAATCCACAGCTTGCCTTCTAAACTTTTTCTCATTCAATAACCCTAAAAACATCAAGAATTCTAAGCACGATGTAATTATAATCTTGAACATCTCACTCATTTCTCTGGCAGCAGGTAATCATGCAAGCTTTTCCAAATGAACACATAATGAGTCAAAATCAAGTAAAATTAGCGCGTAGTGAGGAAACTTTAATCGAATGACTTCGCAAATTTTGACCCGAGAACAACTGGAAGAGCGTTTATTAGCTTTACACAAAGCCAGCCTGGAGTTAATTCAGGATATTTCCTTAGAATCTCTCTTGGAGCGTATCGCCATCCTTGCCTGTGAGCAAGCTGATGCCCAGTATGCTGCTTTAGGTGTCAATAATGAACAAGGCAGGGTGGAACAATTTATTCCAATTGGCATGAATAAAGCTCAAGTCGAAGCTATGCCACATCCACCGCTCGGTTTAGGATTAATCGGTGCATTAATGAACAAGAAAGAAAGCATTCGCTTGCCCGATTTAACCAAAGACCATCGTAGCAGTGGTTTTCCAACAGGCCACCCCGAAATGACTTCCTTTCTTGGTGTACCGATTGTTTTAGGGGATCGCAATCTCGGGCAAATTTACTTAACCAACAAAAAGAACGCTCCAGAATTCACAGCAGAAGATCAATTAATGATTGAAATGCTGGCAGCTTATGCTGCAGTTGCGATCTCGAATGCCAGAATGTATCGTAGCCTCATCCAACGTGACCGCGTTCTCACCCGCCGTAATGAAAATCTTGCTCTCTTAAATGAACTTTCTTCGACCTTAGCAACTTCCTCTGATATTGATGAAATCCTCGAAAAGGCACTCAATCAAATTATGGATTATTTGCAATTAGAGGTTGGTGAATTTTTCCTGATGCAGGAGGATCGACGCAGTCTGAAACGCGCTATGCATCGCGGAACCATCGCCGACACCATCTGGCAATCTGATTATTTCAAATTAGGGGAAGGCTATGTGGGAGTCACAGCAAAAGATGGCTTGCCACGTTTGCTCGACCTCCCCATTGACGATGAAAATAATGAAATCGCGCATGTTATATACGAAAAACAATTCCGTCAATTGGCACTGCTTCCATTGCATGGACGCCGTGGTATTTTAGGTGTGCTGTGCGTCGGAACCTGTCACCCGCAACCACTGGACGAGCTTGAACTGCAGTTTCTGGCAGCTATCAGCTCCTGGGTAGGGACAGGTATTGAGAACATGCAGCTCAATTTACAAGGGCGACGGTTGGCAATCCTGGAAGAACGCGAACGCATTGGTATGGATCTCCATGATGGCATCATCCAATCCATCTATGCCGTGGGGTTAACCCTGGAACACGCCCGCCTTCTATTAAATGAAGACACCGAAATGGCCCACCAACGAATCCAGCAATCGATCGCCGATTTGAATAGTGCAATTCGTGATATTCGTTCTTATATTCTCGATTTACGTCCGCGTCAGCTGCACGACGAAAGTTTAATGAATGGCATTCAACGGCTCACTACTGAGCTACGTGCCAACACACTGTTAGAAATCAATTTACAAGGGCCTGGTGATGGTTTTCAGGATTTAAATGAAAGCCATGCGGTAGCATTGTTCCACATTTGTCAGGAAGCAATGGCTAACATCGCCAAACATGCCCGGGCGCATAGCGTCAATGTTACCTTATGGAAAACTCCGCAACGTGTCCTTTTGGAAGTTAGTGATGATGGCCGCGGATTTGACTTTGAACACAAAAAAATGAGCATCGGTCATGGTTTAGCCAATATGCAAACCCGTGCACGGAATGTTGGGGGCGATGTAGAATTCACTTCTGATCCTGGTCAGGGCACTATTGTTCTGGCGTGGGTGCCATATGAGCCAGCCAATTAACGCTGAAAAACAATCAAAAGCAAAGTCCGTGCAATCCATGTTTTCAAGGATTGCACCACGTTATGATTTAATGAACCGGTTAATGACCGGTGGCATGGATATACGCTTACGAAAAACGGTCATCAAAAATTCCAGCCTACCTTTTGGCGGAACTTTGCTTGATTTAGGAGCAGGGACTGGAGATTTAGCGCTGGAGGCAATTCATCAATATCCGCACAGTAAAGTTTTCGCAGCTGATTTCACATTGGGTATGATGCAAGCTGGTCAAAAACGCTCCGGGCAAAAAATCGCCTTTTCTGCAGCAGATGCGCTGTCCATCCCTTTTGCTGATGAAACCTTTGATGCGGTTGTATCAGGATTTTTATTGCGAAATGTGGTTGATCTTCCCATCGCCCTAGAAGAACAATGGCGAGTGCTTAAACCAGGAGGGGTCTTCGTTTCATTAGATACAACCAAACTTCGCAAATCCATCCTTAGTCCATTCATCAATTTTCATACTCATCAAATCATCCCGTTTTTAGGCAAATTACTGACTGGCGATCGTGATGCATATGTCTATCTGCCTACAACAACCGATCACTTCCTCTCTGCGGAAGAGTTGGTAATTTACCTGGTAAATGCTGGCTTTGAAAAGATAACCTTCCAGCGTGCTATGTTTAATACCGTTGCCATTCATTGTGCTTACAAACCTTCATCTGCTGAAAGATAAACTTTGCAAAGCTAAACGCCTGTGGTAGCATTGAAAAACCAATTGACGGAGAATCATCAAATTTCATGAGCAGTACTCATTCAGAAAAAGCAGCATTACGGGGAGAACCATCATACGTCTGGCGAGCAGGGCAAGATAGACGCTTGCAAATGATTAGAGAGGCAGCAGTGCAACAACGGTTTGGCAAAGTTTTCGAAATCGGTGTCGGGTTAGGTGCCTATTTATCACGGTTGGCTGAAGATGCCCAACAAGCGATCGGTCTGGATGTTGAATTGGAGCGCACACATGAAGCGCATCAATTTGTGGATCAGATTATCTGCGGTGTCGGTGAAAACCTTCCATTTCCTGCCAACTCCTTCGATATGCTACTCAGTAATGAAGTCCTTGAGCATGTTGAGGATGATCGAAAATCTGTGGAAGAAATGGTGCGTACCTTAAAACCCGGTGGCAGAATGGTTATTTTTTGCCCCAATCGTGGATACCCATTTGAAACACATGGCGTTTACTGGCGTGGAAATTATCGATTTGGAAACATTCCCATGGTGAATTACCTGCCAAACTATTACCGTAACAAATTGGCTCCACATGTGCGCGCCTATACCCGCAAGCAGCTGGAAAAACTCTTCAAGGGATTACCAGTAAAATTTGTCCAGCGTGCCATCATCTTTGGTGCCTATGACAACATCATCGCCCGCTACCCTGGTTTTGGAAATTTCTTACGCAAATTTCTACAATTCTTAGAAAAAACACCTTTTAAGGTGTTTGGACTTTCACATTTTTGGGTTGTGGAAAAATTAAATTGAAACTAGCGAAAAATTAAGAAATTTCCCCAAGCCTGAAATCGTATATACCATCTTCCGCCGAATAGGTTTGCTTACATTGCGGACAAACCAGCAGTGGTGGCGTGTCATCAATTGGGCTGTTGCAAGCCGGGCATTTGAAGAAGGTGCCTTCCGCTGCTCTTGGGGTTACACCAACAGCCATATTACGTGTAAAAACACTGGGGCTTAATTGCCAGATATCACCCGTCAGTTGCGCCACTGAATCCATCCAGACTAATAAATTATGGGGTACTAATTTCTTCAGGATAGCCATCCGGTAATGAGAAACTGTCAATTGTCTTTCCAATTTAAAGCCCACCTCAGCCAACCAGGTACGAATCGCACGAGGGTGAAAATCAAAATTTAGGGCAGCAAATTCAACGGGTTCTAATGCGAAAGGGCTCCACTTCTGTTTTCCGATGAGATAACGGAAAATGGCTTTGAGGTTCTGCTTATTGGCGTATTCGAGAATAAAAATTGAGCTTTGTTGCAAAACTCCGCGAACTTGTTGCAATGCTTTAGGAGCATCAGACATGTGGTGCAGGGTCCTTATCATTGTCGCCCCATCAAATAATCCTTCCACAAATGGCAGCTGGTAAACATCCGCTGCCACATAAATGTATTGCTCACTGGTTCCCAAGCGAGCCTGTGCTTGCTGTAATTGTGTCTTGGAATAATCTACGAGCACCACGCGGTCATAGCCAGCATAACGGGGGGTATTTCTACCAGCACCAGCACCTAATTCCAACATTAACTTCCCTTTTTGGGGAAGCAATCTTTTCAAGGCAATCGCTTCAACCGCGTCTTCATATGCCCTGTCTGCCAGATCCCAAAAACTGGTTTGGTAATCGGAGCCTTCATAATTGCAAATGGGTGGTTTTTCACTCATGGTTTCTTCTCATAATAATAAAAATGCCCGAGTAGGGTTCCCGGCGGCACCCAGAGGTACCTCCTTATCGCTGCTTCCTCTCGGACCTGACGAGGTTCGAAGGTTTCTGCCGCGCCGGCCCCACCCGGACGCCTAAAGGATACCGCATCGAGGTCATAACGTCAAGAAAACTACCTCTTCTTTGGATGCATTCTCTCAAACCCTTCAATGATTAAAGAAACATTTCCTTAAAACCAAAATTTAATTGAAAATTCTATTTACAATTTTTATAAACATTGGTATTATATGTCTTAACATAACATTTTTATAAAAATTATTAGGTTAACAATAACATGAATGATAGTCAGGAAATGTATTTGGTAATAATTGCCCAGGCAAATGAGGAAGGTATCAATCCTGTGCCCATAAATCATCTGGCAGATCGGTTAAAAGTACAACCGGTGTCCGCTAACCAAATGATCAAAAAGCTGGAAGAAACTGATTTGATCCATTACACACCTTATAAAGGCGTAGAATTATCCTTCTCTGGTAGAAGAGAGGCAGCACGACTATTACGCAACCGACGCATGTGGGAAGTATTCCTGGTGGAACATTTAGGCTATCCCCCATTGGAAGCCGATGCCATCGCCTGTCAATTGGAACATGTTGTTTCCGACGAAATGGTCGAAAAATTATCATCTTTCCTGGGTGCTCCAAAAACCTCTCCGATGGGCAAACCGATTCCTTCCAATCCCATTGCCCAACCAGATAAACCTGTCCTGGATTCACCTTTATCCATGGTCAATGCCGGAGAAGAGGTCATCGTCACCGCGCTTCATACCGCTGAAACCGAACGACGTTTTCTGAATCATAGTGGTGTCACCGTCGGTTCCAGACTCCAGATAATCGCAACACAAAGTAACGGCACCTGCCTGATCCGACCTGAAGGTTACCCTATCATGCAACTTGCTCCCTGGATTAGTCACGCCGTTTTTGTAAGGCTCGCTAACCAGATCAAGTAGACAAAGAAAAATCACTCAACTTTAAGAAAAAGGAGAACATTAATGCAAAAGAAAGTCATCTCAATTTTTATTGCAATGACGCTATTACTTTCAGCTTGTACCACAAAAAATACTAACACTTCATCTTCGGATAGTGAAAACAAAAATTCTGGAAAGTTAGTTCTTTATTCCGGTCGTTCTGAACCACTCATTCAACCTGTGCTATCTGCTTTTCAGGAAAAATATCCTGATATTGAAGTTTTACTCAAGTCAGGCAGCAACAGCCAATTAGCAAACGCTTTATTAGAAGAAAAAGCCAATCCACAAGCAGACGTATTCATAACCACCGAAATTTTCACTGCACACGCACTCAGTCAGGAAGGACTTTTCAATGCTTACGAACCAGCCGGATATGAAAACATTCCGGAAAAATTCAAAGCTGAAGATGCAACCTGGATCGGACTCACCCAACGCCTGCGGGTGATCATGTATAACAAAGATCTGGTCAGCCAGGATGAACTACCGACCACTCTATTCGATCTCACCGATCCAAAATGGAATGGTCAGATTGCCGCTGCTGGATCCACCAATGCCTCTATGCAAGCTCAAATTGCCAGTATGATTCAGCTGGTTGGGGAGGGAGAAACGCAAGCCTGGTTAGATGGATTGATGGAAAATAATGTCACCTTCTTTGGAGGTCATAGCGATGTGCGCAAAGCAGTTGCGGCAGGTGAATTCAAACTCGGATTGGTCAATCATTACTACTATTACCTCCAGCTAGCCGAAGGCAGTAATGTCGGTATCATTTATCCCGACCAAAGTCCAGATGAAATCGGGATGATTACGAACGCAACTGCAGCCGCCATCATCAATGGTGCAAAGAACCCAGCCAACGCTAAATTATTCCTCGATTTTTTGGTGTCTTCTGAAGGTCAAAAGATTTTTGCAGAGGGCAATTTTGAATACCCACTCCTGCCAGGAGTTGCATTACATACAGAGATTAGTCCAATTGAGAACCTGGCATTGGCAAATATTCAATTGGCTCAGGTTGTCAACCGCTTTGATGAAACATTTGAACTAATCGAAATGGCGAACCTCCCGTAAATGATCAAAAGTAACACTTTACGTGTTTCATTTATAAAGAAGGCCTTCTTTCCAAAAGTAGCCATACTGGCGGGAGGAGTGGCTTTGTTTGCCATCATTCCCATTGTTTACATTTTAATTCGTGCGTTGGGTGGTGAATTTGAAGTATGGCAACGAATCATTCAGACACGTTTGCTGAAACTACTTATCAATACTTTGATTTTAGTTATTTCCGTGACTGCCGGTACCGCCATCATTGGGGTCAGTATGGCATGGTTGACAGAAAGAACAAACCTGCCCGGAAGAAAAATCTTCCGCTGGTTGTTAGCGCTTCCGCTTGCTATTCCACCTTATATAGGTGCAATTATCCATCTGGCATTGTTACGTCCAGGAGGTGGAATCGTTTCCCAATGGATAGATCAAATAAGTAACGGTGTCATTTCACTACCCAACCCAACCGGTTTTTGGGGAGCAACTTTTGTTCTGATTATTTTTTCTTTTCCTTACATATTCTTGTTGAGCGGAGCAGCCTTTCGATCAATGAATGCGAGTATCGATGAAGCTGCCAGAATGTTAAAGCGCAATGCGTGGCAAACGTTCTGGCAAGTAACATTACCCATCCTGCGTCCTGGCATTATTGCTGGTGCAATATTAGTTGCGTTTGATATTCTGGCTGAATATGGCACAGTAGCACTGCTTCGTTTTGAAACTTTTTCTTCATCCATTTTTGTGCAATTAGCCGGTCGATACGATCGCTCTGCTGCATCCATTCTCAGTAGTGTTTTGATATTACTGGCATTATTTTTCTTGTTCGCAGAAATCAAAATACAGGGCAAAGCACAATTTACGCAAATTGGTGCTCATTGGCGTCCTGCAAAACTGGTAGATCTCGGAAAGTATCGAGGAGTCGCCCTGGTCAGTGTTTTGATGGTGATTTTCGTGAGCTTTATTGTTCCATTAACCTTCCTTGTTTTCTGGAGTATCGAAGGTCTCTTCGACAACACACTCCTTACATCCATGCAGGTAGGCTCAAAGGGGATTGGTAATTACGTTTTTAATAGTTTCTGGAGCGCTGGATTTGCAGCCATCCTGGCGGTGCTACTCTCTTTACCGGTCGCAATTTATACAACCAGACATCCTGGAAAAGTATCCAGATTATTCTCCCAATTATCCCAGATTGGATACGCAATCCCCGGTGTTGTTGTTGCCCTAAGTTTGGTTTTATTAGTCAACAGATTCCTGCCATTTATGTATGCCACGCCTCTGATTGTCGTCATGGCTTATGTCCTGCGATACATTCCTCAGGCTGTACGTTCGAGTGAAGCTACGTTACGTCAGTTGTCACATTCATTAGAAGATGCAGCCAGACTGTTAAAACGCAATTCAATTCAGACTTTTTTCCAGGTTACTTTACCGCTGATATTCCCAGGTTTATTAGCTGGTGGGGCTTTAGTTTTTATGAGTTCATTAAAAGAACTACCCGCAACCCTATTGTTACGTCCCGCAGGGTTTGAGACGCTGGCTGTGCGCGTTTGGATTTGGTCTGAAGAAGGTTTTTATTTCCAGGCTGCCCCGGCTGCACTTTTGTTAGTTATCATCTCGATCATCCCATTTTACTTTTTACTGAGAAGGGAAGCTGTTTTCAAACGATGAAATTAGAAATTAAAAACTTATCAAAACACTTTTCTGAAAACACAAGTCCTGCTGTGAATAATATTTCATTTTCAGTTCTGGACCAGGAAATTCTTTCTTTCGTTGGGCCAAGTGGTTGTGGAAAAACCACCACACTTCGCTTAATTGCCGGCTTAGAAAGACCAGATCAAGGAATAATCAAATTAAAAAACAACATCATTAGTTCCGATGTTTTTTTCGTTCCACCTGAAAAGAGAAATATTGGCATGGTATTTCAAGATTATGCATTATTCCCTCACCTGACAGTATTTGATAATATAGCGTTTGGTCTAAAAGGAAAGAGCAAAAGGGAAAAACATGATCGGGTTAACGAACTACTAGAATTAATTAGCGCTACAACGCTCGCTAATCGATACCCACACCTGTTATCAGGTGGAGAACGGCAACGAATCGCTTTAGCACGAGCTTTGGCTCCTTACCCCGAATTGCTATTGTTGGATGAACCTTTCAGCAGTCTGGATGCTCATTTAAGACTCGAAGTACGGGAGCAAGTAAGAAGTATTCTCAAAGCATCCAACACAACCGCAATTTTTGTGACCCACGATCAGGAAGAAGCCCTCTTTATGGGTGATCACCTGGCTGTTTTCAATCGTGGAAAAATTGAGCAGCTCGGAAAGCCAGAATTTATATTTCACGATAGTGGCACACGTTTTGTCGCTCAATTCATGGGGGATAGCGATTTCTTACCAGGTATAACTGTTCCAAATGGTGTTCAAACCCAAATGGGATTTTTACTACAACAACATTCTTTATCACCAAATCTCGCAGTTGAAATTGCGATACGCGCGGATGACATCGACTTTTCATTAAGCGCAAAAGGAAATGGCAAAATCCTCAATCGGTTTTTTCGAGGTGCATTCAATTTCTATCGGGTTCAATTAGATTCGGGGGAGATCCTGCATGTATTCAAATTACACACCGAAATCTTCGATCCTGGTGAACGGGTAAATGTCTTTTTCAACGCAGGTCACCCTCTCAAACTCTTTCCAGTTTAAAGCGTGAATATCCAACCCCGATTCTAATTTGCCAGGTTAGGCAGTATAATCAAAATATCAACCTGATCGGAGGATGGTATGTCACACCACAAACCTGGAATTTCAACCATTGTTACCCACCATGCCGAGGAATCCGATGATCTGGGAGCCCATATCGCCCCCATTTATCAAACCTCAGCTTTTCGCATTCCTGATGCTGAAACCGGTGCTGAACTTTTTCAAAACCAACAACAAGGCTATGTTTACACGCGGATGCGGAATCCCAACCAACGCCAGGTGGTCGATAAAATCGCAGCCCTTGAAGCAATAGACCTGGCAAGCGATGGTTCATCCATTATTGATGGCCAACTTTTTTCATCTGGCATGGGTGCTGTTTCCGCGGCAGTGCTCTCCTGTGTAAAATGTGGTGAAAAAATAATCACCCATCAAAATCTATATGGGGCAACGTACAGTTTTTTACATCATTTGGCAAATCAAAACAACATTACCATAATTTGGCTTGAAGATGGTAATGTAGCGAATTGGGAACATGCCTTTAAAAAACATCCCGATGCAAAAATAGCGTATGTCGAAACCCCTTCGAATCCAAATTTATCACTGATAGATATTCAAGCAGTGGCAGAGATTGCTCACCATTATAATGCTTGGGTAATTTGCGATAATACTTTTGCCAGCCCATATTGCCAGCGCCCCTTCAATTTAGGAGCTGATGTAGTTTTGCACTCCACAACCAAATATCTCAGTGGACATGGCGCGCTCATCGGTGGGGTAGCATTGAGTAAACACCCTCAATGGGTGAATGAAAATCTTTATAATCATCTCAAACTTTTTGGTGCTTCCCCTTCTCCATTTGATGCCTGGCTCACGTATTTAGGCTTAAAAACTTTTGAATTAAGAATGCAACGCCATTGTGAAAATGCAAGTCAAATCGCAAATTGGTTATTACAACACCAAAAAATTGAAAACGTATACTATCCTGGACTTCCCAACCACCCACATCACAACCTGGCAAAAGAGCAAATGTTTGCCTTTGGAGGCATGCTTGCCTGTGAATTAAAAGGTGGTTACGCAGCCGGTGTCAATTTTATGAACCATGTTAAGCTTTTTTCTTTGGTGACAACCCTGGGTAATGTTGACTCCCTGGTTCAACATCCTGCCAGCATGAGTCATGTCAATGTTGCACCAGCCAACAGATTAAAAGCAGGAATCACCGATGGGCTGGTTCGACTTTCAGTTGGAATAGAAAATATTGAAGATTTGATTGAAGATCTCTCACAAGCTTTAGATCAAATTTAGAAAAGGAGCGAAAATGGAAACTCGGATAACCCAGGCTGGTCCACTATTAAAAGAAAATGGAGAAGTATCAATCGCTGGCTGGTCTCCACAACCCATCTTAGATTCCAATTTGGAAAATGCCAATTTTTATGCCTTAAAATTTCTACAACCATTGCGCATGAAACGCTGGGATTACTACGGATTGACCACCAAAACCCATTATTTTTCATTTACTGTTTCTGATATTGGTTACCTGGGGATGGTATTTGCCTATGTGGTTGATTTTGAAAATCGAAAAATGCATGAAGAAACAATCTCAATCCCCTTCGCCAGTGGTGTCACCATTCCCCGTAACAGCCAGGATGGCACTACCCAATATAAAAACGACAAAGTTAATCTGACTTTTTATACAACCAATGACCAAAGAAAGCTATCCGTTAATTGGGCTAACTTTGAAAATGGACAGGCGTTAAAGGCAGAATACAAATTGAATCTACCCGGCGGTCACGAATCAATGAATTTAGTCATCCCAATCGAGAAACGTCGTTTTTATTTCAACCGCAAAATCAACTGTCTGCCAGCAACTGGATGGGTTGAGTATCTTGGTCAGAAATACGATCTGACTCCCGATTCCGCATTGGGTAATTTGGACTGGGGGCGCGGTGTTTGGGCATATGATTCGTTTTGGGTTTGGGCTTCTGCATCTGGCTTTACATCCGATCAGCAAACCATCGGATTAAATATGGGCTATGGGTTTGGTGATACCAGCGCAGCTTCAGAAAATGCTTTTATTTTGAATGGCAAGATCCACAAAATTGGAAAAATTGAATTTAAGTACAATCCCAATGATTTTATGCAGCCATGGACGATGGTTTCTGAAGACCTGCGTGTAAATCTCACCTTTCAACCTTTCCTTGATCGCACCGCCAAAACTGATGTGAAATTGCTTTATTCTGAAGTTCATCAAATGTTTGGAAAATACTCCGGGACATTGGTTACGGATAACGGCGAAACCATTCAAATTAATGATTTGATTGGTTTTGCAGAGGAGCATCATGCACGTTGGTAAAGAACGAGCGAAAGTTTTAACTAATTATTTCAAAACTTAACTCATCTGTCTCTAAATCCAGAAGCGCAACACTTCTGGATTGTTTTTTTAATCCCCCCAATGAACCCGGATTAATGACCCGGGTTCTTCCAATGCGTTTATCCATTCGCAAGTGTGTGTGCCCGGTGAAAACATAATCGAAACGATTACTGTGGAGCATTTCGTTTAATTTTTCCTCCAAATGACCATGGGTTACACCAATGAATTTTCCGTCCAACTCCCCTTCGAAAGCATAACCTGCAAAATTCGAAGGGTGATATGCCTTTAAGAAAGCTTGAATCTCACCTGTCAGAAAATCCCCGTTACCAAAGACATAAATCATTGGGAATTCACAAAACCATTCTAAGGAAGCAATACTGGTGGCATCTCCACAAAAAATAAGCAATTCAGGTTTACTTTTTTTAAAAATAGTCAGAGCTTTCTGAATATTATGCGAATCATTGTGTGTATCGGATAAAATTCCAACAATCATCTTCTACTTATTTCTCTTCCAATTCTTTAATTTAGAATTTCATCTTATTTTACAGAAAATTTTAAGATTCACATTTTCAAATACCTCGATAAAATTTTTTGTTTTTGACACATTTTTTGTACAATAACACAATTCTGAATGATAATATTTGTACAGTGATCTAAAAATATGACAATTTTTAATTATTGTAAAGTATTATATATGAAATTAGTCAACAATTTAATATTGTTTTAATAATCAATCATTGATATACTTTTTAGCAATTCTCATTTTATTTTAATCTAGGAGGTGTGTAGCTTATAATTTAATCAATTATTTAGTTCACCCATTTTATAGTCAGAGGAGAGATTTATGAAAGGAAATCCAACAATAAAATTCGCACTTGTAATAATTCTTGGTTTAGCAGTTTTGGCGCTTTCCGCTTGCGCCCAAGCTACTCAAGCTCCAGCGGTTCCTCAGGAAGTTCCAACGCAGGCATGTCCTGAACCAGAGCCATGTCCTGAACTACCGGAAACGGTAGACGCACCTTTCGAGGAACTCTGGAAAGAATCCCCACATGCTGATAAAGAAGCTGAAGCTTTCCGCCATTGGGATGAAGAAGACCCAATGGAAGTTCCCGTGGCGTGCGCAACCTGCCATAGTTCAACTGGCTTCCAGGATTTTGTGGGTGCTGATGGTAGTGAGATGTTCGTGGTAGATGCAAATGCATCTGTTGATACCGTCATCGAATGCCAAACCTGCCATAACGATGCCACCATGGCCTTATCAACCGTGAAATTCCCATCTGGAGTTGAGCTAACTGGATTAGGCAGCGAAGCTGTTTGTATGACCTGCCATCAGGGACGCGCTTCCAAAGTCCAGGTAGATGAAGCGGTTGCAAACGCTGGTGTGGATGAAGATGAAGTTTCCGCTGATCTTGGCTTCATTAATATCCACTACTATGCAGCTGCTGTTAGTCGCTATGGCACCGAAGTTAAAGGTGGTTATGAATATGAAGGCATGACCTATGACACCTTGTTTGAACATGTTGATGGAGTTCAAACCTGCTTTGAATGCCATAACTCGCATTCATTAGAATTAGAACTCGAAACCTGTGCTGGTTGTCATGAAGCAAACAGTGTTGAAGATTTACGCGCAATCCGTGAACCCTCATCTTTCATGGATTATGATGGTGATGGCGACGTAGCTGAAGGAATGTTTTACGAACTCGAAAGCTTAACAGCAATGACGTATACAGCTATGCAAACCTATGCTACTGAAGTTCTTGAAATGCCTATTGGTTTTGAAGCTCATACATATCCGTATTTCTTCAATGACACAAATGCTGATGGAGAACTCACTGAAGATGAAGCTGTATTTCCAAACGCTTTCGTATCCTGGTCACCGCGCTTACTCAAAGCTGCATACAACTTCATGACCGTTAGCAAAGACCCCGGTGGGTATGCTCATGGTGGAAAATATCTGATTCAACTTTTGCATGATTCGATTGCTGACTTGAATACTGTTGTCGACACACCAGTTGATCTCAGCACAGCAGCCAGAGATGACGCAGGTCACTTCGCCAGCAATACAGAAGCCTGGCGACATTGGGATGCAGAAGGAGCTGTTCCAGCTTCCTGTGCTAAATGTCACTCTGCAACGGGTCTACCACAGTTTATTTCAGAAGGCACAAACATTTCCAATGCACCTACCAGTGGACTGTGGTGTGAAACCTGCCATAATTCGGCAGAATGGCCAGCCGTTTATGCTTTAGAAACGGTAACCTTCCCCAGCGGTGCTGAGTTAGGATTTTCAGAAAAACCATCAGCCAATTTATGTCTGAACTGCCATCAAGGACGTGAATCAACCGTCAGTGTTGATCGTGCCATTGGTGAAGCAGGTGATGATGACGTTGTCGAAGGTTTGAGCTTCAGAAACGTTCACTATTTTGCAGCCGGAGCAACTTTATTTGGAACCGATGCAAAAGGTGTTTACGAATATGAAGGCAAAACTTATGCAGGTCAATATGCACACGTGGTTGGTTTCTCAACCTGTGTTGACTGCCATGATGTGCATGGCCTAAATGTCAAAGCACAAACCTGCCAGGGTTGTCACCAAACCGATAATCCAGAAAACATTCGTATGACCTTGACCGAAGATTATGATGGTGATGGCGCTACTGAAGGAATCGCTGGTGAAGTTGAAACTTTAATTGACTTGCTTTATGAAGCAATCAAAGAATATTCAGCCGAACAGGACAATCCATTGGTTTACGACTCGCATGCCTATCCATATTTCTTCAGTGATACCAATGGAAATGGTGAAGCTGACCCTGATGAAGCATCTTATGCAAACGGCTTCAAAGGTTGGACACCAAGATTACTGAGAGCGGCTTACAACTTCCAGTATGCAATGAAGGATCCTGGTGCATTCGCACACAATCCTACTTACATATTGCAAGTATTGTATGACTCAATCGAAGATGTTGGTGGTGATGTAACCAATCTCGTTCGTCCATAATCTTTTGAATAAAAATCCCATGGGTAAATAACCCCCATGGGATTTTTTTAATTAATCGTTATTCGTTCCAAAAAGCACAAACAAGAAATCAAAGGAGTATATATGAGGAAATTCGGTAGGTGGTTAAAATCTGTTTTCTTACCTCCCCCAAATACAAGTATCGCAATTCGACTTTTACCCTATGGAATCATTTTAATTGTGATTATTGGAATTAGTCTGGCTACAACCAAAGCCTGGGAATATACAAATTCAAGTGAATTTTGTGGAACCGCCTGCCATACCATGCCTCCGCAACACGTAACCCATATCAATTCCGACCATGCCAGGGTAACCTGTGAGGAGTGTCATTTAGGAAGAGCTGATTTGGGAACCCAAATCATTCGCAAGATAGAATACTCCTATCAAACCGGTTCAGCAATGGTCCTTAATAATTATCATTATCCGATCGTTGCTCGTAATATGAGACCGGCGCGCGACGTTTGTGAAACATGCCATTTTCCACAAGTTTTCTCTAACGACACATTAATTGAATTCAATCATTATGGTCAGGATGAAAACAATACTGAAACAACTACCTATCTGGTGATGAAAACTGGCGGTGGAAGCGAGCGCGAAGGCTTGGGATATGGAATCCATTGGCATATTGAAAACCCGGTTTCCTTCTATGCAACAGATGAGCGCATGCTGGAAATTCCTTATATCCGAGTAGAAAATAAAGATGGAACATTCTCCGAATATTATGACACTGAAACTGATTTTGATTTTAATCAGATTCAGGAAGAACAATTGGTGGAAATGGATTGTATGTCCTGTCACAATCGCACAGCACATTTTATCGAATATCCGGATAAAGCCGTGGACGATATGCTTGCCCGTGGTGAAATTAATAAAGATATTCCCTATATTCGAAATTATGCAGCCACAGCCATAAAAGGTGATTTCAAAAGTTATGATGAAGCTCGTACTAATATTGAAAAATTACTACCGAATTATGAACGGAATTTTCCAATAGCTTATGCTAAATATCGAACTGATCTCGAAAACACCGTCGAAGTACTCAGCAATTATTATCAAAACAATGTGTTTATTGATCAACAAATGAAATGGGATACGCATCCGGACAACAGTCAGCATTTAACTTCGCCTGGATGTTTCCGTTGCCATGATGGAAAACACCTGACTGAAGAAAACGAAGCTGTTCGATTGGAATGCAACCTTTGTCATTCCATCCCGGTCGTAGCTGGACCGCAGGACTTTGTAGCCAATATTGAAATCAGTCGCGGGGTAGAACCATCTTCTCATAAGGATACTAATTGGATCACAATCCATCATGAGATCATTGATAATACCTGTGAAAATTGCCATACCATGGAAGATCCAGGCGGCGCCAGTAACACATCCTTCTGCAGTAACTCTGGCTGTCATGGACAAGCATGGGAGTACGCTGGTTTCAATGCTCCTCGCTTACGGCAGATTTTGTCCACCTTGATTGAGGTAACTCCAACACCAGAGCCACAAGAATCCCGAGATCTCAGCGAAAATCCGCCTATTTACCAGGAAATTCAATCTTTCTTCGCTACCTGTCTGGAATGTCATGCAGCAAATGGATTAGCAGGAGTAAACCTAAGCAACTTTGACTCCATCATGCAAGGTGGTGATCGGGGTGCTATAGTAATTCCAGGTGATGCTGAGAATAGTTCCCTGGTAACCATCCAACAATCTGAAACACCTCATTTCGCTCAATTTACCAGCCAGCAACTGGAATGGATCAAAGCCTGGATTAATGCTGGTGCAAGTCAATAAGAAAATATAATTTTCCAGAAAGAGACTGGAACAAATTTATTCTGGTCTCTTTTTTTCTTAACTTTTGAATCATTGAAAATGCTGAAAACTTTTTTCTATAAGTAAAAGTTATATTTTTCAATAGCTCATCTAACATGAAAATGGGATATCGATCAATCGATTACAGACAATTATCATATTGCAAAAAACCACCAATAAAGTGAAAATATTCACAACATTAATGTTATTTTAATATTCGGGGTAAAATAACCCGAATAATTAACTTTTTTTAATATATAATTTCATTGTACACATAAGAGAGTTCTGCTTTAAGAAATGCAAATCCCCTATCTGTCATTTGAACAAGGAGAAATATATGAAGAGAATTAATCTCCTCAACGTTGGACGTGTTCTTCTTCTCCTAGCAATGGTTTTCTTATTACTTATTGTTATAGGTCAGTTGAATACACCTGAGATTGTCATGGCTCAGTCAGAAGATGAACCACAAACACAAACAGATAGCACATCCAATGTTGCCTGTCTAAGCTGTCATGCAGATGCTTACAATCCGGTAGAACTACCAAGTGGAGAAAGTTTATATATTCAAATTGATGTGGATGATTATGCAAATTCAGTGCATGACCGCAATGAGATCACCTGCGTTCAATGCCACACGGATATTACAGGTTTTCCTCACCCCATCAGAACAGCACAAACCCTACACGAGTTTCAATTACAACGCGACACTTCTTGCGTTGAATGTCATGAAGAGCAGGCAGTCCAGACTAAAGATAGTATTCATGGTCAATTACTTAGCGTTGGCGATGTGAACGCACCTACCTGTTCCAATTGTCATGACCCCCATCAACAACCTTACATGGAAGAACTTAATAAAACTGAACATTCTGAAGTTTGCGCCAACTGCCACAATGGAATCTACGAAGAGTATGCAAACAGTGTGCATGGCGAAGCAATGATTAACGAAAACAACCCGGATGTACCGGGATGTATTGATTGTCATGGCGTTCACACCATGGAAGATACCAGTACTGCTGAGTTTCGCAATAGTTCAGTTTACATGTGTGCAGACTGCCATACAAATGCAACTATAATGGATAAATACGGTCTCTCCACCCAGGTATTGGATACATATGTAGCTGACTTTCATGGCACTACCGTCACCTTATTCGAAATCACAGAACCAGGGCAGATGACAAATAAAGCAGTTTGCTATGACTGTCATGGTATTCATAATATTTTATCGGTTAATGACCCAAACAAGGGTTTATCCGTCAAACAAAATATGTTAATGGCATGCCAGAGTTGCCATCCAGATGCTACAACCAATTTTCCAGATACCTGGTTAAGCCATTACATTCCAGATAAGGATAAATACCCTATCGTGTTCTATGTGACAGAATTTTATAACTATCTGATCCCAATTGTAATAGGTGGTATGGGCCTCTTTGTTTTGAGCGATATTTATCGCCGATTAAGGATGAAATTCATCAAACCCAAACCTGTTGAAGTAGAAGTCGAAGGAAAGGAGGTATCTAACAATGAGTGAGCAAACCCAAAAATACCTACGGTTTAATCTTGCCCGCCGTCTGGAACACATCCTATTGATATTATCCTTTTCCACGCTAGCGGTTACTGGCCTTATCCAGAAATATGCGTTGAATTCAGTATCTATTTCCATTATCAGCTTCCTGGGTGGCATTGAAATGGTACGTATTATCCACCGCATCGCTGCAGTTATCTTTTTCCTGGAAGGTGTTTACCATTTCATCCTTATGGGATATCTGGTTTATGTACAACGAAAAGAAGCAACCATGATGCCCGGAGTAAAAGATATTTTTGATGCCCTGTATTCCTTCCTACACAATATTGGTTTACGCAAAGAACCACCCAAGATGCCACGTTACAACTACACCGAAAAAATGGAATATTTGGCTATGATTTGGGGATACTTCCTGATGGGTCTCACCGGCTTCATGTTGTGGAATCCTATTCTCACAACCAGAGTTTTCCCCGGTGAAATTGTTCCTGCGGCAAAGGTAGCTCATGGTTTAGAAGCAGTTCTGGCTGTTTTGGCAATTATCCTCTGGCATTTTTATCATGTCCACATCAAACAATGGAACTGGTCAATGTTCAAAGGTCATCTAACCCGCCATGAAATGGAAGAAGAACATGCATTGGAGTTGGAAAAAATCGAATCTGGCGAACCAGAACCAGAAGTAAGCCCAGTTGTTTATAAAAAGAGGATGAAGATCTTTACACCCATTTCCATCATTTTCTCTGTGGTTATGGTTGCTTTTGTTGTCTTCCTGGCAAATTACGAAGAAACAGCTATTACCACCGTACCCCGTGTATATGCTGATGTAGATGTTTTTGTACCTCGTACTCCCACGCCGTTCCCCACGATTGCGCCAACACCCACCCCTGACATGATGGTTGCGAATACTTGGGATGGCGGCATTGATTTCATTTTTGAACAAAAATGTGGCCTATGTCATGGTGAATCTGGTGGTTTGGATCTTAAAACGTATAGTGGCGTCATCCAAGGTGGTAATAATGGCTTGGTCTTATATCCGGGTAACCCAGCGGAAAGTCTGATACTGACTATGGCTGCACCAGGTAGTGAACATCCTGGACAATTCACGGATGAAGAACTTGAAAGGGTCCGTATTTGGATCAAAAACGGCGCACGTAAGTAATACTTATCGACATTTCAAGAAGGAGGATTTGAGAGGAATTTTCTCAAGTCCTCCTTTTGTTTTAACAAAAACAATTTTCAAATGTGTGAAAATTAATCAAATCGAGATACACCGATCAAAAGATTTAGACAAATAATTTCAAATGTTCGCTCTTGCAGCCACTATTCAAAACACTTTTTCCAATGAAGTAATAAATCTAATTTAAAAGAGTTCAGCCGGATTTTCACCCGGAAAATTGTATCTCTGTGGATTTAATTACAACCAATTATTACGATTCTTGTTTCGCGATTTCTTTCCTGATTTTCCCCAAGAAATTTCATCGTCACGATCAAAAAGATCTACATCACGATGTTTGTTTTTTCTCTCATGTTTCTTGGCAGCTTCTTGTTTTTCAGCATCAAACCATTGAGGTGCGGTGCTAGCAAATGTATAAAAATCAAAGATCAATGGTTCAGTCATTACTACTGCCAACAATTCAAGGCATTTTGGACAAACGGTGCTTTGCCCAACCTGGAAGGAATCTTCAAACTCAATATCCTCACCACAAGCAGGGCAGACTGCTTTGTACATATTAAAAACTCCTATATATCATCACAAAAAATAAATCAAAAGAAGTAAACACCTCTTATTATTTTAATTCACAATATTTAATAGGTAAAAAAGCTCTTAATTTTGCGATAGGTTTTTTCCTTTTTGTCAGAAGAACGGATAATTAGCATGATTCTACAACAAGCTTGTTTTTGAGGCAATATTATTTTCAAGTTTAATATTTTTTTAATGAATTTCACTTCAAAAAGCTATGAATTAATTGAAAAAGACGACTTTAAGTCTAATAAAACCTGTTGAAAATACATTAACAATCAGCCAAACCAGATTCGTTTATCCAAATTGAAAACCACAAATTTCAAATAAGTGTGATAATAATAAAAAAAATAAATCAAAAAGGATAGGTGATTCAGGAAGAAAAATGAAAAAATTAAAGGTTGCCTTGTTGGCAAATGCCAAAGAAAATGCACCACAATTTGATGGATTATCGAAGGATCAATGGGATGATCTGGATTCAACCAAAACAATCCTTTCCATCGTCGAGGCAATAAAAACTGGGGGACATGATTGTGAATTCATAGAAGGAAATATCACCCTTGTAAACAACTTAGAGAAATATAAACCGGATATTTGTTTCAATATATGTGAGGGTCATTTTGGGGATGGTCGTGAAGCACAGGTACCAGCTATTTTAGAAATGATGCGTATCCCTTACACTGGATCAAAAGTAATGACTTTGGCTTTGACCCTCGATAAACCAATGACCAAACGCATCCTTCACTGGCACGAGTTACCAACTCCTGAGTTCCAGGTATTTGAACGTGAAAATGAACCTCTTAATGATGACCTAAAATTCCCCCTCTTTGTCAAACCAAGTCGTGAGGGTACTGGTATGGGCGTTAGTGGCAAATCAATTGTAAAAGATGAAAACGAATTAAAAGATCAGATTAAAGAGATTTTTGCCCGCTACCAACAACCTGCTCTGGCAGAGCGTTACATTCAAGGCCGCGAAGTCACCGTTGGATTGGTTGGCAATCTGGTTGGACCTGCTGCCCGAAGACTTCCTCATGATGAGAATTCACCCCGTATCCAGAAAGGCTTACATTTCTTCCCTCCAATGGAAGTGGATCTCGAACCTTTTAAAGATACCGACATTGTATATAGCAACCGTTTGAAAGTAGATTTAGCAGATCAGCTAAATTATGTGTGCCCTGCCCCACTGGATGAAGATATGGTAGAAGACCTCAAATGGTATGCAGCAGCGGTGTTTCGTGTGACCGGTGCGTTGGATGTGTCCCGGGTGGATTTTAGGCTGGATGAGAATGATAGCTGGAAACCTTACATTCTGGAAATCAATCCATTGCCCGGTTTATCACCCGGCATTTCTGATATTGTTATTGAAGCTGCCGCTGAGGGAATTGAGCATCATGAATTGGTGAACATGATCCTTGATACTGCTTTGCAGCGCTATGGAATAAAATAATCTTTACTAAATCAATATTTTTCCAAAATCAATCGACAGAATGCTAAAACTCTGTCGATTCTTTATCTGCGAATTGGGTGTGATAGAGATGGGCATATAGTCCATTCAGTTTTAGCAATTCATTGTGTGTACCGGATTCCAAAATTTTTCCACGATCAATCACCAAAATTTGATCAGCAGCCAGGATGGTGCTCAAACGGTGCGCTATAACGATGCTGGTTCTTCCCGCCATTACTCGTTTTAATGCTTCCTGTATCAAAGCTTCTGACTCACTATCCAAATGGCTGGTGGCTTCATCTAAAACTAAAATTCGAGGGTCTTTTAAAATGACACGCGCTAAAGCAATCCGCTGTTTTTCACCTCCGCTCAACCGGTAACCACGTTCTCCAACAATCGTGTCATATCCATTGGGTAAACGCATGATGAAATCGTGAATATTTGCCGCTCGTGCTGCTTTTTCCAAATCTTCGAGGCTGGCATCCAAATGAGCATAGCTGAGATTGGTGCGGATGGTATCATGAAATAGATACGTCTCCTGAGTTACCATTCCTATCTGGTCACTTAGTGAATCCAGCGTTACATCTCGCAAATCATGCCCATCAATGATGACTCTCCCCTCATTAGGATCATATAAACGAGGAATCAGGTAGGTAAGCGTTGTTTTTCCAGCTCCGGAAGGGCCAACCAGAGCAATCAATTCACCCGGTTTCGCGCTGAAAGAAATATTTTCCAGCGCGGTGACCCTGGCCTGGGTAAGGGTATCATCTTCCTGTGCCTTCTCCTGCGTTTCTTCCTGGTCTGATAAAGCAGCAGCCACATTATCTGCCCGACCAAAACGGCGAACATCACTCAATCCCCCAGAATCATCATCATACTTAAAACAAACATTATCAAAAATAAGTTCCCCTTTGATATCCTTTAGAACCACTGCATCAGGTTTTACAGGAATATCGTCCGGTAAATCAATCACTTCAAATACGCGCTCGAAACTGACCATTGAGGTTGCAAATTCTACCGGTGTATTGGCTAACCCTTCCAGTGAAGTATAAAGACTTGTCAGATAGGCTCCAAACGCAACGATTGTCCCAATCGTGAGTGCGTCTTTGATCACCAAGTATCCACCCAAACCATACACCAGAGCTGTTCCAATCGCACTGACCAAACCCATGATCACAAAAAAGGACACCCCAATGACTGCACGCCTGATACCAATATCACGCACCTGTCCAGCCCGCTGTTCGAAGCGTTCAACCTCTGTTTTCTGACGTCCAAACAATTTAACCAGTATCGCTCCCCCAATATTGAGAGTCTCATTCATCATAGCATTCATTCGAGCATTCAAGTCCATTGCTCGTCGAGCGATTTCTCGTAGTACATTGGCTAAGCGTTTGGTCACAATCAAAAATAATGGCATGATCACGATACTAACCAATGTCAAGCGCCACTCCAGGGTGAAAAGTACGATCAAAATGGCTATTGTTTGAATAACATTAGTTACCAAATTGACGATGGTGTTGCTGATCGCATTTTGTGCACCAATCACATCATTATTCAAGCGACTGATTAATTCGCCTAAGCGTGTGTGCTTGAAAAAATGTAAACTCATGCGTTGTAAGCGTTCATATAGGGCAACTCGCAAATCATAAATCACACCTTCACCCACGATTGCGTTTAATCTTCGCTGGATGATTCGCAACCCACCACTGGTGATTGGTACGATGAGTAAAGCCAGTGAAAGTAAGACAAGCTTATCCAAATCTTTTTCTGGTAAAGTGCGATCAATCAATTCTCGTAATATCAACGGAGAAATTAAACCCAAAGCTGCGGTTAATAAAATCAGGACTAACATCCCAATAATTTGTTTTTTATAAGGAAGTGCATAATCAAGCACTCTAACCAAAAGCTTTTTGGATACTTTTGGGGTCTCGCTATTTGACTGTATAAATTGAGACCAATTTCGATGAGTCATACCCATTTTCTACCTCCACCAGGTCTTACAAAAAAGTAATCTTACCATCAATCCTTCTTCATCGTGATTTTCTTGCTGGTGAAGGCAATATTTTTCTTCCTTCACCACCATCTTATCGTATCAATTTTTAATTAGTTCAATTTATATTGAAGTATTGACTTTCAGCAATAACTATTATGACATTTATTATTGCTAAATTTTGAGTAATTAAATATACTTCAATCTATATTGAAGTATTTGGAGTAAATATGTATTCTGAAAATGAAATCAAAAATTTATTTCACGTTCTCGGTAATCCAAACCGTTTAAAATTATTTGATCTGTTGATGACAGGGGTGCATTGTAACTGTGAGCTAACCGAAATAACGGGCATGGCAAATAATCTAATTTCACACCACCTCAAAATCTTACAGGATGCGAATTTAATTCAATCTGTTCGAAGCAATTCCGATGCACGTTGGATTTATTACTCTGTAAATAAAGACAAAATCCAAGTTGTGCAAGAAGAGCTGCAAAAATTCTTAGATTTATCTCGTCTTTTAGATCGTGAACCCGCATGTCCACCCTGCAAAACAAAAAAAGAAAAGGAGAAAGCATTATGAGTAAATTTGAAAAATACTTAGCTCTTTGGGTAGCACTTTGCATGGGATTGGGTTTGTTGTTATCCAAATTCATTCCTGGAATCGGAGAGACCATCGATTCCTGGCAAGTTCGTGGAATATCGATTCCCATCGGGATTTGTTTGTTTTTGATGATGTACCCAGCTCTCTTAAATTTGCAGGTTTCTGAATTGAAAAAATTAAAAAATGCACCAAAACCAATTATTCTGACTTTATTTTCAAATTGGATTGTTGCGCCGATTGTTGCAGCTGTTTTAGCAAATATCTTCCTCCAGGGACAGGAACAACTGATGGTTGCCATAATCCTTCTCGGATCCAGCCCCTGCACAGCGATGGTGCTGGTATGGGGAAAACTGGCAGATGGCAATCAGGAGCAGAATGTGATCAATACCAGTTTAAACACGATTACCATCATGTTCCTTTATGTCCCAATTGTCACATTGTTAACCGGTATCCAAAACATCCCCATTGACCGCTGGGCATTGCTATTATCCGCTCTTGTCTTTATTGGGTTACCCTTGTTGATTGGAATATTCAGTAAACGCTGGATTATTCATACAAAAGGCGAAGATTGGTTTCATAATACCTATCGCCCATTGGTTGGAAAAGTTGCCATTGCTGCGCTGCTGATGACACTGGTCATCCTCTTCTCACTAAATGGGAATGTCCTCCTCAACAATTTTGATTTACTAGGTTTGGTTTCCATCCCATTACTTTTAGGCTTCCTGATTGTTGTCACATTCAATTTGGTTGTTACCAAACTCGCCGGTTTGGCATACAAAGAAGGCGTGATTACTGTCCTAATCGGCTCATCCAGCCATTTTGAGATTGCCATCGCTGCTGCCGTATCTATGTATGGTGTCGGTTCTTTGGCGGCTCTAGGAACCACCATGGGGTTATTCTGGGAGGTTCCCATCATGTTAGGGCTGGTTGAATTAGCAAAATTCCTCAATCGTAAGAATTTTTGGAAAACTCCCCAGCCTGAATTATCAAAAGCTTAATCTGATCTAGCCATCACAATTGTGATGGCTAGTGTTAGTCAATCATATTCAATATTATGAATATCATGAAAGTATATGACAAACCCCACATGGCTGATTATCGTATCTGACATAAAATCAAACAAAAGGTGAAATATGAAAAGTCAAAAAGTTTCTTTAGATCTCGAAAATGAACAAGCCAATTTATTGAAGCTGCTCGCCCATCCTGTGAGAATTGCAATTTTAAAAATCCTCAGGCAGGAAGAAGCCTGCGTTTGTCACATGGAAGCTACTTTAGGATACCGTCAGGCATACCTTTCACAACAGTTGGCTGTTTTACGTCAGGCGGAAATCATCAGTGACCGGCGGGAAGGTTGGAATGTTTATTATCAAATTGAAAACAATGGGATTCTGCAATTTCTTGATCTAAGTGAAAAATTAGTTGGGTCAGGAAAATCGAAAATACCTATTCGACCCGTTTCATGCCCATGTCCGAAATGCAGTGCTAAAACAGGAAAAGAATCAAATTGCAATCAAGCAAAAAAGGAGTATAACAATGCTGACAATTAAGATTTTAGGAAGTGGATGTGCAAATTGCAAACGACTTGAATCGCAAACCCGTAAAGTCGTAGAGAAATTAAACATTGAAGCCGAAGTTATCAAAGTCACAGACCACATGGAAATTATGGAATACCCAATTCTTGCTACCCCAGGGTTGGTCGTGAATGAAAAAGTAGTAAGCTCAGGTCGAATCCCCAGCGAATCAGAAATAGAAGCTTGGTTAATAACCAAGTAGAATAAATTTACCAGGTGGAATATCCACCTAATTTTTTGAGAAAATCACATTCCAGTTTTTGAATATGTGACCGAGGGTCTTTCCATGGAAACAATACTAACTACAATTGGCAACTTGGCAACCGCCGGCTGGCTTAGCCTGCTAGATTACCTCGCAGCGCATGTTTTACTTTGTCTTGTTCCAGCTTTTATCATCGCTGGGTTTATGAGTGCGATGATTCCCAAGGAAACCATCACCCGATTTTTAGGACCGAAAGCCAGCAAATGGGTCAGCTATCCGGCTGCCTCCATTGGTGGTTTCATTCTGGCAGTGTGTTCGTGTACCATCCTACCTTTATTCGCAGGGATTTGGAAAAGAGGAGCGGGATTAGGACCAGCGATTACATTTTTATTTGTGGGTCCAGCCATTAACATTCTGGCAATCACCTACACCGGTGCAGCAATTGGTTTTGATATCGCACTTGCACGACTCATCCTTTCCATCGTTTTCGGCATCGTGATTGGACTGGCAATGGCGTGGATCTTTCGCAAAGAAGAAGCTGCCCGCAGCCAGGAAATGCAAAAAAACGGTGTGTTTGATCAGACCGCTCAAGTAAAACCAGCGGTTTGGATGCTTTTTGTTTTATTGGTAATAATCTTGATTGTTGGCACTTTGCAAATCCCCTTATTAACCAATGTATATTTTGATTTCAACTTACCTTTCCAATCAGAAGGCAATTTGATCAGCACATTAAACGCTTCCAATTTGTCCATTCAAGGCGCACTTCTGATCTTGATGTTGGTTATCATTGGCTTGTTTGCCTGGAAGGGATTTGAGAATATTCTTGATGGATACAACCATTGGACATATGCTGCATTCTTTGCCATTGCCCTGACCATCCTGATCGCTTCCCCTCTGGCTCAACCTGCCAGCCCTACTATTGGAATCAATGGTCGCTTCTTTGTTGAATTAATTTTATTGGTATTGATCGGCTATGTGGCTGTCCGAAAATTTGAAAAAGATGAATTAAGTGGCTGGATTTGGGAAACCTGGAAATTCGTAAAACAAATTTTTCCCATCCTGCTGGTTGGTGTTTTTCTGGCAGGCATCGCCAGAGTTATCATTCCGGAAGCCTGGATACAATCGGTTGCTGGCCAAAACACGATATGGGCGAATTTCGTCGGTGTCATCTTTGGTGTCTTCATGTATTTTCCAACGCTGGTCGAAGTTCCGGTGGCGAAAATGTTCCTGGATCTTGGCATGGCACGTGGTCCCTTGTTAGCATACCTGCTTTCTGATCCCGAATTATCCATCCAGTCCATTCTTGTGCTAACAGGTATTATGGGGCGCAAAAAGACAGCTATTTACGTCGTTTTGGTAGCTATACTCAGTACTTTGGCTGGATACATTTTCGGATTGACATTAACCATTTTCTAATCCGTTTCTCTGAGTATAATGTAGAGGTTCATGAAAAAACGAAGCGCACTTTATTCACTTTTAGGTTCTTTTTTAATTTTGTTAATTGACTCAGGCTTTACATATCCACTAATTTCATCCTGGATTTTGCAACCTGAAGATCATTTTGCGAGCATTTCCTCAATTGCTACAGTAGATGAAAATGATCCGGAGAATGAAGACATTTGCGGATTGTATGATGCGGATTGTGAAGATACATCCACATTAATTGCAAAGAATGTGGGCATTGACCTTGCCCGAGCTGAAAAAGCAAGTGTGACCATCATTTTTTTCTGGATGCAGGATTGTGCACACTGTACAGAGGTGCTCAATTCTCTGTTACCCGAAATGTATCTAACCTTTGGAGAGCAGGTTTATTTTTATCCGATTGAATTAAAGGATATTGAAGAGATTGACGTGTTTTATCAAATGGCTGAACGATTAGGAGTACCTAAAAACAATATTGGTGTTCCCTTAATGATTGTTGGTAATCAAATATTGGCAGGCAACCAAATAGATGCAAATTTAGAAAAGTCGATTGCTGAATTAATGCCAGCACCTAATTATTCATTTATTGCGATTCCAGAGTTTGAAGAAAGTCTTCCGGAATTTCTACGCAACAAACAGGTGGTTATCAACACAGACAGCCCGAATCAATCAGGCAATAACCTTCCGCTGAGAACAACTTTCCCATTAGCCTTAGTGATTGGACTACCTTTGTTGGTAATCGCTGGAGTATTTGCGGCTGTGATTTATAAAAAATCCAAACAAATTTAGTAGACCAAACTAATTTTTATTTTTCTTTCCAGCGTTGCCAGAGTGTTTGTAGTCGCGCTTCCAGCCGATCCCCTAAAGCATCACCCCGGGCTGTTGTTACATCATCCTCATTATCAAAAATCACATATGGCACTCGATGTCCTTGTATGGCAATATACGCAGGATCATCTTTTACCAACTCGTGCCAATCCACATCTTTATAAAGTTTCTCCAGTTTTTTATCCGGTAACCCGTGTTCCAAAATGCTGTCTGGTTCATTCGGATTGAAGCGTGCTCTGTTTTTTCTTAATGACTCACTGTAAGAAACATCCAGGTAAAGGATCGCCATTCTTTCCAACACATCTTTTGATAGATGCTGGTAAGCCTCTTTATACCCTCCATGTTCACTCCCTCGCGAGAATTCTATAATGGTAGTGTACTTCTGATGGTAGTCCGGGATACGAGTAACTCTCTTTTGATATTCAAAACACATTCTCCGAATTAACAAATGCCAAAGGTGCTCACCTTTAAAATATCCCTCCTCATCGCTATGCAAGCGTGGATATCCCATTTTTTCAAGGAAATCATCCTCTTCAAACCAGGTCCACAGCATGGGAAAGTCATCGATTTCTTCGAAATCACCCACCATAAATCTTCTTTTTCTTTCTTCCAGGGAACATTTTTTTAAGTAATCGATTATCTCACTTTTTCCTGCTGCAGGTCTTGCGTTGAGCACCAAAATATCGAATGTGTTTTTCTTTTCCATTTTTCACCTTTTCGCATAAAATTACTACTTAAGCCAATCAAATTGTCCTGAGTTTTATTTTATAGCATTTCCTCACAGAAATGATCGGAGACAAAATAGAATGCGGATTAAAGTAGTTACCGACAGCGCCTGCGATGTACCAGAAGAATTAATTAATCAATTTAACATCACTGTGATCCCCAATTACATTAATATTGGCAATCTCAGTTTCCGTGACGGCGTTGATATTACCCGAAATCAATTTTATGAAAGCTTGCCTACTTATCCTCATCACCCAAAAACAGCCGCGCCTGGTCCTGAGTTGTTTGGGCAGGCTTATCAACATGCCGCCAACCAAGGTTACGACCATATAATTTCCATACATGTCGCTGGAAATTTGAGTAGCACGTACCAGTCATCCATCAAAGCATCCAGTGAGGTGAAAATTCCAGTAACAGTTCACGATACGCAACAATTGTCATTAGGTGCTGGATTACAGGTAATCTTAGCAAGCAAAATGGCTGTAGCTGGAGAAAATGTCAAGGACATCAAACAGAAGATTAACGATTTAGGTAATCGTACTTATATATACGCTTTATTGGACACACTGAAATTCCTTCACCTGAGTGGAAGGATCAATTTTGCTTTAAGGGGTATCGGATCTATCCTGCGGATTAAGCCATTATTGATCTTTCATGCAGGTATTCCGATTTATGAGAAAGTGAGAACGCGGGGGAGAGCAATTGAACGTATCCTAACATACGCCGGTAAACTTGGTCCCTTGGAGCATGTTTCGATGGTGCACACGCAAGCGATTGATGGAGCAAAATGGTTATATGATAAAGCTGCTTCCCTTATTCCGGAAAATAATCAACCTTATTGTCAAACAGTTAATCCTGCAGTTGGGGTACATGTTGGCCCGAATGGGATTGGGCTGGTTTGCGTAACCAATTAAAGCTGATAAAGAACAAGAATAGGAAAATTACAGCGCCACTAAAATAGGGCAATGTTATATTGATATCAAACATAATACCAGCCCAGATGGGACCGACGATTCTTCCCAGGCTCATAAATGAGTTGGTTAACCCAAGTACTGTTCCCTGCCCGCCTTCGGCTTCTGTGGACACAAGTGAGGCAATTCCAGGTCATAAAAATCTTTGATCCCATCCAAAATTCAATTTCATCTCGTTTGACAAGCTGGTTAATTATCAATTCAGAATGATCTAATTATGATCAAAACGGTCTAAAATTGTATGACCATTATCCTGAACCGTCAATCTTTTACTTTTACACCCCAGAGAATATTTACACATTCCAGATCACATCCTGTTTGCTATCTGCAGGCTCTTTCTGTAAGCGTTCTTTTAATAAGGTGTTTCGAGAAGCAATTTTATTATTTCTCACAGCCATCGCAATCGATTTTTTATCCCCCACCATCACCACCAATTTACGGGCACGTGTAACGGCTGTGTAGAGAAGATTTCTTTGTAACATCATGTAATGTTGCATCAATAACGGAATCACTACCACTGGGAACTCTGAACCCTGCGATTTGTGAATGCTAATCGCGAAAGCGTGCACTACTTCCTCCAATTGTAGAGTTTCACAGGGCACCATTCGTTCTTCAAAATTCACCATTACAATATGGTTTTCTGTGTCAATATTGGCAATCACCCCCAAATCACCATTGAAGATTTTACGCTCATAATCGTTACGAATTTGCATAACCCGATCACCCACGCGAAACACTCTTGAGCCATGCCTTACCTCTGCCTTACGAGGATCCTCTGGGTTAAGAGCAGATTGCAAACGTTCATTTAATTCAGTGACTCCACAAGCCCCACGGTGCATGGGTGTTAACACCTGAATATCTTTTATTGGATCAAAACCAAATTTGTTCAGTACGCGTTCACTCACCAGATCAACCACCCAATCAGCCGCTTTCAGAGCATCTGTTTCTGGAAATAAGAAGAAATCCACTGCCTCTTTGGAGAACAATGGCATTTCACCATTGTTGATGCGGTGTGCATTCACGATGATAAAACTATCTTCCGCCTGCCTGAAAATTGTATCCAACCGAATCACCGGGATAACGGAACTCTCAATTAAATCACGCAACACGTTTCCCGCCCCCACAGAAGGCAATTGATCCATATCACCCACAAATAAGATGTGTGATCCAGCTTCGATTGCATTTAGTAAGTGGTTCATCAACAAGATATCTACCATGGAAGTTTCATCGATAATGATGAGATCAGCATCCAAAGGATTCTCCCGATCTCGAGCAAAATTGACTCCTTCGGAGGGAGTAAATTCCAATAAGCGGTGAATGGTTTTCGCTTCCAACCCCGTAGTTTCACTCAATCTTTTGGCTGCTCGGCCAGTTGGCGCTGCTAGCAAAACAGATGCACGTCTTTCCTTTAATAGCTGAATGATAGAGCCCGTGATAGTGCTTTTTCCTGTTCCAGGACCACCGGTTAATACACTCACTTTCTTTGTCAGTGCTGTTTGTATCCCTAACTTTTGCTGGTCTGTTAGCTGAATTTTGCCTGAGCGATCCAATACAGAGAAAGCCAACGGCCAGTTTACTTTTTGAAAGTTGCCCAGTCGGTCATGCTGAGAGTGCATAATTTTAAGTAGTTTAGTAGCCACCCCTTTTTCAGCATGGTAAAAAGGTGGTAAGTAAAGCATATTCATATCCATGATGATTGCATCTTGTAGAATGAGATTTTCTATTTGCGCAGCACACAACTCGCGGGGAAGATCTAATAACGGAATTACCGCAGCTAGTAATTGATCCCTCGTGGCAAAACAATGTCCTTCATTGCTCAGGTTGCCTAGAGCATATAATAATCCCGTCTGAATTCGATCCGGAGAGTCCATTGCCAGCCCCATTTTCCGTGCAATTTGATCTGCTGTCTTGAAGCCAACGCCAAAAATATCACGTGCTAATTGGTAAGGTGTTTCCCGCACCACCGTAATGGATTTTTCATCATATTGTTTGTAAATTTTGACAGCAAGGCTGGCACTCACCCCATGACTTTGTAAAAAGAGCATCACTTCTTTGATCTGCTGTTGCTCCACCCAGGCATTTCCAATTAAGTCCGCTTTGGATGGGCCGATGCCTGGCACTTCCAGAATTTTTTCCGGTGTATTGTCCAGCACATCCAACGTCTTTAATCCAAAATAATCAACGATTTTCCGGGCAGTAACTGGCCCTACCCCTTTAATCAAACCACTTCCCAAATATTTACGTATACCTTCCAAAGTTGCCGGATAGCGCACCTGATAGGACTTTACTTCAAACTGACGCCCGTATTGATGGTGATTGATCCAGGTGCCATTCAACACCAGGGATTCCCCCACCTGCACACCTGCCAGTGCACCCACTACCGTTACTGGCTGAATTTTCCCTTTGGGTAGGATTTTGGCAATTGTGTAACCATTCTCATCGTTTTGGTAAGTGATTCTTTCCAACACCCCTTCCAGGGTCTGGGTTAGCAATGAGTTGGGATTTTTATCTTGAGCCATGCAATGATCTTACCAAAGATTATTATGGCCGAAAAGGAAGAACTGACTTTTTCCCTCTGTTGATTTATCCTATACAAAAATGTGCAGGATAAATCAACGTGATTAAGCATTCCCAGACATCAACACCTCGCGTACGCCTGGGCGAATCAACTGCATGGTCAACTCTCCCATCTCCTTAGCTGTCCTAGGATTATCCATTTGCAACCATCGCACACTCACGGCATAAACACTGCCAGCAATACTGGCAATCACAAAATCCCAGGTGGTATCATCGCATCCAGGAAACATTGATTGATCCAGAGATTTCTTGATCACCTCATAACAATATTGGTGCAGTTTATGAACAACCAGATTTGAAACTTCGGAGTCAATCAAAGATCGCAGAAATACCGCCTGATCAGAAATTTGTTCATATAGTTTTATTGCCATCTTTCCCCCAATAATTGATTCCAGGTTTGGTTCCATGTCAACCATAAAGTTTGTGTACATCAAATCCAAATAATCTTCAAGAACTTCATCTTTTGAACGATAATGCAAATAAAATGTAGGGCGGGATACCTCAGCTTTGTCAGTAATTTCAGCAATTGAAATTTTCGAAAACGATTTTTCAAGCATCAGTGATAACAGTGCTTCCTGTAACCATTTTCTCGTGCGTTTTACTCTTAAGTCCTGAGAATTTTTCATAGACACTTTTATCCTTTTTGTAAAATTATTGACACTACGATGAATCCTGATCCAATCCCCTGATTGACAACCATCAAAGAAAATTTTAAGATCAATATAAATATACATCATTTGTAAAATAAATTACAAAAGTAAAATAAATGTCCGATAGCCAAAAGAATCGTAACTACTCAGCCTAATAAACAAAATCGGGAATAAATGGAGAGCCAGCAATCGCCATACGCAATGAGTCAATTGCATTCACGCCATTCTTGCGCGAAGTAGAGATATAACCTCGAATATCACAGAAATTATCGGCACCTTTTTTTGTTCGAAAACAACCGGATATCTTCTGTTTTACCTTCATCATTCGAATATCGCGTTCCGCCAAATTATTATCGAACGGCACACGGAAATCAAATAGAAAAGCAAGC
>JACDJB010000479.1_pt1 | contig 42151 bp, 37 predicted proteins | sample 7454121 | NCBI WGS metagenome assembly JACDJB01 (sample SAMN14253290, study PRJNA609438) | sludge metagenome | isolation source: sludge after 25d culture with pyrite | collected 2018-12-20
AGCACTTTCTGTGCCATTTGCAGATCCTTGCGCACCTTGCTGCGCTTCTTCCACGGCACGCCAACCAGCCAGTCGAGATAGTTGCGCACGACGGTGGCCTCGGCCGACATCGGCGACATCTGCTTGAGTTTGTTGAATTCCTGGCGCGCCTTGGTGAGTACGGCCTTGGGCATACCGGCAGCATCGATCTTCTTTTGCAGCTCCTCGATCTCGTTCGGGCCATCCTCGCTGTCGCCGAGCTCCTTCTGAATCGCCTTCATCTGCTCGTTGAGGTAGTACTCGCGCTGGCTCTTCTCCATCTGAGACTTGACCCGGCCGCGGATACGCTTCTCCACCTGCTGCAGGTCCATCTCGCCGTCAACCAGCCCGATCAGCAGTTCCAGCCGCTTGCCGACATCGGCCGTCTCCAGCACCTTCTGCTTGTCGGCCATGCGCACGGAAAGATGGGCCGCAATGGAGTCGGCCACGCGTGAGGGATCCTCGATGCCCGACAGGCTGGCCAGTACTTCCGGAGGCAACTTGCGGCTCTGCTTGACCAGTTGCTCGAACAACGAAATCAGGGTGCGCGAAACGACATCCAATTCGCGCTCCTTGGCGTTGTAGGCTGGCTCGATCAGGCGCGAGCGCGCCGTCAGCATGCCGTCCGATTCGGCGAAATCCTCGATCGCGACGCGCGATTGCCCCTCGACCAGGACCTTGACCGTGCCATCGGGCAATTTCAGCAATTGCAGCACGCCGGCCAGCGTACCCACCTGATGCAGATCGGACACTTCGGGATCATCGATATCCGGGCTGGTCTGGGCCACCAGCAGGATCTGCCGCTCGCCCTCCATCGCGCGCTCCAACGCCCGCATTGATTTGTCGCGACCGACAAACAGCGGAATAACCATGTGCGGATAGACCACCACATCGCGCAGGGGCAATACCGGCAGGGCGTCCAGCGCGACGGGAAGGGGGGCTTGCTTGGCCATGAAAAGGCGATTCCTCGAATTCGGATAGGGTCTCGTCCCGACACTGCACCGGGCCTCTACCCAGGTCAAGTGGAGGCGAACAGTCGAGAGCTCAAGGCTACGTTGGCCCAAAAGAAAACAAGACGGCCCCGGTGATGGTCCCCGGAGCCGCGCAGGTTGCAGCCGTGGAACGACTCAGGCCGCGGCGTCTCCGCCATCGCCGGCCACACGCTGCTGCAGGTTGCCACGGTAGATCAGGTACGGTTCGGCCTGGCCCTCGATCACCGCGTCATCCACCACCACCTTGCTGACATGCTCCAGTGACGGCAGCTCGTACATCGTATCAAGCAACACCTGCTCCAGAATCGTACGCAGGCCGCGTGCGCCGGTCTTGCGCTTGAGTGCCTTGCGCGCAATGGCCTCCAGCGCCTCGGGGCGGAACTCCAGCTCCACGTCCTCCATCTCGAACAGCTTCTTGAATTGCTTGGTGACGGCGTTCTTCGGCTCGGTGAGGATCTTCACCAGCGCAGCCTCATCCAGTTCATCCAGGGTGGCCACGACCGGCAGGCGTCCCACGAATTCCGGGATCAGGCCGAAGCGCACCAGATCGGCGGGCTCCACGTCGGCCAGCACCTTGCCCAGGTTCTGGGTGCGCTCCTTGCTGCGCACCTCGGCGCCGAAACCGATGCCGGTGCTCTCCGAACGCTGCTGGATGACCTTTTCCAAACCGGCAAACGCGCCGCCGCAGATGAACAGGATGTTCTTGGTATCGACCTGCAAAAACTCCTGCTGCGGATGCTTGCGACCGCCTTGCGGGGGTACCGAGGCCAGCGTACCCTCGATCAGCTTCAGCAATGCCTGCTGCACGCCTTCACCGGAGACATCGCGGGTGATCGACGGGTTCTCGCTCTTACGCGAAATCTTGTCGATTTCGTCGATATAGACGATGCCCGACTGCGCCTTGTCGACGTCATAGTCGCACTTCTGCAACAGTTTCTGGATGATGTTCTCGACATCCTCGCCCACGTAGCCCGCTTCGGTCAGTGTGGTGGCGTCGGCGATCGTGAACGGCACATTCAGCAAGCGCGCCAGTGTTTCGGCCAGCAAGGTCTTGCCCGACCCGGTCGGGCCGATCAGCAGGATATTGGACTTGCCCAGCTCGATGTCGTCGCTCTTCTGGCGCGACTCCATCCGCTTGTAGTGGTTGTACACGGCCACCGCCAAGGCCTTCTTGGCGCGGGCCTGGCCAACCACGTACTGATCCAGCGACTCGCGGATCTCACGCGGCTTGGGCAGTTGGGTGTGGCCTGCAGCGGCCTTCTCCTCCAGCTCCTCGCGGATGATGTCGTTGCACAGCTCCACGCATTCGTCGCAGATGAACACGGACGGGCCCGCGATCAGCTTGCGTACTTCGTGCTGACTTTTGCCACAGAACGAGCAATAGAGAATCTTGCCGCTGTCGCTGGAACGCCCCTGTCGGTCGTCACTCATGCTCTCGATCCTGCTGGTCAATCCGGTTGCGCTGCGAGAATACCACAGGGCTCCGCGTCTGCCTGCAGACGCAGAGCCACCCATCCGGTACGTTCACGCAATATCGGTGATATCAGGCCGATTTGACGGTTTCGACGGCGCGTTTGTCGAGTACCTCGTCGATCAGGCCGTAAGTTTTTGCGCCCTCGGCATCCATGAACCGGTCGCGCTCCATGTCCAACTCGATCTTCTTGAGCGATTGGCCGGTATGTTCCACGTAGAGCTTGTTCAGCCGCTCACGGATGTACAGGATCTCGCGCGCCTGGATGTCGATGTCGGTGGCCTGGCCCTGTGCGCCGCCGGACGGCTGGTGGATCATGATGCGCGAATTCGGCAACGCAAAACGCTTGCCCCTGGCGCCGGCCATCAGCAGGAACGATCCCATGCTGCACGCCTGGCCGATGCACATGGTGCTGACCGCGGGCTTGATGAACTGCATGGTGTCGTAGATTGCCAGCCCGGCGGTCACTGCGCCGCCGGGGCTGTTGATATAGAAGTTGATGTCCTTGTCCGGATTTTCCGACTCCAGGAACAGCATCTGCGCCACGATCAGGTTGGCCACCTGGTCGTTGACCTCGCCGACCAGGAAGATCACCCGTTCCTTCAGCAGACGCGAGTAGATATCGTAGGAGCGCTCGCCGCGAGCCGTCTGTTCGACGACCATCGGTACCAGGTTGAGGTTCGTGATGGGATCCATGGCTACACTCGCGACTTCAGGGGTGAAAGGGCCTGGCATTCATCAGGCATTGGCCGGGCGCATGACGTCCTCGAAGCTCAGGTCCTGCTGAACGGTGTTGGCGTGTTCGGCCACCCATTCGGCTACCTGATCTTCCATCACACGATTCTGCAGCCCTGACATCAATTGGGGGTCACTGTTGTAGAGTTCAATGACCTTCTCGGGCTCCTCATACGTCGAGGCGATCGCCGCCAACTGCTCGGCAACGCGCTTGCGCTCGATCTTGAGCCCCTGTTTGCGGGCAATCTCGCCCATCAACAAGCCGGCAGCCACCCGCTTGCGGGCGACCGGCATGGCGGCATCGATCAACTGCTGCGACGGCTGCTGTCCCTCGGGCACGCTGCCGGCGGCCAGGTTACGCGCCTCGGACTGCACCATTATCTTCGGTACGTCGAAGTCGCTGTGCGCATCGGCCAACCTGGCTGCCACCTCGGACTTCAGCCGCGCCATCAGGGCCGCCTTGAGCTCACGTTCCAGGTTCGCGCGGACTTCCTTGCGGAACGTGTCCAGGTCACCGTCCTCGATACCGAACACCTTGGCAAACTCGGCGTCGATCTCGGGCAGCTTCGGCTCCTGCACCTTGATGATATGGAAGCTGACCCGGGCCGTCCGGGCGGCGAGCTGCTCGTTGCGGAAATCCTCGGGAAACGCGATCTCGGCCTCGAACTTGTCATCCGCCCGGTGGCCGGTCAGGGCTTCATCCAGCGCGGCGAACAGGGTGCCCGAACCGAGCACGCTTCCGGCACGCTCCAGGCCTTCGGCCGGGAAGCGGTAGTCGCCGGCGGTGGCGGAATATTCGAACATCACAAAGTCACCTTCGGCCGAGGCGCGCTCGACTTCGTCGAAGCTGCGCCGCTGCTGGCGCAGCGTTTCCAGCATCCGGTCGATGTCAACATCGGTCACCTCGGCGACGGCACGATGGATTTCCAGCGTGCTCACATCGATCTCGGGGAACTGCGGCATGATCTCGAACGTGGCGGTATACGCAATCTCGCCATTCTCGGGCTTGCCGGTGGTGTCGATCGACGGATTCGCGATCGGCTGCAGCTTTTCCTGTTCCACCGCCTCGCGCAGCGTGCTGCCGATCAGGTCGGAGAGGACTTCACCGCGCACCTGCTCGCCGAAGCGCTGCTTGATCACGGTCGCCGGCACTTTGCCCGGGCGGAACCCCTTCAGGCGAACCGTACGACCCATTTCCGCGATCCGCGCGCTCACCTGCGTCTCGAATCGTTCCGCGGGAAACTTCACCGTGAGCTTGCGCTCGAGCGAACCGATATTCTCAACCGAAACCTGCATGACGTCTCCTGGTACTACTCTTGTGTTGTGGCCCTGCCACAGGCGCCATGGCGGGACCACCGCCTGCAAAGCCGAACGGAAACCGGACGAACATGGTGCGAAAGGGGGGACTCGAACCCCCACGGGGGTTACCCGCTGGAACCTAAATCCAGTGCGTCTACCAATTCCGCCACTCTCGCGATGTCGCCGCCATGACCGGATGCACGCGGCAACGGCACCGACGCGACCATCAGACGCCGCTGATCACCGCCTCGGGAATCCCGCACCACGCTCGTCCAAGTCGATGATTCCCTTGTACGAAAGCAGATCATTTTACGGTTGCACGGCCTTGCAGCACAAGCGCCGGGCGCAACGTCGGATGAACCGGAACGAGCTTTCGCAGACCGCCCGATCCTCCACCCGGATGCGCGCAACAGGTCCGCCGCCAGGATCACGCATGGCGCAAAGCAGAACGCCGACCGCTGGGCTGGCGATCGGCGTTCTGCCGCATTGGTGGGCCGTGAAGGATTCGAACCTTCGACCAATTGATTAAGAGTCAACTGCTCTACCAACTGAGCTAACGGCCCATTGACTGGGATGTACCCGGAAGCCCGGGGTGGAACTGGGGTGGATGATGGGATTCGAACCCACGACAACCGGAATCACAATCCGGGACTCTAACCAGCTGAGCTACATCCACCATCGTTTGATACTGGCGCGCTCGACAGGATTCGAACCTGCAACCCTCGGCTTAGAAGGCCGATGCTCTATCCGGTTGAGCTACAAGCGCAGTCATTACCAGTAGAACATGTTGCTGGTCGGGGCAGAGGGATTCGAACCCCCGACTTTTGCGTCCCAAACGCAACGCTCTACCAGACTGAGCTATACCCCGCTTTCGAATCTTCGACAACGTCTGCCACAGAAGCCTTCGAATGTTACGGGCGACGCCTCGCTCAGTCAATCCGTACGAAGCACACCATACCATCTGAACTCATCGCTTCATCACTGCCAGGCGCGCGTTGCGATGAAAACGAAACGGGGTGCAAGCACCCCGCTCCACCGAATAAAAATGGTGCGCCCGGAGAGATTCGAACTCCCGACCACCTAGTTCGTAGCCAGGTACTCTATCCAACTGAGCTACGGGCGCACTGAAAAAAAAACTTCGCTCCATGCGTTGAGGCCTGAACATCAAGTCGCTGAAGCAAGAAGCGGGATTATTCAGATTCTCCGCACAGGCGTCAACCCTTTTCAGACCTTTTTGCAAATTTTCTTCAACTTCCGTCCGACACTCCCTGCATTCCGCCTTGCTGATCGTCCGATCATCCGTCCGGCGCAGACAGGCTCAGCCGTCGATACCGGCGCGACTCTGCGCCGCCGGATCGCCAACCTTGCCCACCGGTGCGTTTGCGTCGCCTTTCGGCGGAGGTGGCGGTGGTACCACTCCGGCCGAGGCATTCTTGGTCCAGTCAGCCGGCGGCCCGGGCTGACGCCCGGCCATGATGTCGTCGATCTGATGCGCGTCAATGGTCTCGTACTGGAGCAGCGCCTCGGCCATGGCGTGCAGTTTGTCGAGGTTCGCAGTGAGCAGTTCCTTGCTGCGCGCATAGGCGCGATCGAGGATGCCGCGTACCACTTCGTCGATCTTGCTCGCGGTCTCGTTCGAGATGCTCTTGTGCTGGGTCACCGAGCGGCCGAGGAACACCTCGTCCTCGTCCTCACCGTACGTGATCGGACCAAGCTCGTCGGACAGACCCCACTTGGTCACCATGTTGCGCGCCATCTTGGTGGCCCGCTCGATGTCGTTGGACGCACCGGTGGTGACCTTGTCCAGGCCGAAGATCAATTCCTCGGCCACCCGCCCGCCATAGAGCGAGCACAACTGTGACTCGATCGCCACGCGATTGAGGCTGTACTTGTCACCTTCGGGCAGATACATGGTGACACCCAGCGCGCGCCCGCGCGGGATGATGGTGACCTTGTAGACCGGGTCATGCTCGGGCACCAGCCGACCAACGATCGCATGACCGGACTCATGGTAGGCGGTGAGCTTCTTCTCGTCCTCGCTCATCGCCATCGAGCGCCGCTCGCTGCCCATCAGGATCTTGTCGCGTGCCTTGTCCAGATGGCTCATGCGAACTTCGCGGGCGTTTTCGCGTGCGGCGAACAACGCCGCCTCGTTGACCAGGTTGGCCAGGTCCGCTCCAGAGAAGCCCGGCGTGCCGCGTGCGATCGTCATCGCATTGACGTCGCTGGCGGTCGGCACCTTGCGCATGTGCACCTTGAGAATCTGCTCGCGACCGCGTACGTCCGGCAGCCCCACCACCACTTGGCGGTCGAACCGACCCGGGCGCAACAGTGCCGGATCGAGCACGTCCGGACGGTTGGTCGCGGCAATCACGATGACCCCCTCGGTGCCCTCGAAGCCGTCCATCTCGACCAGCAATTGGTTCAGCGTCTGCTCGCGCTCGTCATGACCACCGCCCAGCCCGGCGCCCCGATGGCGACCGACCGCATCGATCTCGTCGATGAAGATGATGCATGGCGCGTGTTTCTTGGCCTGCTCGAACATGTCACGCACGCGACTGGCACCGACGCCAACGAACATCTCGACGAAGTCCGAGCCGGAAATCGAGAAGAACGGCACCTTGGCCTCACCCGCAATGGCCTTCGCCAGCAGGGTCTTGCCGGTGCCGGGCGGGCCCACCATCAGCACGCCACGCGGAATCTTGCCACCGAGTTTCTGGAAGTGGCCCGGGTCGCGCAGGAATTCGACCAGCTCGCCGACCTCCTCCTTGGCCTCGTCGCAGCCGGCAACATCGCTGAAATTGACCTTGATCTGGTCCTCGCCCTGCAGCTTGGCGCGCGACCGGCCGAAGCTCATCGCGCCGCGACCACCACCACCGGATTGCATCTGGCGCATGAACCAGATGAATACGCCGACGATGAGCAACACCGGCAACCAGCTCACCAGCAAGCCGATCAGCGAGAAGCCCTGGGAAGGATCCTGGCGTACTTCCACACCCTTGTCCTGCATGTGCTTGACCACCTCGTTGGTGGAAAAGCCGAGCATCGGCGCGACCGTACGGAATGCGCTGCCGTCCTTCAGCCTGCCGCTGATCGTGGCGGGTTGATCCGCACTGATCGTGGCACTGGAGACGTTGCCGCTCTCCACGTTCTGCACGAACGAGCTGTAGGCCAGATCGGAGGAACGGCTGCCTTGCGGGTTGAAGCTCTCGAACACGGTGAACAGAACCACCGCGATGATCACCCAGAGCAACACGTTTTTTGCTGTCTCATTCATGCACAGTACTCGCCGGAGGCACCGCAGCGGGCTTGCGCCCTGTCGCCAGTGCATACACTTCGCGCGAACGTGCGCGCGAAGCCTTGGGTTTACGCATCGTCACGCGACTGAAGTCTGCACGCAAGCAACGCAAATAATCGTCAAAACCGACTCCCTGGAACAACTTGATCAGAAAAGAGCCGCCTGGCTTGAGCCATTGCCGACTGAAATTCAGCGCCAGCTCGGCCAAGGCCATCGCACGGTTCTGGTCAGCCAGCGCCACACCACTCATATTGGGGGCCAAGTCACACAGTACAAGATCCAGCCGATGCCCCTCCAGACGGGCTTCCAGCTGGCGCAACACCGACTCCTCGCGGAAATCGCCCTGCAGGAAATCCACCCCGGCGATACTCTGCATGGGCAGGATGTCCAGCGCGAACACCTTGCCGCTGTCACCCAACCGGTTGCGCACCAGTTGCGACCAACTGCCCGGCGCCGCGCCAAGGTCGACCACGTTGATGCCGGGCTTCAGCAGGCGGTCACGTTCGATCAGCTCCTCCAGCTTGTACACCGCGCGCGAGCGCAGGCCCTCGGCCTGGGCCTTCTTGACGTATTCGTCCTTGAAATGTTCACGCAACCAGACTGCGCTGCTCTTGCTGCGGGCCATATCGGGGGAAACAATCTGATGAGACGGGGTTGCGACATGATACCCTGTGCAGTCTATTGATCGTGAATCCGGCCTGCCACATGCCCCTTACTCCGTCGCAGATCCGCTACCTGCGCAGCCTTGCCCACGACTTGAGCCCGGTGGTGCTGCTGGGCAACAAGGGCGCCACGGAGGCCGTGGTGAAGGAACTGGGCCAGGCGCTGGACATCCACGAACTGGTGAAAGTGAAACTCTCCGGCGGCGACAAGGATGGGCGGCAGGAGCAGATCGATGTACTCACCGGCGGCACCCAGGCGGAGGAAATCCACCAGATCGGCCACGTCGTGGTGCTGTTCAGGCGCAATACCGACGAACCAAAGATCGCCCTGCCGCGCTGATGGACCTGTCACTGGACCAACCTGAAGGGTATCTGCTGGTGCGTCGTGTTGACGCGCGCAGCGTAACCCTGCTCGACCGCCTGATGGACCACAGTTTTCTGCTCACCCCGGCCGGCGTCACCGAATCCTGGCCGGTCAATGCGGCCGAGATCCTGGAGGCCCGACATGTCGAAACGCTGCTTGCATTGCGGCCGGAGCTGGTGATCCTCGGGACCGGCGAGCGTCAGGTTTTCCCGTCCGCCGCCTTCATGGCCGGATTTCTGGGCAAGGGCATCGGTATCGAGGTCATGGACAATGCAGCCGCCGCGCGCACCTACAACCTGCTAGCCAGCGAGGATCGCCAAGTGGTTGCGGCGTTCATCCTGCCCACGGCTTGACGACCGACCTCCTGGCAGCCTGTCGGGCTGCTAGCGCGGCGGCAGGTAGCTCAGCGGATCGACCGGGTTGCCGTTCTTGCGGATCTGGAACTCCAGCTCGTTGCGGGTTGTCCCGGTGGAGCCCATCTCCGCGATCTGCCGGCCGGCCTTCACCTGCTCCCCTTCCTTGACCAGCCGCTTGCGATTGTGACCGTAGGCAGACAGGAAACTGTCGTTGTGCTTGATGATCACCAGCTCGCCATAGCCGACCAGGCCGTTGCCGCTGTAGACGACCACGCCATCGGCGGCCGCGCGCACCGGGTCCCCGGACCGACCTGCGATTTCGATACCGGGGATCGCATCGCTGCTGTTGAAGCGACTGATCACCTTCCCGTCGGCCGGCCAGCGCCAGTTCACTCCGCCGACGGCACGCGTCGCACCGACCGTCGCCGGCACGGGCGTCGCGGCGGCAGGTGGCGCCGGCGTAGTCGGCACACCAGCTACGGGCACTGCTTCCGGCGCGGGCGCAGTTGCCCCGGAGGAAGCCATCGATGTCGACCCGGACGGCGCAGCAGACACAGGCTCGAACGCCGGCGTACCCGCGGCAGTTGCCGTGGCACGCCCCGGAGCCGCCGCATGGGATGGCGACAAGGTCAAGCGCTGCCCGGGCCAGATCGTGTAGGGCGCGGCGATACCGTTCCACTGCGCGAGGTCGCGAAAATCCACCCCCTTGCGAAAGGCGATCGAATAGAGCGTATCGCCCTTCGACACGACGTAACTGCCGCCGGGAATCGGGGTGCGCGCTGGCACGGCGGCTTGCGCACGGCTGGAGGATAGTCCGCCACCCGCCGCCGGCTCCACGAGTACCGAACTGCGCGTGATGCCGCAACCGGCGAGCCAGGCCGACAACGCAATCAGCGACAAGATACGGACAGAATGTTCCATGCATGCCAGCATACCGAGGCGGGCCGGCATTTTCATGCGCGATGTCCCCTCCGCCGCCGCCATCAGCGCGGCCACGACCACCAGGCCAACAACAGCACCAGCAGCACCAGCGCGGCCCAGCCGATCCATTCGATGTTTCGACGCAGCACGCGCTCGGCGCGCTCGCCGAACAGCCGGACCAACAGCGCCAGCAACCACACCCGCTTGCCCCGGCCGACGGCCATGCAGGCAAGAAACGGGACAATCGGCACGCCGACGATGCCGGCGGCCCAGGTCACCAACTTCATCGGGATCACCGGCTGCAGCGCCGCCAGCGTCAACGCGCCGAGCATTGCCAGCCAATGCCGGTTCATGTCGATGCGAAGGTTCTCCACCCAGACCGTGATGACCTGCTGCATATGCACGCTGAGCAGCGGCTTGATCCCCTCATAGGCCCAGTGCCCCAGCGCATAGCCGACCAGGGCGCCGAGCAGGGAAAACAGCAACGACATGTTGGCGTAGAAGAATGCCCTGTGCCGCTTGCCCAGCATCATCGGCGCCAGCATCACTTCGGGCATGATCGGAAAAATGAATGCCTCGAAGAAACTCAACGTGCACAGGTAGTGCACCGCGCGTGGCGCGCGCGCCCAGGTCAGTGCACGCGCGTAGAAGGCCTCGAACAGACGCATCAACCGATGCCGCCGAGCAGCGGCACGAAACTGACCGGACCGAGCTCTTCCAGCGCAAAGTCCCCTTTGCCGTCCCCGCGCATGCGGATCAGGTTCTGCCGGCTGGGTGAACCCACCGGGGCCACCAGCACGCCGGCCGGGTTGAGTTGTTCGAGAATGCGGCTGGGAATGGTGTCGCCGGCGGCGGTGAGGATGATCGCGTCGAACGGGGCCTCTTCCGGCCAACCCAGCTTGCCGTCGTCGTGGCGCGAGCGCAGGTTGGTCAGCCCGAGCTGACGGAACCGGCGGCGCGCCTGGCGCAGCAGGGCCTCGATCCGCTCGACCGTGTACACCTCGCCCACCAACGCGGCCAGCACGGCCGCCTGGTAGCCCGAGCCGGTACCGATTTCCAGCACCTTGCGCGGCATGTCCCGCTGCCCCTCGAAATGCTCCAGCATGGCCTCGGTCATGCGCGCCACCACCCACGGTTGCGAGATGGTCTGTCCGTGCCCGATCGGCAATGCGTCGTTCTCATAGGCGCGCGAATGCAACGCCTGGTCGATGAAGTGATGACGCGGCAGGTTGCGGATCACGTCGATCACACGCGGATCACGGATGCCTCCTTCCTGCAGGACAGCCGCCAGCCGGTCACGCGCACGTTGTGAAGTCATGCCCTCGCCCTTGAGTTCAGCCGGTGGCAACGGGTAAGTATTCATCGGTCAGGCACCCTCACTCTTGCTGCTCCGGTCCGACGCCATCCCGTCGCTCAGCGTCTGCATCCAACTGCTGACCTTCTCCAGCGCCTGGAACCGCGTCAGATCGACATGGATCGGCGTGACCGAGACGAAACCGCGCCGCACCGCGTTGAAATCCGTGCCAGGCCCGGCATCGTCCACCTCGCCGGCCGGCCCGATCCACCAGATCGGCCGCCCGCGCGGATCGGTCTGCGCGATGCACGGCGCGGAGCGATGGCGGCGCCCCAGCCGGGTGACCTCGAAGCCCTCGATCTTTGCCCACGGGCGATCCGGCACGTTCACGTTGAGGATGGTATCAGCCGGCAGTGGATCGACCAGCAACCGTTGCATCAGCAGCAACACCGCCTGGGCCGCCGAGTCGTAATGCACGCCCTTATGGTTGTCGCTGACCAGGGACACGGCGATGGCCGGAAAACCAAGAAAGCGCCCCTCCATCGCCGCCGACACCGTGCCGGAATAAATCACGTCATCGCCCAGATTGGCCGAGTTGTTGATACCCGATACCACCATGTCCGGCTCCTCATCGAGCAGCCCGGCCAACGCGAGATGCACGCAATCGGTCGGCGTGCCGGCCACCCGGTAATAACCCTTGCCCATCGGCAGCACCCTCAGCGGCGCGTCGAGCGTGAGCGAGTTGCTGGCCCCGGAGCGGTCGCGATCCGGCGCCACTACGGTCACCTCACCCACCACTCGCAGACGCTCTGCCAACACGCGGATACCTGGCGCATCCACGCCATCATCGTTGCTGACCAGAACTCGCATGATGCTCCGCCGAAAACTGCCTGCCTGCGCCACCGACCCATCACGTGGCCACCGCATGATGCTGACAAGTCTACCGTAGCGTGACCGCCGTTTCACTTTGATTTAGCCCATCGACCCGTCACATCTGGCTAGGATGGGTCCATGAAGCCACGCACTTTTCCCCGGATCACCGATGACGATCGCCGTCTGTTCCGCGAAACGATCGGCGATGTGCAGCGACTCGACGCAGTCGCCTCGCCACCGGCGGCCGGCAGGCCTGCACCGCACCCGCACATGCTGGAGGCGGACGAGGCGGCCGTGCCAGCCGAACTGCTGGACATGGCGTTCGACCCCGCCTTGCTCGAAGTAGGCGAGGAGCTCAGCTATCTGCGCGACGGTTACCCGCCGAAGCTGCTGCGCCAGCTCAAGCGCGGCCAGTTCAGCGTGCAGGACGATATCGACCTGCACCAGATGAATGCCGCTGCCGCACAAGCCAGCATCGTCGCGTTCCTGGCCGAAGCCCGACAAACCGGTACCCGTTGCGTACGCATCATCCACGGCAAGGGCCTGCGCTCGAAGGCCGCCGGTCCGGTGCTGAAGACCCTCACCGACCGCATGCTACGCCGGCGTGACGATGTCATCGCGTTCGCTTCGGCACGACCGGCTCTGGGCGGCACGGGAGCGGTGGTGGTGCTGCTGAAAAGCTGACGCACCGCTCACCGTCGCAGGAGCACCGCCCGCCAGCGCGCTCCTACGACGGGGTCAGCGCCAATTCGCGCACGACCACGGTGGCATACGCACCGGCCGGCAGCTCGAATGACAGTTCCAGCGTCGCATTGTCCGGCCAGCGCCAGCGCAGATGGCCAGGCATCAGGCGCAGCGGGCGGCGTTCCTGCTCCATCCGCGCAGCGGTCAGGCCGGTGACCAGGTCATGGTTTGCCGCTCCGATCGCGCGTTCCAGTGCACCGGCTTCGGCTTGCGTCGGCGGTTCGCCCTGCCCCCACAACGGGCCGGACGGATGGATATCGCCACGCGCCAGTCGTTCGGCCAGCACCTCGCTGAACGGCTCCGGGCCGAACCATGAGCGCGAACCCGCCAGCGACCAGACCTCGCCCTCCATGGGGGTGTCCCACCGGCCACGCCCGACCCGTGCCGCCAATACCTCGTTGAATATCTGCGAACGCGCCGCCGACAGCAGCATCGAACGCTGGTTGCGATCGACCCGACGCCCGCCGAACATCGCGCGCGCCTTGGCCACGTTGCCGCCCTCGCGTCCAAAGCGCTGCTCGCCGAAATAGTTTGGCACTCCCCGCGCGGCTATCTGTCGGAGCACCTCTTCCGCTTGCGTCCGATCGCCCTGCACCTCGCGCAACACCAGCACGAAACGATTGCCGCGCAAGGCACCGCGCTTGAGCTTGCGCGAGTGGCGGACGGCCGCCAGCACCTTGACTTCCGGATGCGGAAAGGTCGACCAGTCCGGATCCGGCCGGCCGGCCAATTGCACCGAAAAGGTCTGCCGGGTCACCGCATGGCGATCCTTCATGCCGGCATAGCCGGTCGCGACCGGCGGGACGCCGGCAAACTTCGCCAGTTCGCGGGCGACCCAATCGGTGTTCACGCCGCGCTTCTCCACCCACAGCAGCAGGTGCTCGCCGGCGCCGTCCGCGTTGTAGCCGAGAATCTCCTCGACCTGGAAATCCTCCGGATTGACACGCGACCGGGCGGTCAACGGCGGCGTGCCGCAAGCGTACGGGAGCTCGAACATGGAAACCTTCAGTGGCAGGAGGTGCACATCGTATGCGCAGGCCGACCGGGCAAAATCCGGCAAGCCCCTACAACAGGAAAATCGTGGCGAGGCCCAGGAAGATGAAGAAGCCACCGCTGTCGGTCATCGCCGTGATCAACACACTGGAGCCCAGCGCCGGGTCGCGACCGAACCTGGCCATGAACATCGGGATGCCGACACCGGCGAACGCCGCCAGCAGCAGGTTCAATGTCATCGCCACGGTCATCACCACACCCAGCGATACGCTGTCGTAAAGCAACCACGCCACCAGACCGATGACCCCGCCCCACACCAGCCCGTTCAGCAGCGACACGGTCAGCTCCTTGCGCCACAGTCGCTTTGCGCTGTCGGCACTGATCTGGTTCAGCGCCAACGCACGCACGATCATGGTGATGGTCTGATTGCCGGAATTGCCGCCGATCCCGGCCACGATCGGCATCAGCGCGGCCAGCGCGACCAGGCGCTCGATCGACCCCTCGAACAGGCTGATCACCCGCGAGGCGATGAAGGCGGTCATCAGGTTGACCGCCAGCCACAACCAGCGGTTCCGGATCGAGGCCCATACCGAGGCGAAGATATCCTCTTCCTCACGCAGGCCGACCCGGCCGAGGGCCTCGCTCTCGCTCTCCTCGCGAATCACGTCGACCATGGCATCGATGGTGATGCGACCGATCAGGTGGCCACTCTGGTCGACCACCGGCGCGGTCACCAGGTCATAGCGCTCGAACGCCTGGGCCGCTTCGTTGGCATCGTCGGTCGGGTGGAACGTGTTGACGTCCGGCGCCATCACCTCGCTGACCATCTTCTCGGGCGGATTCACCAACAGCCAGTGCAGCGGCAGCACGCCGGTAAGCACGTTGTCCTGGTTGATCACGAACAACTTGTCGGTCTGCGCAGGCAATTCATCCCATCGGCGCAGGTAACGCAACACCACCTCCAGGCTCACATCCTCGCGGATCGTGACCATCTCGAAATCCATCAGCGCGCCGAGCTGATCGTCCTCGTAGGAGAGCGCCGACTGCACCTGTTCGCGCTGCTGCGAATCAAGGCTCGCCATGAGCTCGGGCAGCACCGCGGAGGGCAGGTCCTCGACCAGGTCGGCAAGCTCATCCGCATCCAGCGGCTCCACCGCGGCCAGGATCTCGTGGCGATCCATGTCCGCGATCAGCGAATCGCGCACCGCGTCGGACACCTCCAGCAGGATTTCGCCATCGCGATCGGCCTTGACCAGTTGCCAGACCGCGAGGCGCTCATCGAGCGGCAGCGATTCCAGAATGAAGGCGATGTCGGCCGGATGCAGCTCGTCGAGCTGCTGTTGCAAAGTCGCCTGCGCCGGGGCCGGCAGCGTCTCGCCCCCGTGCGGGCGCAGTAATTCGACCACCGCCTCGAGCTGGCTGTGCAGGCGTTGCGTGGGGTGCCGGGCCTCGGTCTCGCTCATAGGCGCTCCAGCAACACGCACGCCTGGGCCGCCATCCCCTCACCCCGGCCACAGAAGCCCAGTTTCTCGGTGGTGCTGGCCTTGATGCTTATGCGGCCGATATCGCTGTCCAGGTCGGCGGCCAGATTTTCGCGCATGACCTGCGCGTACGGCATCACCTTCGGCGCCTCGCCGATCACCGTGACATCGGCATTACCCAGCACGTAACCTTGCTGCGCCATCAGCCGTGCGGCATGACGCAGAAACTGCCGGCTGTCGGCATCGCGCCAACGTGCGTCCGACGGCGGAAAATGCTGGCCGATATCGCCCAGCGCCAGCGCGCCGAGGATTGCATCGCACAACGCATGGATCACCACGTCACCATCGGAATGGGCTGCCAGGCCGCGGATATGCGGCACACGCACGCCGGCCAGGACGACGTGATCGCCGTCGCCGAATGCGTGCACATCGAAACCGCTGCCTATCCTCATCAACCTGTCCTTGCCAGCAAAAACTCGGCAAGCGCGAAATCCGCCGCCGTAGTCACCTTGATATTGTCTTCGGCGCCCTCGACCAGCAAGGGCGAAAAACCTGCCAGTTCCATCGCCATCGCCTCGTCGCTGACGTTCACGCCGCCACGGGCTGCCGCACGCAGCGCCGCCGACAACGGGCCGCGCCGGAACATCTGCGGCGTGAAGGCGCGCCAGCGATGTTCCCGCGACTCGGTGCGTTCGACGCGCTCCGCCACGTCCGCGTGCTTGAGCGTGTCACGCAGCGGCGCGGCGAGCAGCCCGCCGTCAGTCGTCGCCGCGCGTTCGATCAGTTTCCCGATGTCGGCCAGCCGCACGCATGGGCGCGCTGCATCATGCACCAGCACGAAATCGGCATCGTCCACCGCATCGGGCAAGGCCTCGAGTCCGGCCAGCACCGACGCGCTGCGCTCTGCGCCGCCTGTCGCACTGAGGATCGGCTTGCCACGCAGCGTACGCAAACCCGGCCAGTATGGGTCGTCGGCCGCCAACGTTACCAGCAGGCCGGCGATCCGTGGATGTGCCGCGAGCCGCTCCAGCGTGTGTTCGATCAGCGGCCTGCCCGCGAGCAACTGGTACTGCTTGGGTCGGTCTCCGCCCGCCCGCGCGCCACGACCGGCTGCCGGCACCACGCACCACAGCTGGGCCGTCATGGCAACCCGCTGGACGCGGACGTGACGGGCGCGGATGCGCTGGCAGGCCGCGCCGGCAGCTCCACCACCTGATAGAACACCTCGCCGGGCTTGATCAGCCCCAGTTCAAGGCGCGCACGTGCCTCGACCGCCTGATCGCCATGCTTGAGATCATGCACGTCGGCGGCAAGCGCCTGGTTGCGCTTCAGCAGCCGGGCGTTGTCGTCCGTCTGCTTCTTCACGGAAATGCGCAAGCTGTCCACCTCCTGCATGCTGCCGTTGCCAAACCACAGCTTGAGCTGCAACCCGACCAGCAAGAGCAGCAACAGCAGGGTGATCCAGCGCAGCATCGGCGGAAAACTCCACTCAACCAGGCAAGCGCGCGAGATTGGGGAACGCGTCACGGCCAGCATAAACGGCAGCACTGCCCAGTTGCTCCTCGATCCGCAGCAACTGGTTGTACTTGGCCACGCGGTCGCTGCGGCACAGCGAGCCGGTCTTGATCTGGGTGGCGGTGGTGGCCACCGCGATGTCGGCAATGGTGGTGTCCTCGGTCTCGCCGGAGCGGTGCGAGATTACCGCCGAGTACTTCGCCGCGTCGGCCATGGCGATGGCTTCCAGCGTCTCGGACAGCGTGCCGACCTGGTTGACCTTGATCAGGATCGAATTGGCGATGTGCTTGTCGATCCCTTCACGGAAGATCGCCGGGTTGGTCACGAACAGGTCGTCGCCGACAACCTGCACACGTTCGCCGATCGCGTCGGTGAGCAGCTTCCAGCCGTCCCAGTCACCTTCGGCCATGCCGTCCTCGATGCTGACGATCGGGTACTGCTTCGCCCAGCTTGCCAGCAACTCGACGAACTCGGCCGAGCTGTACTGCTTGCCCTCCCCGGCCAGGTCGTACTTGCCGTCCTTGTAGAACTCGGAACTGGCGGCGTCCAGACCCAGCAGGATCTCGGCGCCGACCTTGTAGCCGGTCTTGCCGATCGCCTCGAGGATGGTGTCCAGCGCCTCGATATTGGAACGCAGGTTGGGCGCAAAACCGCCCTCGTCACCGACCGAGGTACTCAGGCCACGCCCCTTCAGCACACTCTTCAGCGCGTGGAAGATTTCCGCACCGGCACGCAGTGCCTCGGAGAAACTGGGCAACCCGACCGGCAGCACCATGAACTCCTGCACGTCGATGTTGTTGTCCGCGTGTTCACCGCCATTGATGATGTTCATCTGCGGCACCGGCAACTTGCCCGGCTTGCCATGCGACAAGTATTTCCAGAGCGGCACGCCGGCATGCCTGGCCACCGCATGCGCCGCCGCCATCGACACGCCAAGGATCGCATTGGCGCCGAGCTTGCCCTTGTTCGGCGTACCGTCCAGCGCGATCAGCTTCGCATCGAGGCCTTTCTGGTCAGCTGCGTCAAAGCCGGCCAGCGCACCGGCAATCGCACCGTTGACGTTGGCCACGGCGTTCCGCACGCCCTTGCCGCCGTAACGTGTCTTGTCGCCGTCGCGCAGCTCCACCGCCTCGCGCGAACCGGTCGAGGCTCCGCTCGGCACTGCAGCGCGACCAAAGCTGCCGTCGGCCAGGGTGACTTCGGCCTCCAGCGTGGGGTTGCCGCGCGAGTCAAGGATTTCACGGGCGTGGATGCGGGTGATCGTCGTGGTCATGATTGTCCGTCGTCTGTAGTTGGGTTTTCACCGTAGGGGCGGCTTGCGGGCGATGCTTTTAAGCCGGGATTCGGGATTCGTAAAAGCAAGAACAAAAGCAAAAGTATCGCCCGCGAGCGGGCTCCTACGGCAGCGGGTCCTGTTCGAGGAAGCGGTGGCGCTTGGTCACGGCATCCAGTTCCATCAGGGTTTCCAGCAGCGCCTCCATCTTGTCCAGCGGCCAGGAGTTGGGGCCGTCGGAAAGCGCCTTGGCGGGGTCCGGGTGCGTCTCGGCGAACAGGCCCGCCACGCCGACCGCCACCGCCGCGCGCGCCAGCACCGGCACGAATTCGCGCTGGCCGCCGGAGCTGGCGCCCTGACCGCCCGGCAGTTGCACCGAATGGGTCGCGTCGAACACCACCGGGCACCCGGTGTCGCGCATCACGCTCAGCGAGCGCATGTCCGACACCAGGTTGTTGTAGCCAAAGCTGGCGCCACGCTCGCACACCATGATGTCATCGTTGCCGGCGGACCTGGCCTTGGCGACTACATGCTTCATGTCCCAGGGCGCCAGGAACTGCCCCTTCTTGATGTTCACCGGCTTGCCGGCGCGTGCCACCTTCCGGATGAAATCGGTCTGCCTGCACAGGAAGGCCGGCGTCTGCAACACATCCACCACCGAGGCGACTTCGTCCAGCGGCGTGTACTCGTGCACATCGGTAAGCACCGGCACGCCGATCTGGCGCTTCACCTCACCAAGGATGCGCAAGCCTTCCTCCAACCCCGGTCCACGGAAGCTTTCGCCGGAAGAACGGTTCGCCTTGTCGAAGCTCGACTTGAAAATGAGGTTCACCCCGAGCCGCCCGGTGATTTCCTTCAGCGTTCCGGCGGTATCGAGCTGCAGTTGCTCGGACTCCACCACGCAGGGGCCGGCGATGAGAAACAACGGCTGATCCAGCCCGACTTTGAAACCGCACAATTTCATGGGTATTCACCTCGCGTGCACGAGCGCACCCTGTGCGCGATGCTCTCGTTGTTCATGACCGGTGGGCGGCGCCCGCCGTTCGCGCACAGGGTGCGCACCTACCGCTCCTGCGATCATGCCATGGCCTGCTTGCCAGCCAGTTTGTGGCCATCGCGCACCGCCTTGTACTCGCGCGCGGCGCGCACAAAACCGCTGAACAGCGGGTGGCCATCGCGCGGGGTCGAGGTGAATTCCGGGTGCGCCTGGCAAGCGAGGAACCAGGGATGGTGCTGTGGCGACAGCTCGACGATCTCCACCAGCAGGTCGTCCATCGACTTGCCGGAAATCACCAGACCCAGATCCTCGAACGATTGCCGGTAACGGTTGTTGAATTCGTAGCGGTGGCGGTGGCGCTCGCGCACCACGTCCTGCCCGTACATGGCCCGCGCCAGCGTGCCCGCCTTCAGGCGGCATTCCTGTGAACCCAGGCGCATGGTGCCGCCCAGGTCGGAACCCACGCTGCGCTGCTCGACTTCACCGCTGGCCGTTGTCCATTCGGTGATCAGGGCGATCACCGGGTTGGGCGTGTTGCGGTCGTTTTCGCTGGAATCCGCATCGGCCAGTCCGGCGACGTTCCGGGCGAAATCCACCACCGCGGCATGCATGCCATAGCAGATGCCGAAATAGGGCACGCCATGCTCACGCGCGAACTTCGAGGCCAGCACCTTGCCCTCGAAACCGCGCTTGCCGAAACCGCCGGGAACCAGGATCGCATCGGCCTTGCCAAGTACCTCGGCCGCACCCCTGGATTCGACCTGCTCGGAGTCGATCCAGTCCAGGTTCACCCGCGTCAGCTGCTTGATGCCGCCATGGCGCAGGGCCTCGCCGAGCGACTTGTAGGCATCCTTGTGCTCGACATATTTGCCGACGATGGCCACGGTGATCTCATCCTTCGGATGTTCCACCGCATCGACCGTGCGTTGCCACTCGGACAGGTCGGCCGGCTTCGCATCCAGGCCAAGCCGCTTCACCACGATCTGGTCCAGCCCCTGCTCGTGCAGCCACAGCGGTTGCTTGTAGATCACGTCGACATCGGCCGCGCTGATCACGGCATTTTCCGGCACGTTGGTGAACAGCGCGATCTTCCGCCGTTCCGCCTCCGGCAACGGCTCCTCACAACGGCACAGCAGGATGTCGGGCTGAATACCGATCGAACGCAGCTCTTTCACCGAGTGCTGGGTCGGCTTGGTCTTGATCTCGCCGGCAGCCTTGATATATGGCACCAGGGTGAGGTGGATGAACACCACCTTCTCCGGACCGTGTTCGATGCGCAACTGGCGGATCGCCTCCAGGAAGGGCAGCGACTCGATGTCGCCCACGGTGCCGCCGATCTCCACCAGCGCCACGTCGAAACCGCGCGTCGCCTCATGGATGCAGTGCTTGATCTCGTCGGTGATGTGCGGGATCACCTGCACGGTGGCGCCGAGATAGTCGCCGCGGCGCTCCTTGCGGATCACCGATTCGTAGATCTTGCCGGTGGTTATCGAATTCTTGCCGGACAGTCGGGTGCGCACGAAGCGCTCGTAGTGGCCGAGATCGAGGTCGGTCTCGGCGCCGTCGTCGGTCACGTAGACCTCGCCGTGCTGGAACGGACTCATCGTGCCCGGATCCACATTGATATAGGGATCGAGCTTCATCATGGTGACCGAAAGGCCGCGCGCTTCCAGAATGGAGGCGAGCGACGCCGCAGCAATGCCCTTGCCAAGCGAGGACACCACACCGCCGGTGACGAAAATCAGGGGGGTCATGGAAAGCAGCCGTGCTGGAAATAGGCATTTTAGCTGCAGAAGCGCCGTACGGCGAGATGGCGGGCAAAAAATTCGTCCGATCGGTTCATTTCCAGCGTGGCGCGGCGGGTGAACCATCGGGTACAGGCTGCTAGCATGCGTGGATGCACAACCCCATTCCCGCCCGGATTGCGGCCCTGCGCACCGCCATGAAAGAGCACGGCGTTGCCGCAGTGCTGGTACCCAGCGCCGACCCCCACCTGTCCGAGTACCTGCCGGCACACTGGTCTGCACGCGAATGGCTGTCCGGTTTCACCGGCTCGGCCGGCACCCTCATCGTCGGCCACCACCAGGCCGGGCTGTGGACCGACTCGCGCTATTTCGCCCAGGCTGAACAGCAACTGGCCGGCAGCGGCATCGAGCTGATGAAGCTGCGGGTACCGCACAAGCCCGAGTACATAGAATGGCTGCAACAGCACCTGGCCGAAGGAGACACGTTGGCGGTAGCCGGCGACAGCATGGCCGTGAGCGCGTGCAAGGACATGCAAAGCCGGCTGACCAGCATCGGTGTCACCGTGCGGACGGACCTGGACCTGCCCGGCACGATCTGGCCGGAGCGCCCCGCCCTGCCATCGATGCCCGTATTCGCCCATGATCCGGCCTTCGCCGTCACCGGCCGCGCCGACAAGCTCAAGCGCGTGCGCGCCGCGATGCGCAGGCTCGGCGCCAGCCATCACCTGTTGTCCAGCCTGGACGACATCGCCTGGCTGACCAACCTGCGCGGCAGCGATGTCGAATGCAATCCGGTGTTCCTCGCACACCTGCTGTTGCTGCCTGGTGATCGGGCTACCCTGTTCGTCCAGCGCGGCAAGCTCGATGATGCACTGGTCGCCGCGCTGGCCGCGGACGGCATCGGCATCGCCGATTACGACGCGACCGGCTCGAGCCTGGCCGAGCTCGGCAAGGACGACAGTCTGCTGCTGGACGGGCGCCGCGTGGTCAGTTCCATTGCCGCCGCGATTCCGCCGGAAGTGGCCCGGATCGATGCGGCGAACCCCAGTACGGCACTCAAGGCGATCAAGACCCCTGCCGAACTGGATCATATCCGTGACGTGATGCGTCGCGACGGCGCCGCCCTGGTTCGCGGTTTCCGTCGCCTGGAACAACGCCTGGCCGCCGGCATGACGGTTACCGAACTGGATGTGGACAGGTTGCTGCACGAGGAGCGCTCAGCGCAGCCCGGCTGGATCGGCGAGAGCTTCGCCACGATCGCCGGCTACCAGGCCAACGGCGCGCTGCCGCACTACCGCGCCACCCCGGAATCACACAGCACGCTGCACAGCAAGGGCCTGTTGCTGGTCGATTCGGGCGGCCAGTACCTGGGCGGCACCACCGACATCACGCGCGTGCTGGCGCTGGGCGAAACCACCAGCGAGCAGCGCCGCGACGCCACGCTGGTACTCAAGGGCATGATCGCGCTGTCGCGCGCACGCTTCCCGAAAGGCGCCAGCGGCCCGCAAATCGATGCCTTGGCGCGCGCGCCGCTATGGGCTGCGGGCATGGATTACGGCCATGGCACCGGCCACGGCGTCGGTTACTTCCTCAACGTGCACGAAGGTCCGCATGGCATCCGCCCGCCGGCAGCAGGCGGCGCCCTGGTGGCGCTGGAGCCGGGCATGATCAGCTCGATCGAGCCGGGGCTCTACAAACCCGGGCGGCACGGCATCCGCCACGAGAATCTGGCCCTGGTGATCGAGGCCGAGCAGTCCGAGTTCGGCGAATTTCTCGGGTTCGAAACGTTGACGCTGTGCCCGTTCGACCGCCGCGCGCTGGAGCCAGGCTTGCTCGATCCGCAAGAGCGTGCCTGGCTGGACGACTACCACGCGAACGTCCGCGCCGCACTCAGCCCGCTGCTCGAAGATGCCGACCTGGAGTGGTTGAATCGCCACTGCGCGCCACTTTGACCGCTGCCGGGACTCCTGGCCTCGGCAACGGCACGATCAACCCGCCGCCGATACGCTCGGCGCCGCGCGTCGAACGGGCGGACGCGAAGATCACCTGGTCGCCGCCGTATGGTCCGACAGGTCCTTAAGATACGGTGCGATCTCTTTGCCCGGCACCCCGGCTGAGCGCATTTCCTGCACCGCCTCCCGCAGTTGCGGCAGGCCTTCCGCGCGGCGGCCCAGGCGCAGCAGGATGTGCGCCTTGAGCGCCTTCAGCACCGCCGCGCGACCGGGATCGGACGTGCTGGCCTGGTAGGCGACCGGGTCGACGTGCTCGACCAGGGCCAACGCCTCGGCATGGCGGCCCAACTGACTGAGCACGTCGGCGCGCGCCGCACGCGCCGCCTGCACGGAAGGACTCTGCTCGCCGGACACCACGAGCAGTCCGCGCTCGGCGGCCTGCAGGTCGGACAGTGCTGCCTGCAAGTCACCGACTTGCTGCTCCTGCGAGCCGAGGTTGAGCTGCTCGACCAGGGTGTACTGGTTGGTGCTGCCCCAGCGCGCACGCGCACGCTCATAGACGTCGCGCTGGATACTCAGCGATTTCGCCGCGTCCCCATCGAGCGAGTACAGGTAACTGAGCGAGCTCAACGCAGTGATCGTGCCCTGTCCGCTGGCACCCTGCGACGCCTCGTAATCGGCCACCGCCTGGCGGGTGGCGGCAATGGCCTCGGCGTAGCGGCCTTGCGCACGCAGCGCATCGCCCAGTCGCGAAGATGCCAACGCCAGCACGGCCAGGCCGACCCGCTGCTGCGTATAGGCCGGCCCGGCCAGGACCTGCCGGGCGATTCGCGCGGCCGCGTCCGCATGGTCCAGCCGCAGTTCGCAACCGGCGATACCCAGCAGCAGGTGTGCCGACATCAGCGCGTCATCTGGGTGCAGGATCTTCTGCATGGTCTGCGCCGCCTGGTAATTGTCCAGCGCCGCCTGCACCTGCATTTGCTGATAGGCCAGGTCGCCGCGCGCCAGGTGCGAGCGCAGGCTGATCTCCGACACCGACTGGCGGCGCGTGCCGGCCGCTGCGTCGGCGCGATCGAGCCGGACCTTGGCCTGCTTGAACTGCGACATGTGCGCCTGCATCACCACCAACTCGTATTCGGCCAGCAGGCTGCGCTCGTCACTGTCACCCACCGTGCGCTCCAGCAGGTCGGCGGCCAGTTGCAATTGCACCATCGCCTTGCCGTAGTCGCCGGTGCTGCGGTACGCGCGCCCCAGGGTCTGGCGCAGGCTGGCCGCCAGCAGCGGCGCCTTGCCGAAACGTTGATCCAGCCGCAGCGCCGCGGCGTCGAGAATCTCGCTCAGGCGCGGATTCCTCTCGTACCAGGCCGGCGAGTCGCCGCCGATACCGGCGCCGAGCAGGTCCTGATTGAGAAAGCGGTTGGTGGCGGTGGCAAGTGCCGCCTGATGCTGTGCATCGTCACGCGCCAGCCGCGCGCGCTGGAACTGCCACAGGCTCATGCCCAGGCCGATCAGCAACGTCAGCAGGGCCGCCGCGATCCAGGGCCGGCGCGCGCGACTGCGCTCGAGCCGATGCTCGGCGATCCGTGCCCGCGCCTCGGCGTGATGCAACCGCGCGCGCTCGACCTTGCGCGCCTGCCGCCGCCGCAGCCGCGCGCACAGCTCGCCGACGCTGCCGAGCCGGCGCGCGGGCGTGCCATCGGTGGCCGCGGCAATGTCCTCGCGCAGCAGTTCGTCCCCGATATCGGCCTCCCACCCCGGCGCCAGCGGACGCCGCAGATCACCGACACTCAGCTGGTACAGCATCAGACCCAGCGCATAGACATCGCTCTGCACGCTTGGCGCGTGGCCGGCCAGCAACTCAGGCGCCAGATACAACGGGGTGGCGCTGGAATCGCCGATCGCCTGGGTCATGGTCAAGCCCATCGCGGTGATGCCCAGCTCCTGCAGACGCTCCGGCTCCAGCAGCCGGCTGGAACCGAAATCCGCCAACCGCGGTTGCCAGCCGTCTCCATGCGGCTGCATCAGCACATTGGCCGGCTTGATGTCCTTGTGCAGCACGCCAACGCCATGCGCGGCGGCGATCGCGGCGGCGATCTGCAGGAACAATTGCAGGCGCTGCGATTGATCGAGGCTTGCCAGACCGGGTTCACCCTCGGCCCAGCGGGCCAGATCCGGGCCGCCGTACTCGCACTCCAGATAATACGGCGCCGTGGCAAAGTTCCAGTCGATCACCCGCACGAAATCGTCGCGATCGCCCAGGCTTTCGTGCAACAGCCGATGAATGGTGGCCTCGCGCTTGAGCGCCGCCAACCGTTCGCCGTCGACGCTGAACTTGTATACCCGCAGCTCGCCGGTCTTGTCATGCCGGGCCAGCCAGGCCTCGTTGCCGCGCGAAGGGCCAAGTTGCTCGCGCAGGCGGAAATGCTCGCGTCCCGGCACGCTCTGACCGGCAGCCAGGTCGAGTCGGCTGTGCAGGCGCCGGCCGGATACCGTGCGCTCCACCGGACCGCACAGGCGATAGCCGACCCGTGGCACGTTGACGATGCGCGCGTGCTCGGCGGCGCCGAGCACCTTGCGCAGCTTGGCCACCGCATTGGCCAGCACGTTGTCCACGGTGGGGCGGCCGGCCCACACCGTGTCGAACAGCTCCTCGCGCGGCACCACCTCGTCGGCATGGTGCAACAGACAGGCCAGCACCTGCAGCGGCCGGTGCTCCAGTTCCACCACCCGCCCGCCCACGCTCAGCTCGCCCCGCGCCTCGTCAAATTCGGCGTTGCCGAAGGCGTAGCGGTACAGCGGTTGTTCGTCGCCCTGCCCGACCGTTTGCATGCGCACCCCCGGGAGCCTGCCGGACCTTGGCAGGCCGGCAGCCTGCCGAACAACTATGCCGCAGTTGCTGGTCGGGTGCGAGCGCTTTTCGAGCCGGCGCACGGGCTCCCGTTAGCCATCCGTTAGACCGTCGTGACGACTTCCCGGGGCCGGATGTGGGCCAATGCGTGGCAAGCCTTCGTTACCGCCATCGACCCTGAGGACCTGTCATGTCTTGCGCGCACTCACCGGTTCCGGCACTCGCCCTGATCGTGCTGGTCGGCCTGGCGGGCTGCGATCGCCACGTGAGCTGGGTCGATCTCGATGCCAGCGGCTGCAACGACGCCCGGATCAGCGCGATGAACCAGGACGCCGCCCTGGTGCACCAGATGGGCGCGGTGTGCGCGGTGAACGGCAAGGCCGCCGCCGCCGACCGGCTGCGCTGCCACGGCAACACGCTGCAGGTGGCTTGCCGGGACTGAGCGCCTGCTGCGGGTCCAGGTACAGGCCGATGTATCCACCACCCAAACGAGGAACAGACCATGCGCGGAAAAATCATCCAGTACAACGGCGCCGACGGCAGCGGCACGATCGTGATCGACGGCAGGCAACACCGCTTCGCGCTCGACGCCTGGCGCGGCGACAAGGCGCCCGCGGTCAACAAGGTGGTCGAGGTTACGCTCGACAACGATGTCGTCACGACGGCCGTGGCGGTAGGCGACGACATGCTGCTGAAGGAAAAGGCGGCCGAACTCGGCGGCAAGCTGGGCACGCTGCTGCACAAGATCCCCACCTCGATGCCGCCCTCCGGCGGCGCCGCGGCCGCCGCCACACCCGCACCCACCACCGGCGCTGCGCCGGGCGGCGCGGCGATGACCGGTTCGATCGTCGAACGCTATGGCATACCGATTCTGGTGGCGTACCTGCTGTTCCTGCTCGGTACCCTGGCCTTCAACGCGATCTCGGTGTCGATGCTCGGTCAGAGCATGGGCAAGTCGCTGTTCGATATCTCCAGCGCGATGAGCCAGTTCGGCGGCAGCGGCGGCGGTGGCATCAAGGTCCTGTTGCTACTGGCCTACGCCAGTATCGCCACGCCGCTGGTGTGGCGCGACCGCCGCGCCTGGTTTGCCCTGGCGCTACCGCTGCTGGCCTTGCTGTGGGCGATCTTCACTGCCGTGCATGCGCTCAACTCGCTCGGTGGTGAACTTGCCGAGGGCATGTCCGACTTCTTCAGCATCGGCTTCGGCTTCTACCTGTCCCTCATCGCCTCGCTGGCACTGGCCGTACTCGGCGTGAAGCGGGCGCTCAGCGCGCCCTGAGCCGCCTGTCCGCGCGCCATCGCGGCAACCCACCCGTCCAGATCGGAGAAACCCCATGAACATTCGCGGCAAGACCCTTCCGACTCTGTTTGCCACGCTGCTGCTTGCCGCCTGCAGTGGCGGCATGAGCGGCACCTACGAAGGCGCCTACGGAATGGTGACGCTCGCCTTCCACGGCAGCAAGGTCGACATCACCGTGATGAACCAGACCCATGAACTGTCCTACAGCACCGACGGCGACAAGATCATTCTGGAATCGCCCCAGGGCAAGCTGGTGGTCCCACGCAACAAGGACGGCTCACTCGACACACCATGGGGCACGTTGAAGAGGAAGGACTGACGCGCACCTGCCAGGCCGGCCTGCTTTCCCATGCCATCAACGAGGAATTCGATCATGCACCTCAAATATCTACTGCTCAGCGCGCTGGTCGGCAGCACGCTCGTGGCCTGCAGCGGCGACAAGCAGGTCGGACAAGGTTCGCCTCAGGCACGCGCCAGCCGTCCGGCAGCGGCCACCGGCAACGCCAGCGCGGCGCAGGTCGCGGCGCAGGCGCGCGGCGACGTGGACTGCCCGGCCGCGGTCAAGACCGCACATCCGCCGGGCACGCCAGTGGACGATGTGGTCGGCGTGCGCCCGGGCATGCGCTACGAGGAAGCCGCCAACGTGGTGATGTGCACCCATCCGCTGCTGGTGGTCACGGCCGAGACCGGCCGCGGCTTCCAGATCCAGACCTACGGCCAGACCATCCGCCAGGGTTTCAGCGCGCGCTTCGCTGAGCCACGCGTGCAAAAGACCGGGCGGCAAATCGTGCAGGAGATGGAACGCGATGCGATGGACCGCGGCATGAACGTCATGCGTCACGACATGAAGCCGGGGCAAACCAAATGGTTTGTCAGCACCATGGGCATGCCCGGCCAGGAAAAGGTGATCAGCGCCGCGCGCGAGGAATGGTTCGACGAGGGGCGCAATCCGACCATGGACAGCGTGGAACAGGCGCTGACCGCCAAATACGGTACGGCTACGCAGAAGCTGGACCAGGGCAGCTATTGGCAGGCGCGCTGGGCCTACGATCCCCGCGGCCGACTGATCACCGAGACTTCACCGCTGTACAACACCTGCAGCGGCGTGTCCGATCCGGATGACGGCATGAGCCTGTCGGCGAGCTGCGGTGTGATCGTCCAGGCGATGATCCAGCCGCTGCGCAGCAACCCGGCGCTGGCCCAGTACCTGCAGGTCGGCGTGGTCGACGAGGCTGGCGGCTACCAGGCGCTGACCGACACCAAACAGGCCCTGCAGGCCATGGACGCGGCGCGCCGGGCAAAACAGGTGCAGGACGCCAGCAGGAATGCGCCAGCACCTCAATTGTAGGAGACCGTCATGCGACCTTTCCCAAACCTGTTTGCCACGCCCGTATCCAGATACACGGTTCGCACCGTGTCCTTCTGCCTGGCCCTGCTCGCCGTGTTGCTTGGCGGCTGCGGCAAACCGCCTGCACCCAACGCCGGCGGCACGGCAGCGGCGACACCGAATCCAACTGGCGTCGCGGCAACCGATGCCGCATCACCCATTCCCGGTGACGCGGCACCGACGGCCCGGATGGCCGCCGGCGGCCTGGCCGGCCGCAGCGGCGAACTGACCAATCCCGACAATCAGACCATGGTGTTCCTCTACTACGACCTGGCCGGCATCGCGCCGCCGATCGACCAATGGGTGGAGCAGGACAATCGCGTGAACTACGCGCGCGGCGCCGACAAGGCCGCCCAGCGCGCCACCGCCAGGGCCGCGTTCGAGGCCGGCATGGCCAGCGTGCGCGGCGTCGGCGTGATCCACCTGACCGCCAACGCCAACCTCAGCGAATACGACCCCACCTACGGTGAGTTTACCGTGGGGGCGCTGGCGCCCGGCTCGGCCTACACCTTCCAGGCGCTGGGCCAGAAAGTGGAAGTGACATTCGACAATGGCCTGACCGCGCAAAGCTGGAGCGTGCCAAAAGAGCAGGCGCAAGCCATCGTCGACAAGATCGGCCGCGACCGGCTCACCGTGGACACCACACTGAAGATCGACAAGGTGCTGCCCCGCCCCGACGGCGGCACGATCGTTTCGCGCATCGTTTCCTGGAACCTGCGCAACGCGCGCGACGGCACCACGGTCGCCCGGGTGCAAGTGGCAAATCGCTGATCTGCACAGACAAGCGTGCCAGGTATCGGCACGGTCGCACTGATTCCACCCACTGCCAGCCACACTGAAGGAGTCATCCGATGAACACCCATCACATCAGCAAGACTGCGGGTCTTGCCGCCCTGGTCACCACCTTGCTGCTGGCCGCCTGCGGGCAGCAGACGTCGACGGCGCCCTCGCTGTCGGGAACCTACAGATCACCCGATGAACAGGGATCCATCACGTTTCATCCCGACGGGACGGTGCTCCTGCACGTGGGTGGCCAGAACATTGCAACCACCTACACTCTCGCCGGCGACCAGGTGGAGATCAAACCACCTGCAGGTTTGGGCCCGGGCGCGGGCCCAAACCTGCATTTGAAGATCGATGAGAACGGATGCCTGTACGGCGACCTCGGCGGCATGGATCCCCACGAGAAAGCGTGCATAAGCAAATGAGGTTGCATTCGCCACGCCGACCCTGATCGGCGAGACGAAATTTCAAGGATTCGTCCACGTGCAGCTTCGGCCCCTGGCAGAACCTTCATCACGCCCGGCCCGCATCCGCCGATCGTACGTCCATCGGACAGAGGAGAAACGGCATGCCTCCGACTCAGACCGTGAAAATCGGCAAGCGCTCGATCGGAACCCGCTGCTGGCCGCTGCTGTGCGCTGTCGGCATCGCCGTGCTGACCTCGGGCAACGTGCATGCCGTGACCGCACACGACCTTGGCAGCGCGCAACTGCAGCCCATCTACGGTACCTACGCGCCGCAAGGCAACTGCCAGCGCGAGCCGCGCATCGTGGTGGACGGCTCCGGCTTCAGTTACCAATACGGCGGCCAGGTCGTACACCCACGGACCTTCGAATGGGCGGTCAGTTACGGCGGGCCGGAGTACCAGGGCGCCAGCTTGTGGTTCTTCCCGTTCGTGGTGAACGAAAACGACTTCGGCCGGGTGCTGATGACCGTCAATCCGAACGAGAAGGTCGGCACGCTCAGCGTCGAAGCCGACCTTGCCAAGGGGCCATCACTGCCGCCGTTGCAGGCGGCACTGGTCCGCCACTCGCCCTACGCCAAATGCAAGGGCACGGCGCCGGCGGCGGAAGCTGCCAGGCCAGCCGTACCCGCGCCGGCCGGAGCCGCGGCCGCGCTCGACTGGAGCAACCTGCCGACCATGGTCGGCAGACATCCGGGAGAGTTCGACCTGTTCGGCACCGGCCCGATCGCGGCGGCCTCGAAGCGCCTGCTCGGCACCCGGCTGGATGTATTGCGCCGCAACCTCGATGTCGCCGGCCCGCTGGCACGCGACGGACACATCTACTACCTGAGCGGCAACGCACCGCACCGGGGCGGCGAGGACATGGCCTACGTGTTGATCGATGGCGCCCAGCACGCGGTGCAGGTCGGGCTTTGGGAGCATGGCAAGCTCAGGGTCTACGCGCCGCCGGGCGGTCGCATCGCCCCACCGGGCGAAATTCGCCAACTGCTGGATCGCAGTCCGCCGGAATCAGCCGTAGCCGCCCCGGGCGTGCCGTGGCAGATCCGTTCCATCGATGGACGGCCGCCGTTGGCCTTGGCGCTCGCTGCCGCATCGACCAGCATCAAATCCCTCAGCGTGTTCTGCGATCACGGGCGGCCGCTGCTGGCCATATTGCTGCATCGTGCGCCGCCGTCGACGCCACTCACCTTCACCATGGTGTTCCGCGGCGGACTGGTCGATCTGTCGATGGGCCGTGGCAACCAGGAGGCCACGTTGTGGATGGCGGATCTGGGTGGATCGTCACTGCCACGCATGTTGTCCAGCCAGACCGGTGTCGCCTACCTGCGGCTCAACGGCACCCTGCAGGGCGAGCTGTCGATGCAGGGCGCGGCGGTGGCTTCGCAGGCGGCGCTGGCAGGTTGCGGGCGCCATCAAGCCGGCGCAACCGCACCGGCGCGAAATCGACCATCGGCTGCACGCTGACCAGGCCGAGCCCGTATCGCCCAACCGCCTCACGTGCCATCGCGGCACGCCCGCGCGAACCTCGCTAGACTCAGGCACACTGCGCTGTACGCCGCAGCGCCTCACGCCCGAGAGAGCACGCATGAGTTACGTCGATGGTTTCGTGGTACCCGTTCCGCAGAAAAACCTTGCCGCCTACCGCCGCATGGCGCGCCGGGCCGGCACGGTCTGGCGCGAGCACGGTGCACTGGAATACATCGAGTGCGTTGCCGATGACGTCGAGCCGGGCAAACGCACGTCCTTTCCGCAGGCGGTCAAGCTCAAGGAGGGCGAGGTCGTGGTGATGTCGTGGATCATCTACCGCTCCAAGCGCGACCGCAATCGCATCAACAAACTGGTAATGGCCGACCCGCGGCTGGCCGCGATGATCGACCAGGCAGCGCTGCCGTTCGACGCCAAGCGCATGTTCTCCGGGGGATTCAAGATCCTTGTCGATCTCTGAGACGGGGGAATCGGGAGTGTTCAAGGAATATCTCCAGCATGACGCCACCGGCCTGGCCGAACTGATCGCCGGCGGCGAGGTATCGGCCGGCGAAGTACTGGAGGCGGCGCTGGCGCGGGCGGCCGAGGTCAACCCGCAATTGGCGGCCATCTGCATTCCGATGGAAGATATCGCGCGGCAGCGCGCGCAAGCCGCACTGCACGGCCCGTTTGCCGGCGTACCGTTCCTGCTCAAGGACATCGGCCAGGATTACGCCGGCGTACCGAGCACGTCCGGCAGTCGCGCGCTGCGCCACTGGGTGCCGCAGCAACACGCGGAAGTGGTTCGCCGTTTTCTGGATGCGGGGCTGGTGGTGTTCGGCAAAACCGCCACCCCCGAGTTTGCCTTGCGTGCCGAGACGGCGCCGCGGATCTGGCAGCGACCCACGCGCAACCCGTGGGATCCGGAACGCACGCCGGGCGGCTCATCCGGCGGCTCCGCCGCGGCGGTGGCGGCCGGCATCGTGCCGGCCGCCGGGGCCTCCGATGGTGGCGGTTCGATCCGCATTCCGGCGTCCTATTGCGGTCTGTTCGGACTGCGCCCATCGCGTGGCCGCGTACCCAGCGGCCCGGACCAGGGCGAGGTATGGGAGGGCGCCTCCAGCCAGCACGTGCTGAGCCGCAGTGTGCGCGATTCCGCGCGCCTGCTCGACATCATCGCCGGACCTGAGCCTGGCGATCCTTTCGTCATCACCCCACCCGCGCAGCCATTCGCGGACGCCATCGCCCGGCCACCCCGGCCGCTGCGCATCGGCTACTGCACCGACTCGCCATTGGGCACGCCTGTGCATGCCGAATGCATCCAGGCCGTGCTGCACACGGCGAAACTGCTGACCGGACTCGGCCACGCGGTGGAGCCGGCGGCGCCTTCCTATGACGGCAAGGCACTCGCACGCAGCTACATCAGCATGTACTTCGGCCAGACCGCGGCCAGCGTGGCACAGGCACGCCGGCTCACCGGCGCCGGCGACCGGGCGTTCGAGCTGGAGACACGCATTCTCGCCCTGCTCGGCCGCACCCTCGGCGCCGGCGACTACGTGGACGAACGGCTGCGCTGGAACGACTACGCACGCGCGCTGGGAAAGTTCCACCGGAGCTACGACCTGTATCTCACGCCGACCACTGCCCAGCCACCGAACCGTATCGGCGAACTTGCCACGCCGCCCGTCCAGCGCGCCGCCGCCAGCATCGTGCTGGCGCTGCATGCCGGCCGCCTGCTGCACAAAAGCGGCACGGTCGACCAACTGGTGACCACCAGCCTGCAACGCGTGCCGTTCACCCAGTTGTCCAACCTCACCGGCACGCCGAGCATGTCGGTACCGCTGCATTGGGCGCCGATCGGACCGGGCGGCACCGAGCTGCCGTTCGGTGTGCAGTTCGTGGCCCGCTTCGGTGACGAGGCCACCTTGCTCCAGCTCGCCGCACAACTGGAGCAGGCGCAGCCATGGGGCACGCGACGGCCGGTCCTGTGAATGGCCAGGCCCTGTGTGCTCAGGGCTGCCGCGGCGCGCGTCGATCCTGGCCGTCCTGACGCAGCACCAGCGCACGGACCGTGCCGGCGGCATCGCGCTCGAACTCGAGCTGGGCGTCGACCACGGTATAGAAGAAATGATCCTTCGACCTCGCGTACACTGGGAAGGCAGCCTGGCCGGTCAACTGTGCATACAGCTGGTCGTGCTCGACCGTGATCGCGAACTGCACACCGGGCGCGAGCGTGTAACGCCCCACGTATTCACGCAACAACACGGGGTCGAGCCGAACGCTGTTGCCGCCGCCAACGGCTTCGGCGTTCTTCGTGCGCACCGCATGCCGGTCATGCCCGTTTTGATGAAACATCAGTGCATTGACCTTGCCGTCGGCGTCACGCTCGAAGTCGATGGTGATCGGCGCCACCCTGGCAAAAAATGCGTCGCTGGCACGGGCGTACAGGGGAAACGCACCCTGCCCGGTCGCCCGCGCAAACAACTGGTCACCCTGCCGCGTCACCGTCAACACGAAACCCGGCGACAGCGTGTACTGCCCCGCGTAGGCGTCGAGCTGCGCCGCCGGCACGGTGATCGCCTTGTGCACCTGCGGCAGCGGCATGGATGGCAGCAGCGCCGCAAAACCCAACGCCTGCGGTGTGCCGGTGCCACTGGCCAGGATCACCACGCCACGACGGCCGTCGCCGGTCCAGCCGATGAAACTGCTGTAGCCGCCGGTTTCGCCGTTGTGCCAGACGACGTCTCCGTGCGGCGTGTGGCGGATCATCCAGGCCAGACCGATGCGATCATCGCCGCCGATGTCGCGCCGCGGCTCATGGGTCAGGTGCATGGCTGCCACCAGTGGCGTTTCCAGCAAGCCCATATTGGCCTGCAGATAGCGCAACATGTCGTTGCCGGTGCTCAACAACGCACCGGCGCCACCCAGTGCACCGAACTGCCAATGCTCCGCCCGCTTGCCTTCTTCGTCATGGCCTACAGCCAAATCCTTGCGCATCGACGCAGTCAGTTCGACACCCGTGGAATCCATGCCCAGCGGCACCAGCACGACGCGTTGCACAAGGGCGCCATACGATAGTCTCGAGCGCTGCGCCAGCGCCTCACCGAGCAGGCCGAAACCGAGGTTGGAATACTCGTACGCCGCGCCGGGATCACGCGGCAGGCTGTAGCCGGCAAGGAACGCCTTGAGGCGGTCATGGCCATAGTCGGCGTAGGGATTGCCGAGATCGGCCGGCTGCAGGTTGCCCGGCAATCGCGGCAGGCCTGAAAACTGTTCGGCCAGCAGACCGAGCGTGATCGGCTTGCCATCACGCGAAGGAATCCTGTAATCCGGCACCAAGCTCGCAACCGGGGTATCGAGCGTCCAACGCCCGGCCAGTACGCCCTGCGCCAGCAGCAGCGCCGTAAAGGTCTTCGTCACCGAACCGATCTCGAACACGGTGTTGCCGTCCGGAGCCTGGCCGTTGGCCAGCTTGCCGAAACCAGCCAGTTGGGCGCGGCCATCGTCCACCATCGCGACCACCATCGCCGGATAGACCCCGTCTTCGGTGTATTGCTGCGCCACCTTGGCGATGCGCGGCGGCAACACCGGCGACGCGACCACAGCTGCGGCCGGCAGCACCATCGCCAAGGCGGTCCCAAGTATCCGTTTCAACAAGCGATTCATTTCGTCGGCCAGCGTCAGTGTACGCCGGCCTGGACAGGGAAGAAGCGGTGCGCGCCGGTGCGCGCATGGGCAACACCGGCCAACAGGCCGCACGAGCGCGCGATCGCAGCCGGATGACGACGACAGGCCATGGCCCTTCCCTCGCCGGCGGCCCCAGGTTGGTTCATTCGTTGGCCTGGGGGTGCCCCGCGGCGCCTGCCGGTACCAGCCGCAGATCCTGGAAGTCGAAGCTAAAATCCGTCAGCGGCGAGATCGGTTGCATGCGCATCTCGCGGATATGCCCATCCATGTCCAGCGAGAAATAGACGAAGGCGTCGGCATCCAGCGAGCGGTCGTCCCAGCGTACGGTGAAGCTGTCATGCTGCCACGGCGTCATCGTGCCGACCAGTTGTTCGGTCTTGCTGAAGCGCAGGCGCAGCTTGCCGTGTTCCCGGGTGATGATGACGTCGCCATACCACGGGTCGCGATAGGTGCCGGCATAATCGGCCAGCGGCAGCGAGGGCTTGCTGCGTTTGTCGCGCGCCTTTTCATGCTTCGCCACACTGTCGTCGGCCTTGGCCTCGGCGTGTTCCACGGCTTTCTGGTACACCGCGACCCAATCGGTCTTGTTGGACGGATTCAGGTACGCATCCAGCACGCGGTAGGTCACCGCGTTGAACGCGGCACCGGACTGCTGGTTGGTCAGCACCACCACGCCCAGGTCGAGTTTCGGCACCATCGTCACGCGCGACACGAAGCCGGGCCAGCCACCGGTGTGCCAGACCAGTTTCCGGCCCATGTAGTCGCTGAGGAACCAGCCCTCGCCGTAACCGTAGAAGTCCGGTGTGAGCTGGGCCATTTCGGGAATCGATGGCTTTTTGATCGGGATCGGGGTCAGCATCGACCACATTTCGCGGTGGCTCTTCTCGGAAAACACGCGCTGCGCTTTGCCGTCGGTGCCTTGCGTGGGCAAAGCCCCGCCGGCCAGTTGCACATTCATCCACTTCGCCAGGTCGTGTACGCTGGCGTAGATGCCACCGGCGCCCGGATCGTTGAGCCAGGCCATCGGCGGCACCGGCTTGATGTCCTTGAACTCGTATGGCGCGTGACCGGTGGCCACGTTCATGCCGGGCTTCAGGTGCGTCATGTCGATCAGCGATTCGTCCATGCCGACCGGCTTGAACAGGTGCTCGCGCACGTAGTCGGCATAGCTTTGACCGGAGGCTTGCTCGATCACCAGGGTCGCCACCGCGAACAGGATGTTGTCGTAGGCGTAGTGACTGCGGAAGCCATTCTTCAGCGGCACCTTCGCCAGCCGCTCGACCACATCTTTCGTGGTGTACGAAGTCGGTGGCCAATACAGCAGGTCGCCCGCGCCCAGACTCAGGCCGCTGCGGTGCGCCAGCAGGTCGCGGATGCGCATCTCGTGCGTCACGTACGGGTCGGACATGCGGAACCACGGCAGGTGGTCGATCACCCGGTCGTCCATCTTCAACTTGCCCGCCCCGGCCAGTTGCTGCAGCGCGGCGGCGGTGAACGCCTTGGTGTTGGAGGCGATCGCGAACAAGGTGTGCGCATCGACCCTGGCCGGCTTGCCCAGCTCGCGTACGCCGAAGCCGCGTTCCATGATCACCTTGCCGTTCTTGACAATGGCCACGGCGATGCCGGGCACCTCGAAGGTCTTCAGGGTGTCGGCCATGTAGGCATCGAAATCCTGCAGTTGCCCGGGCAGCAGCGGCCGCACGATGTCGCCGGTCGATACCGGCGGAGGCAATTGCCGCGGCGCAGGCGCCTGCGCCAGTGCCGCGCCGGCGACCACCAGCAAGGCGCAACAGCCAGCCAGCCCCATCGAGAGCAGGCGCATGGAATGGATTCGCTGGGACATCGCAAACTCCCCTGTTGGCAATTCTCCAACTATCGCGGCAAAAGGCGCGCAAGGCCAGCGCTGGAAGCCATGTGCGCGAATCACTCGACGCCGCGCGCGCGAGCACTGATCATGCCGCTCACGACGACGACGCGGAAGCCCGGATGAACCCCACGGTGGAATGGATCGCGGCCCACGCCCTGCTGTTGTGGGCTCTGCTGCTGATGCTGGGCTTGCTTGGCGGCGACCTCGCCTGGCAACACCATATGCGCCGGCGTCACCGCACCAGCCGCCTCGGCCACGCGCCGACGGTGTTGCGCCGGCGGGTCGGCACGCTCCTGCTGCTGGCACTGACCCTGTTCTTTGGCGCCATTGCCCTGGCGATATTCGGGCACCATCCGGCCGCACTGGCCGGCTTCGACGCCAGCCTGGCCGAAAGCCTGCATCAACAGTTGCCGCGGCGCGCGCTGCGTCTGATTGCCGGGGTCACCCATCTCGGCGACGAAGTATGGGTGGCCTCTGTCGCGGCCGTGGTATTGCTGGTCCTGTTGCTGCGCCGGTACTGGCAACTGGCACGCGCCTGGGCGGTGGCGCTGCTCGGCATCCTGCCGATCAACGGCGGCCTCAAGGCACTGTTCCAGCGTGCGCGTCCGCTGCACGACCACGGCTTCGGCATCGAGCCGGGCTGGAGTTTTCCCAGTGGTCACGCGTTCGGTGCCGTGGTGTTTTACGGCATGCTCGCCTATGTCCTGCTGCGTCTGTCGCCGCGCTTCCACCGGCTCATCATCGCCGCCTCGCTGTTGCTGATCGGCATGGTCGGCATCAGCCGCATCCTGCTGCAGGTGCATTACTTCAGCGACGTGCTGGCCGGCTACACCGCCGGTGCGGCCTGGCTGGTGCTGTGCATCGGCGCGGTGGAAACCTCGCGCGAACCGCCCAGGGGAACCTCGCCATGAACAACCCGGGCGCTACCGGACGAAGCGCCAGCACGGCGACCGCGGGTCGCTGTTGCCGCTTGATGGCACGAGCGCACCCCGTACGCGATGGCTCTTCGGCACAAAGCCGTCGTCAGCCGGAGCGGTAGTGGTCCACTTCGCGATAGCGCCGCGCATACAGGCCGAACACCAGCGCCGCGAGCAGCGCGAACGCGGCGAAAAAGAACATCTGGAACGCGGTCACGCTGAGCCCGGTCGTGGCAATCGAGCCGGTCACCACCTTGTTGCGCACCGCCGCGTTGGCCAGCAGCACCCACAGGTTGCCGACCGTGGTGGTGAGGTTCCAGAAACTCATCACCACGCCCTTCATCGAGACCGGCGCCTGGCTGTAGGCGAACTCCAGCCCGGTCGCCGAGACCAGCACCTCGCCGAAGGTCAACAGCGCGTACGGCAACACCTGCCACACGATCGACAGCGGGTCGCCACCATCGATGACCACCTGCAAGCCGCCCACCACGATCCACGCCAACCCGCTGAAGGCAATCCCGGCCGTCATCCGGCGCAGCGCGGTCGGCTCGTAACCGAGCCTGCGCAACAGCGGATACAGCACCAGGTTGTTGAACGGGATCAGCAGCATCACCAGCAGCGGATTGAGCGCCTGCATCTGCGCCGGCTGGAACCACGCGGGCATCGTCATCTCGTGGCCTTGCACCACCCAGGTCGAGGCCTTCTGGTCGAACAGCGAGAAGAACGGCGTGGTCAGCGCGAAGATCACCAGCACACGCAGCACGTTGCGCGCGCCATCGACGGCGTGGTCCGGGTGCAGACCGCGTGCCCGCTCCATCTGCAGCCACGCGCCACCACCGACGCCACCGATCAGCACGACCAGCGCAATACACGCCGAGATCACGAAACCGACCGCAGGCACCAGCGCGAACGAAGCCACGGCCAGCACCACGGCCGTCACCGCGATCCACAGGCCGGGTCGCGCCTGCCCCGGCTGCGCGCTCAGCAAGGCGGTGCGGATCACCCGCGAGAACGCGTGCTGGTCGGGCGGGCCCGGCGGCACCATCACGTATTGCTTGCGGCCCAGCCAGAACACCACGGTGGCGATGAACATCAGGCCGCCGGGGATGCCGAACGCCACCGCTGCACCGTAGTGACGCAGGAACAACGGCATCAGCAAGGATGCGAAGAACGAGCCGAAGTTGATGATCCAGTAGAACGCGTCGAACACGACCTTCGCCAGATGCTTGTTCGACTGGTCGAACTGATCGCCCACGAACGAGGCCACCAGCGGCTTGATGCCGCCCGCCCCCAGCGCGATCAATCCCAGGCCGGTGAAAAAGCCCAACCGGTGGTTCTCGAAGATCGCCAGGCAGGCATGGCCGGCGCAGTAGACCAGGCTCATCCACAGCACGGTGTTGTACTTGCCGAAGAAGCGGTCGCTGAGCCAGCCGCCGAGCAGCGGGAAAAAGTACACGCCGATCACGAAGGTGTGGAACACATCCTTCGCCGCCAGGATGCGTTGGCCTTCGGGCATGTACAGCAGCAGCGTGGTGATCAGGAACGGGGTCAGGATGTTGCGCATCCCGTAGAACGAGAAACGCTCGCAACCTTCATTGCCGATGATGTAGGCAATCTGCCGCGGCAGGCGCCCCTCGGCATGTTCAGGGGTGGTGCTCATCCAGACTCCAGAGGCGGGTGGGTGGCGCCAGGCCATATCCACGAGTGGGCCAGAGTGTGCGCAATTTTTCCCGATACGGAAACCCCATCGAAGCGCCGACGCCCCGAGGCCGGAGCCGCTGCCTGCCAAGCTCGCGCCGCCACCCACACCTGCGAGCCCGCATGCGCCAGCTCAAGCCACCGCTGCTGATCGTCTTCGTCGTGGTTCGCGTTCCTCGCGTTCCTCGCCCCGCCCGACCGTGCATTCGACGATAATCGTTCGCCAGCCCGAACCGGCTTCGCCCACCAACGGAAAATCATGCAAACCATCGAATTCGAACTGGAAGGCGACTACGTCGAACTCAACATGCTGCTCAAGCTGGTTGGCCTGTGCGGCAGCGGCGGCGCCGGCAAGGCGATCGTGGCAAGCGGCGCGGTCAAGGTGGGCGGCGTGACAGAGTTGCGCAAGACTCGCAAGATCCATGCCGGCCAGGTGGTCAGCGTCGACGACACCGAAATCCGCGTCCTGGCCGATCCGGCCGGCATGAGTGACGGTCGCCCGAAATCCGGTCGACGGGCCTGATCCACATCTCGGGGCAGGCTTGCCGGCCGCTGATCGACGTCCACGCCGTCCCGGCCGATACGGCGCAGAGGGGCATCCGGATCGATCGCACCGGGCATGCCGGCCTCCTGCGGTTGATGGCGCCAGGGTGTCCGTCCGGCGTGCGGTGGACCGCCGGCGCAGCAAACATCGCCGACGCAGGCATGTCGCCAGCCCCGAGCCACCAAGCTTGCCTGTAGCCGCGTGGACCCCCATGCTGAAAGCTTCGCGTTTCGTCACGCGCTGCCCCAATGTCCACCGTGCCGCCTCATGCAACCCGCCCCGCACCGGAATCGGTCGAGCTCAAACGCAGTTTCCTGGGCGTGTTCCGTTACAGCGGGCGCGCACTGGAACTGGTCTGGAGCACCAGTCACTCGCTGACCTTCGCCCTGGGGCTGCTGACCCTGGTCGCCGGTCTGTTGCCGGCCGCTATTGCTTGGGTCGGTGCACATATCGTCGATACGGTGGTCGAGGCCAGCCGGGTATGGGCCGCGCAAGGCCATGCTCCAATGCGGCGCCTGTTCGAATGGGTGGCGCTGGAAGGCGTGCTGGTGGCGGCACTGGCCGGTGCGCAGCGTGGCCTGTCGCTGTGCCAGTCGCTGCTGCGCGCCCAACTCGGCCAGCGCGTCAACGTGATGATCCTGGAGAAGGCGCTGACCCTGGAGCTGGCCCACTTCGAGGATTCGGAGTTCTACGACAAGCTCACCCGCGCCCGGCGCGAGGCCTCGAGCCGACCGCTGTCGCTGGTCACCCGCACCTTCGGGCTGGGCCAGAACGCGATCTCGCTGGTCAGCTACGGCAGCCTGCTGTTCCAGTTCTCGCCGTGGGCGGTCGCGGTGCTGTTGCTGGCCGGCCTGCCCTCGTTCTTCGCTGAAACGAAATTCTCCGGTGATGCGTTCCGGCTGTTCCGCTGGCGCTCGCCGGAAACACGCATGCAGTTGTACCTGGAAACCGTACTGGCGCGCGAGGACCACGCCAAGGAAGTGAAACTGTTCGGCCTCGGCCCGCTGCTGCTGCAGCGCTACCGCGACATCTTCCATACCTTGTACCGCGCCGATCGCGAGCTGGCCGTGCGCCGTGACAGCTGGGGCTTCGTGCTCGGCCTGCTCGGTACGTTCGCACTTTACGGCGCGTATGCCTGGATCGCCGCCAGCACCGTAATGGCGCGCATCACCCTGGGCCAGATGACGATGTACCTGGCGCTGTTCCGCCAGGGCCAGTCGGCGGTGTCGGCGATGCTGTCCGCGATCGGCGGCATGTACGAGGACAACCTGTATCTTTCGACCCTGTACGAGTATCTGGAAACTCCCGTGCCGCCGGCCAGCGGCATCGTGCAGAAGGGTGCCAAACCCGACGACGGCATCCGCTTCGAGCAGGTCAGCTTCACCTACCCCGGGACCAGCGTACCGGCGTTGCAAGACATCGACCTGCATATCCGCCCCGGTGAATCACTGGCCCTGGTCGGCCGCAACGGCTCAGGCAAGACCACCCTGATCAAGCTGCTCACGCGCCTGTACACGCCCGACCGTGGTCGCATCCTGCTCGACGGCACCGACCTGCGCGAGTGGGACCAAGGCGTGCTGCTGCAGCGCATCGGCGTGATCTTCCAGGACTTCGCCCGCTACCAGATGCGAGTGGGCGAGAATGTCGGCGTCGGCGACGTCACCCACTTCAATGACCAGGCACGCTGGCGCGAGGCCAGCGACAAGGGCATGGCCAGCGATTTCATCGACAGCCTGCCGGCCGGCTTCGATACGCAACTGGGCAAGTGGTTCAACGATGGCCGCGAATTGTCCGGCGGCCAGTGGCAGAAGATCGCCCTGGCCCGCGCGTTCATGCGCTCACGCGCCGACATCCTGGTGCTGGACGAACCCACCGCCGCGATGGACGCCCAGGCCGAGGCCACCATCTTCGAACACTTCCGCGAACTCTCCGGCGGGCGCATCGCGATCCTGATTTCGCACCGCTTCTCCACCGTGCGCATGGCCGACCAGATCATCGTGATCCAGGACGGCCGCATCATCGAGCGCGGCAACCACGAGCAGCTGATGGCGCTGGACGGACACTATGCGCACCTGTTCTCGTTGCAGGCCCAAGGATACCGTTGAGTCGGGGTCCTGGTTGCAGGACTGTCGGCGTCACCTGCCGTCGCGTCAAGTCGTGGAGCTCTCGTCCTTCCTGTCAGCGGGTTGGCCGGCATCCAGATTGAT
>JACDJB010000481.1_pt1 | contig 42004 bp, 42 predicted proteins | sample 7454121 | NCBI WGS metagenome assembly JACDJB01 (sample SAMN14253290, study PRJNA609438) | sludge metagenome | isolation source: sludge after 25d culture with pyrite | collected 2018-12-20
AAAACTACAGCAACCAAAACGCCAACCCCAAAAATTACATTTACCATCACCGCTCCTGGTGATTGATGGCAAAAAAATGAAATCTCGTTTACAAACTCTGCTGATCATTAAAGAAAGAAACAAAAGACGATCAAAACCAAAAATTAAGAAACATCAATCCTTGAAAAATCTAAGTCTGATGTCCATAATGATTGTTTTGATCCTTGTCACATTTATACCCATTTTGGGAGGATTTTTCTTTACCCAATTAACAGAGGATTTGCCAACTGTAGATTGGATTCCTGCATACCTTGATCCTGAAAATGGAATTCTCTTAAGTCCAACTACCCTGCTCGACGAAAGTGGTGAAAATGAAATTTACCGCTTACAAGAACCAGGGAACCAGCGACGCTTCCTCTCAATAGATCCAAACCAGCCCGAGTTTATCAGCCCTTATGTTGTGCAGCTCGCCGTAGCTACCAACCAACCTGATTTTTGGTCCAGTCCTGGCTATAATAAAAATTTTCTGTCTGATAAACCAGACAGAACCATTGCTGAAGGGCTGGTTGAAAGGTTGTTACTTTGGGATGAACTACCTGGTTTGAAAAGAGATTTGAGAATGCGTTTGTTGGCAGCACAAATCACCAGGAAATTTGGTAGAGCTCAAGTGCTCGAATGGTATCTGAATAGCACTGCTTATGGTCACAACACCATTGGCATCGATTCTGCCGCTCACCTTTATCTCAACAAAAAAGCCAGTCAACTAAATCTAGCTGAAGCCGCACTGTTGACTTCCACCTCACTCACGCCATCCTTAAACCCTTTGGATGCCCCTCAAGCAGCAATGGAAAATCAGGAAGCATTTTTAAATCAACTTCATAAAGCGGGTTACGTCTCAAATGAAGATTTTAATACTGCAAGCAACACGAAGATTGTACTGGTTTCTAACGTACAACCTCCCGATCCATTGGCAGTTGCCTTTTCCACCTTTGTGATTGAGGAATTATACGACCTATATGGCCGGGAGCGTGTGGAATTAGGGGGACTTAACGTAACAACTACCCTCAACATTTCAATGCAGAATGCATTGGCTTGTACGATCAAAAGCCAAATTAATAAACTAACAGGTAATGTGCCCTGCCCACCAGATTGCGAGCCTGAAAGGCTGCTACCTTCGTTATTCGAAGAACCAAACCAGGATCTGGCACTCCTGGGAAGCGGAGTCATCCTCGACCCATCAACCGGTGAAATAGTGGCTTTTGTTGGTGATTTGGATGGTTCCAGTGAATCTTCATCGCTGGGATTAAAGCAAGGCGGAACGATTCTGACCCCATTAATCGCAGTGAATGCCTTTGTGAGAGGGTTTGCACCAGCTACGCAGGTATGGGATATCCCAACCAGCCTTCCAGAAAATCTTTCTCAATACAAAAAACCGATTGACACTTATAAAGGTCCGATGCGATTGCGAACCGCTTTATCAAATAATTACCTTGCTGGTGTAACAAAGCTTTATGATCAGTTGGGATATGATGTCATCGCAAGAAGTGCAAACTCATTTGGCCTTCCAACTTTAAGCGACCTTGAAAATATGGAAGAGGTCCTGTTTTCCGGAAAAAGCACAACTGTGCTGGAAGTAGCCAATTTTTATAGCATTTTTGCCAATCTGGGCATTCAATCCGGGATTAAAGATGCATCCACTGGCTTAATTGAACCCAAAACTATTAGAAAAATTGAATTATCCGATGGGTTACCCATTCAAGATTTTTTCACCGAATCACAGGTGTTGTTAAGTGCCCAGTTAGCCTATACAGTACATGATATTCTTCAGGATGATTATGAACGGAGAGAAACGTTGGGTTATCCAAACCCATTGGAAATTGGAAGACCCAGCGCCGCAAAGTATGGATCATCTTTTACAAAAGATGAGATCTGGGCCGTTGGATACACCCCACAATTTGTAACAGTTTTCTGGTTTGGTCAGAAGGGTGAGAATCAAACTTCGCTTAATGAATCCATCGCTGGTGGCGTATGGTATGCCCTCAACCAATGGTTGCACAAAGATCTTCCGGTAGAAAACTGGCAAAAGCCAATCGGTATTTCTGAAGTTGTTGTTTGCAATCAATCAGGTTTATTGCCTACCAGAGAGTGCCCGAGCACAATCACTGAAATATTCGTTGATGGAACCCAACCATCCACTACTGATAATCTTTTCAAGAGCTATGAGGTCAATCGTGAAACGGGGCTACTTGCAACTGTGTACACCCCACCAGAAATGATCGACTCGCGAACTTACATGATCGTTCCTGAGGAAGCAAATGAGTGGGCGGAGTTCAATCAAATTGAGATTCCACCAAAAGATTACGATCTGATTCAAGCGCCAAGACCCGATGATGATGTGCTGATAACATCCCCTGAGAACTTCAGTTATGTAAGTGGAATAGTTGAAATATATGCGACCGTCGGGATTGATGAAATTACAAATTATCGCATTCAAGTTGGACAGGGATTAAACCCATCCAATTGGTTGCAAATCGGAGAAGATCAAAGCCAAAAGATTACCAATAAAAAAGTGGTTGAGTGGGATTCGACCACAATGGAGGATGGTTTATTTGCCTTACGATTAATGGTGATAAAAGAAAATCTGCAAATAGACACCCATACCATCCAAGTATCTGTAGACAACACTGCACCTGAAGGCAAAATTATTTATCCCGTTGAAAGCCAATCAATTGCTCGCTCCTCTCAAGGAACAATTACATTACAAGCTGATGTGTTTGACAATGTAGGAATTGCGGCTGTAGAGTGGTGGCTGGATGGGCAATTGGTTGGAAAAAATACAAAAACACCTTATAGTTATCCTATAAGCATCACGTCCGGCGAACACAAACTTTCTATGCATGTTTTTGATATTGCTGGAAACACATTGCAAACAGAAGAAATCAATTTTACAGTCGAATAGGTTTTTATAAAGGAGGAGAATATGAACACAACAATAACCTGGTATGGACACGCTACCTTGGGTTTAAACACAGACGGTTATAAACTGGTAATTGATCCTTACTTTAGTGGCAATCCTGTCGCACCCATCAAGCCAGAACAAGTGGAAGCAGATTATATTTTGATCACGCATGGACATGGTGATCATGTTGGCGATTGCTTGTCGATTGCCAAACGAACAAATGCTGAAGTCATTTCAAATGCAGAAATTGTTAAATGGGTTAGCATGCAAGGTGTCAAAAAAACCCATGGTCAACATCTGGGTGGTGGATTTCGCTATCCATTTGGTTATTTAAAACTCACTGTAGCCATGCATGGATCTGCTTTACCTGACGGTTCATACGGCGGTAACCCGGCAGGCTTTCTACTGACAACCAACGATCAAAAGAAAATCTATATTGCCGGCGATACCGGATTATTTGGTGACATGGCATTAATCGGTGAAGAAGGTATCGACCTGGCAATTCTGCCCATCGGGGATAACTACACAATGGGACCGGACGATGCATTAAGAGCTGTGAAATTGATCAGGCCCAAACACGTCATACCCATTCACTTCAATACCTGGGATTTAATTGCACAGGATGGAAAAAGTTGGGCTGAAAAGGTAGAAAAAGAAGTGAATTGCAAAGTGCATGTGATGAATCCGGGTGATTCCTACACCTTGTAGAACTGTTGTAAATAACAAATTAACGTTCCTGACAATAAATCGACGATGTAAGAAGCTACATCGAATCGATTTATTGTTATTTAACTGGTTAAAAATAATGAAAAGTAAATTTCAATGAAGAAAAATTTGAACCTGATAGGTTTTGCCAGATTTTGTTTATTACAATTTTCCCGAAGTAACAAAGGAATTACAAATCCGGAGGATTAATGGCACCCGCACAAGGGAGAGAGACAAAACAAAAATTCTATAACATGAGCCTGCCGGAACGGCATGACTGGTTAAAAGAAACACAAAACCTTGATGAAGACACAATTTCAGCATTAAGTGGCAAAAATGGTTTGAAAATCGAACAAGCTGATCATATGATTGAAAATGTAATCGGGGTGTTCGGGTTGCCTCTGGGAATTGCACATAATTTCGTAGTCAACGGTCGTGAAGTTCTCATTCCTATGGTAGTGGAAGAACCATCGATTGTCGCCAGTGCATCATTCATGGCAAAATTGGCACGTACTAGGGGAGGTTTTTTTGCCGAAACCACCGCACCAGAAATGATTGCACAAATTCAGGTTCTCAACCTTGATGATCTAAATGTTGCCAAACACAAGATTTTAGAAGCAAAACAAGACCTTTTGGAAAAAGCAAGCAAAGTTGACCCTGTCCTTAGCAAATATGGTGGTGGACCAAGAAATATTGAGGTCCGGCTTATTGAAGAATCACCGATTGGTCCATTTCTTGTCGTCCATCTAATTTTTGATGTCAGGGACGCGATGGGTGCAAATGCAATCAACACTGCAGCGGAAACCCTTTCACCCCAAATTGAAGCGTTAACCGGTGGCAAAGTCCATTTACGCATCCTCTCCAATCTGGCAGATCGAAGATTGGCGCGATCGCGTGTCACCATTTTAAAAGAAAATTTAGCCTTTGGTGAGTTCAGCGCTGAAGAAGTTTGTGACGGCATCATTGCTGCCTGGGCATTTGCAGCAGTAGACCCATACCGTGCTGCTACCCACAACAAAGGAATCATGAATGCTATTGATCCCATTTTAATTGCTACCGGAAACGATTGGCGAGCAGTGGAAGCTGGTGCCCATGCATATGCAGCAAGATCTGGAAAATATACCAGTCTTACTACCTGGGGAAAAGATGAGGATCGCAATTTGGTAGGATCGATCGAAATGCCAATGGCCGTAGGAATTGTAGGCGGTGCAACAAAAGTACATCCCGCAGCTAAAGCTGCATTGAAATTAATGAAAGTTGAAAATGCACAACAACTGGCAGAAATAATCGTGTCTGCTGGTTTAGCACAAAACTTAGCTGCATTACGTGCATTGTCCACAGAGGGTATCCAACGTGGTCATATGACTTTACATGCCCGCCAGGTAGCAATTACCGCTGGCGCAGAAGGTGAAGAAATTACGAAATTAGCAGACCAGTTAGCTAAAGAAAGAAATGTAAGGGTAGAACGTGCACAACAAATTCTGGAAGAATGGAGAAATTAAAATACAATGAATGATTTTTCTACAAACCCAATATTATTGCAACCAAAAATTCCAGTGGGAATCGTTGGATATGGTGCCTATGTCCCCCGCTATCGATTACCTGGCGTAGAAATTGCCCGAATTTGGACGGGTGGAGGAGAAAGTACTCCTGTTAAAGAAAAAGCTGTCCCAGGTGAGGATGAAGACACTATTACCATGTCCATTGAAGCCTCACGTAATGCTATAAAACGCTCACAAATTGATCCTACTGAAATCCGCGCTGTGTGGATCGGTAGTGAATCACACCCCTACGCCGTAAAACCTTCATCTACGATCGTCGCTGAAGCAATTGGTTGCTCCCCCCACATTCAGGCTGGCGATTGGGAGTTTGCCTGCAAGGCTGGTACTGAAGCCATGGTTGCAGCCATTGGATTTGTTGGTTCTGGGATGGCCAAATATGCCTTGGCGATCGGCGCTGACACAGCCCAAGGAAGACCAGGGGATGCGCTTGAATACACGGCTGCCGCAGGTGGAGCTGCCTTTATATTTGGTCCAGCAGAGGAATCTCTAGCTGTGATCAATGGCACCTTTTCTTACGTAACTGACACCCCTGACTTTTGGCGGCGACCGCAACAGGTCTATCCTGAACATGGGCAACGTTTCACAGGTGATCCAGCATATTTTAAACACATAACAGAAGCAACAAAACATCTCATGCAAGCCAGCAATACCACACCTGCGGATTACAAATACGTGGTTTTCCATCAACCTAATAGTAAGTTTCCACAAAGAGCAGCTTCTTTGTTAGGCTTTTCAAAGGAACAAATTAAAACTGGTTTGCTTTCACCAGTAATTGGCAATACCTATGCTGGTGCAGCCATCGTTGGATTAACTGCAATTTTAGATGAAGCTCAACCTGGAGATAGAATTCTAATGACTTCCTATGGTTCCGGGGCTGGTTCAGACGCAATGGACATCACTGTAACAGACCAGGTTTTGGAAAGACAGGATAAAGCCTTAAAAACGCAGGATTACATTGCCCGCCGGACAGAGATTGATTACGCGACCTACGCTCGCCAGCGTGGTAAGTTGAAAATGTGATGAGGGGGGAAGTTATGCGTGAAGTCGTAATCGCAGGTATCGGTCAAATCCCAGTCGGAGAACATTGGGAACTATCATTACGCAACATTTCGGCAAAAGCCATTTTGGCTGCTCAAAAAGATTCAGGTGGTCTGGTTCCTGAAGCCATTTATATCGGCAATCTGATCGCTTCTGTCGCTTCTCATCAGGCAAATTTAGGTGCATTGGTAACAGATAATGCCTTTTTGGAAGGAGTAGAATCCTATACCGTCGAAGCTGCCGAAGCCTCCGCTGCTGCAGCGTTTCGCCTTGCCTATTTGGCAGTGGCATCGGGATGGGTTGATATTGCCATGGCATTAGGCATGGAAAAATACACTGACCTGGCTGGAAACAACATGGATGATCCAACAAAGTTAGTGATGGATTACGATTATGAAATTTTTTCCGGTCAAACATTAATAACTCAAGCAGGAATATTAATGCAGCGCTATATGCATGAAAACCCAAATGCAGATCGAATGGCATTAAGCACATTTCCCCTTACAGGGCATGCCAATGCTGTCAACAATCCTAATGCGATGTACCGAAAAGCAATAAATCCTGAGGTTTATGTAAAATCTGCCATGATTTCTGACCCTCTGAAAATGTTTGATGTTGCCCCCTATGCAGATGGTGCAGCAGCGTTAATTCTAACTACTCCTGAGATCGCCAGCAAAGTGCAACACCCATTGGTAAGGGTCATCGGTTCCGACGTTGCCATCGACACCTTAGCACTACATGATCGACCCGATATTTTGGCATTTCGAGCAGCGGGTGTATCCGCTGAAAATGCATGTGCCCAGGCTGGCATATTACCCAAGGATGTGGACTTCTTTGAGTTACATGATTCCTACAGTATTTATGCTGTCTTGTCCTTAGAAGCCGCCGGTTTTGCCAGCCGTGGCCAAGGCTGGAAGCTGGGATTAGGAGATACATTGTCACTGAAAGGCGACTTACCGATCAGCACGATGGGTGGTTTGAAAGCACGTGGTTTTCCATTAGGAGCAACCGGTGCTTATCAATTGGTTGAAGCCGTCACACAACTAAGAGGAGAAGCGGGAGAAAATCAGATTCCAAATGCACGCCTGGCATTGGTGCAAAGTTTGGGTGGTCCGGCATCCACAGCAGTAACCCATGTTCTGGAAAAAATGCCAACCAAACATTAAGAATTCTTAAGAAGATAGATAATTGGGCAATTTTGATAGGAATTGATAGAAGTTAACGCTTAAACTTGCAATGATCATCATCATGATGAAAAGGAGAAATTAAAAATGGAAGTACCACGTCATTGGAGATTGAAAAAACAACGCTATGCACTAGAGGGTGAAGTATGTCCTCATTGTGATTCTAAAATTTTTCCGCCTCGCGATGTATGCCCCTATTGCGGTGGAGAAGCGAAGACACAATTCTCATTCAGCGGGCGAGGACAGATCTATAGCTTTACACAAATGACCAATGTCCCCGCTGGTTACGAACAGGCAGCTCCTTACACCATGGCATTGGTGCAGTTAGAGGAAGGTCCTGTCGTCACAGCACAACTCACCGATTTAGGTGACCAGCATGTTGAGATTGGTATGCCAGTCGAAATGGTCACCCGCAAAATCCGCACCGATATGGATGACCGTGGAATTATTATTTATGGATATAAATTTAGACCTGTGATGCAGGGATAAGTTACACACCTTAAGAATTGGAAATCAAAGCGCCCTCCGAAAATTGAGGGTGCTTTAAATTTGAAAAATATGGATCACACATAGACAGTTTGTTATAAGAGACGTTGATGTATGGTAATTGTAAGCATTGGTTGCAGCTTATTTCTTAAGTAACCAAGTATAATTTCAGTGCAACATACTTAATTTAGTTGTTTTTTCGGTACATTTTCAGTGATTTGTAAGTTCGCAAAATAAAATGTTAGGTGAGTTTGAATATCGCAGATTTTGTTTTTCATTTAAGCTAAGTTAAATTTGGAGAAGAATCAATGAAAAAAGTTATTGCCACTCTTAGTATTCCAGAACAAATTGCACAAGGATTATCAAATGGAACATATGAACGTGTAGGCGGGGTAGTGCGAGAGGTCGGGTCGAAACAGGTTGTTGCCTGGTTGCGTGAGAATTTGAAAAGTGATTCGGTCTTTTCAAATTCTTCTGCTCTTTCTTCGGCAACAATTGCAGCTAATAATCTAAGTACAATGGTTAATAATCTGAGCAATATAGCCAGCACTCTAAATTTAGCAGTTTCAACAATGGGATTTGCTTTGGTTCTAAAACGTTTAGGTGAAATTGAACAACAACTCGGACAAGCCCAGGAAATTCTAAATACCATTGATTATAAAATTGATTTGTCTTTTTATGCTAACTTTCGGGCTGCACTTGATTTAGCCTTTAATGCCTTTACGATGACTAACTCTGAAACAAGGAAAATGAGTGCAATGCAAGCTATTAATCGTTTCTTAGAGGCTGAACATCACTATACTAAACTGACGGACATTGAAATTGCCAATGGTAGCCAAGTAGCAGATGAATACCTTGCGACATTATGCTTGGCTTATATTACTGAGGTTCGTTGTTATCTGGAATTAGAAGAACTTGATACTGCGCGACGTCGTTTACAGGAAGGCACATCTGTAGTTCGTCCTCGTTTTGAAAAGCATATAAACACATTGTTGACTTCTAACCCAGCTGCTTATTTGCACCCAAGTTTAAAGGGACAAATTGGGTTAGAACAGCTAACAAAAATATATCAATGGATAGAACCAGGTGTAGATGAGGCTGTGATCTTTGATAGGCAACGAGATAATTTATTCAAATTAGCTCTGAGACCAGAAGAATGGGTTGACTCACTTCCACAAGCCATTCTTATACCTAAACCAAGTAGCCAAACGAAAATGCTAAACGGATTAGCCAATCAATCCAGAAAGTTCATAGGATCATTGCCGGGTAAAATATCCAAATTTTCAGGGTCAAAGACCGATACTCATGAAAAATCAACCCAATCTTTGGAAAAAGAAATCTATAATAATTTACCAGCAACGATGGAATTAATGGGATCTATGGTTGAGAATTTTAATCGTTTGGAAATGTACGAATATGAAGTAACAGCGATACATCAACATGGATTGAGTTTTCAAGAGTGGCAACAATTAGCACCAACAGATAATGCTCAAGGAAATTGGACGGATTTAATTTATGTTACTTTGTCGGAAAAGTAAATGGCAACCAAAAGTGTTTGCACCCGACGTAGCAAGCAATGTTTTAATATTATTAACTTCGTCATTTGTGGCGAATCGTCAAGCATAAGTAAGTTGGGGGTGTTGAAAAACAAGTGATTAATTGACAAAAAAAAAGCGAAATTTGATTCAATAGAGGTAAACCAAGAGAGAGGTGACCAGCATAGATCAAGAACGATATGCAGAAACACAAAATCAATCCTTCTACGGTGATTACCTATATGATATGGTGGTTCCACAAGATCATTTTTTTCGGAAATTATGAGACATGATTGATTGGAGTCGCTTTACGAAGAAACTGATCAAGCTATATAAAGGAGAAGGAGTGGTTGGGAGACCTCCATTTGATCCAGGAATGCTCCTCAAGATTGAGTTGGTTGCATACCTCTACAACGTAGTGCCAATAAACTTACCTTCCCAGAGAGTTGGTATAAACGCTATACCGTGTAGTGGAAGTAATTAAATTTCCACCAATGAGAATCCATCTCCCAGGTACATTCTTACGAATAAATTGAGTGTTTATTTTTATCAATTGAAACGATTGATTTAAATTTTTAACTTGTGATGTTTGTACATAAATTTTAAATGTTTTTTATTTGAGATACTATAAAAACTCAACTGCGAAATATGCGTCAGCCAATTAATCAAGGAGCATACAGTGGATGAAGTTTCTGAAAACCTATCCAATTTTTCACCTTTGTCCTTAGTTTCTATAGACAAAGACCAATTCGGAGAGTATCGTGGTCTTGGAGTGAGTAAAATCACTTTCAAAGTAACACCAAAAACCAGTGATGGCGTCTTTATTATTGAGAATACATTTCATGAAAAAGGTGGACCAGCTAAACATTTACATTACGATCAGGAAGAATGGTTTTATGTTGTCGAAGGAGATTTCTTGTTTGAAATAGGAGAAGAGAAATTCAAATTACAGACTGGGGATTCTGTGCTTGCACCACGTCAGGTGCCACACGTTTGGGCACACACAGGAGACAACCTTGGCAGAATTCTGATAGCATTTATGCCTGCTGGAAAAATGGAAGCATTCTTCCGAGAGGTCACAAAAGCAAATGCCATGCCCCCACTTAATCCTGAATTATGGCAATTGCACGGTATGGAATTATTGGGACCCCCTTTATTGGAAAACCGAAAAGTCTAATCAAATGGTCTTGACATTTTAATTTATGGAGATAGGAATAAAAATGACTAGCAACCTAACTAATGGGTATCTGGCATCTCCAAAGGAAAGTAATGGGAAAAAAATTCTGGTATTACATGCCTGGTGGGGTCTAAATGATACGGTCAAGAATTATTGTGACCAGTTTGCGGATGAAGGGTTTGCTGCATATGCCCCAGATCTGTATCATGGAAAGCTTACGGATGAAATTGAACAGGCAGAAGTATTCAGCAATGAATTAAGCTTAGATCAGGCAAGATTGGATTTGGAAGAGGCATTGAAACTTATACAGAACCAACCACCAGAGAAAGTGAACAAAGTTGGATTGATTGGCTTCTCTTTAGGAGCGTATCTGGCTTTGGATGCTTCCACCCTCTTCCCGGAAATAATCGATAAAGTTGTGATTGTTTATGGCGATGGCCTGGATGACTATGAAAACGCGAAGGCTTCTTACCTTGCGCATTTTGCTGAGAAGGACCCTTATGAACCGGAATCAAACCGGGTAGAGTTGGAAAATGCTCTTAAAAAATCAAATCGTCCCTATACTTTTTATACCTATCCAAACACCGGACATTGGTTCTGTGAACCTGACCGTACAGATGCTTACAACGAAGAAGCAGCCAAACTTGTCTGAGAAAGAACACTTTCGTTCTTAACCCAACCTTGATTTTATACGGTTCTTAATAATAACGATCAAACTGTGCGATTTAGCGTGGACGACGTCTGCGGTTGCTGGATTTATTAGCATAGCTGCTTTTTCGATCCGACTCATTTCCAGAGCGAGGTTTTGGACGACGTGCAGTCCGTTGTCTTTCCTGTTGATCCTCCGATGATGAAGGGATGACCGCCGTATAGAAGGTTTCCTGATAAAAATCATCAAGGAGCATAGCCAGTAAACCAGTCTCTTCATCATTTTCACCCAGGCTACGGGCTAGTGGTAAGAAGCGTTGCATGCGTTCGGTCTGCAGTTTATCTCTGGTACGTAATTTTGCTTCGAGTAAGGTGATGATACGCTCGGAAACCACTTTTTCCACGAGTTCATCATCGGGCAAATCCCGGTCTTCAATTTTTAATGAAAAACGCTTGCCAATTTGGCGAAGTTCAGCTTGTTCAGTGATATTAACCAAGGTGATCGCTGTCCCACTGCTCCCAGCCCTGCCCGTTCGACCGGAACGATGGATATATGCCTCCGCATCTTCAGGTGGTTCATACTGAATTACATGCGAAAGTTCAGGAAGGTCAATCCCACGTGCAGCGACATCCGTAGCAACCAGAAAGCGCAGGGTACCGCTGCGGACCCGGGCAAGCACTTTCTCGCGAGCTGTTTGAGAAAGGTCTGAAGTTAGCAAATCAGCGTCATAGCCAAAACGCTGTAAAACGGTGGTCACGTACTCGACATGCACCTTGGTATTGCAGAAGATGATAGCTGAATGTGGATTCTCTACCTCAAGAATTCGCACCAGACTGCGATCTTTATCCATTCCCGGGACTTTGTAATAGACATGTTCTGTCTCGGTGACATGAATATGTTCACTACTGAGATTAATAAATCCCGGTTCCCGTAAAAATTGACCGGCAACACGCATCACCTGAGGTGGAAATGTGGCGGAGAACATATAGGTACTGATCGGGTGATCCGGTAAATATGATTTAACGCGGCGCATATCCGGGTAAAACCCCATCGATAACATATGGTCAGCTTCATCAAGGATCAGGAATTTTAAATCATTGAGGGATAAGGAACGGCGTAGCAAATGATCTAGTAAGCGGCCGGGTGTGCCAATGATAATGTGTGCGCCTTCTTTGAAAGCATCCAATTGACCGCGATATCCAACCCCTCCATAGACCGCGATCGATCTTACGCCAATCGCTCGTCCAAATAACTCTGCATCGTTTGCCACCTGTAATGCTAATTCACGCGTCGGTACCATTACCAGGACTTGTGCCGAATTCAGGAGAGGATTAATCATTTCAAGCATCGGGAGCAAATAAGCACCCGTTTTCCCACTGCCAGTATGGGATTGAATTTTCATATCACGCTGTGAAAATATGTAGGGAATCGCCTTTGCCTGAACAGGCAATAACTCCTCCCATCCAGCAAGCGCTACTGCCTGGCGCATTTTTTCTGGCAAATCTGCTAATTTGACTTCCGGTAATACTTCTTGCTGGTTTTTATTTTCAGTTTGTTGAGTGGAATTAGCACTCCATTGTTGGTTATCATCCATTATGTTCATTTCTTTCTACGTATTTTATTAGTTTTAACATTCATCTTTCATTGTAACGTGTAAGCTTGGTTCGTGATAGATATTTTATGGGATCGAATAGCTAGTTCTGAATCAGCCAATTACGTGTGGATTATATTAATGATTGACTTATTGGATAGAAATTCTATTATAAAAAACAGAATTTATGCTCAACTTTATTGACAGCTAAATTCGATTCTAATAATTCAATTAATTTAAGCCCATTTGGGGGTAAACCAGTGATGTCAATCAGGCTCAATCTTATAAAAATGGATAAAAACTGCCAAGGAGTTTGCCAATGAAAATAAAAATTGTCGTCTTAGGTGCCGGGTTTGGTGGACTTGAACTCAGTTCCTTATTATCAGATGCTTTAGGAAACAACCTTGACCTCACTTTAATTGACAAAAATGAATCTTTTTTCTTTGGATTCTCTAAACTTGATGTGATGTTCGGTAAAAAAACACCAGAGTCTGTTCGACTATATTACAAGCATATCGTAAAACCTGGTGTACATTTTTGTCGGGAAGAAATTCTTACTATTGATCCAGTAACGCGACGAGTCACTACAAACAAAGGAAACCATGATGCCGATATCCTTGTGGTAGCGCTGGGAGCTGATTATGACCTGAAAGCCACTCCCGGATTGATTGAAGCAGGAAACGAGTTTTACTCCTTCGCCGGAGCTGAAAAGCTACGTTCCGTCATTCCAACTTTTACAAAAGGTCATGCCATTATAGGAGTTACCTCCACACCGTTCAAATGTCCCCCAGCACCAAGTGAAGCGGCGTTATTGTTGCATGATTACTTATCCAAAAAAGGGATCAGAAATAAGTGTGATATTAGTCTCGTGATGCCATTTGGAATACCTATTCCCCCTTCTCCTGACTCGTCTCAAGCGATACTTGCTAAATTTTCCGAGGTTGGCATCCAATATGTTCCCGATCGACTTGTTTCAGCTTTAGACCCAAAACGTAAGGTTGCAATTCTGGATGATAAGAGCGAAATCCCATACGATCTCTTCTTAGGAATACCCAAGCATTGTGTTCCAACTGTTGTTGCCAAGAGTGGGATGACGGAAGATGGATGGATCCCGGTAGATTCAAAGACTCTTAAAACCAAATATCCAAATGTATACGCTATAGGTGATGTAACCAGTGTAGGAACACCAAAAGCAGGTGTGTTTTCGGAAGGAGCAGCACGAACCGTCTCAGCCACGATAATCGCAGAATTAAATGGTGGTGGCATCCCTCCAACATATGATGGGGCAGGAACTTGTTATATTGAATTTGGGAAAGAACTTGTCGGTCGTGTGGATGTTCAATTTCTTTCTGGTATTGCACCAACAGGGAAATTTTTCGGAGCTTCTGAAAGCCTGGTTCAAGAAAAACAGCACTTTGGATCATCACGTAGGGAAAAATGGTTTGGATTAAGGAATAACCTCTAATATACTAAATAAACCTTGTCGAAAATCCGGGGATTTGATCCTCATTCGTCATTTCTAATCCGTATAACATAAGAGCCAAATATGTCAAATTACAATTCTGAACACAAAATAGTTCTTGATAAACTCCTGTTGGATTATCCATATGTACGACCCGGCAAAATGTTTGGCTATCCAGCTTATTATGTTGTAAAGAAGTTAGCTATATGTCTTTATGAACAAGGTGTTGGAGTCAAACTTCCCGAACAAACAGTTACAAAGCTATTGGAATCAGACAGCAATATTATCCCATTTCAATCGCTGGGGAAACTGAAAATGAGAGAGTGGATTCAAATAAATCTAGATGACTCTAAAAATTACATTCAGTACATGGATATATTTGAAGAATCGATCGTTACTTATTGGAGATGCAGGCGAAGTGAAACCAACCCAATTATCCCGATTAGAATCAACAGTTCGTATTGTGTTGAAATTTAATGATGCATTCAATCATCATAATGTCGTTGAAATGATGAAATATATGAGCGAAGATTGCGTTTTTGAGAACACGAGTCCGAGCCCAGATGGAACAATTTATACTGGCAAAGCAGAAATTACTCGGTTTTGGCATAAGTTCTTCTTTGATTCACCGAATGCACATATCGAAATTGAAGATATTTTTGGTTTAGGAATGTATTGCATTATGCGTTGGAAATACTCCTGGATTGAAGGAAATGGGGAAAAGGGATAAATAAAAACGATCAAACAACAAAATAGCTTTGTGTTTATTGAGATATAAAGAGTTCTCGAGAAGAAGCTATTTATCCTTTTCAAAACATAATTTGATTCAAATCGAAATTTGATTACTTTTCAAAATGATTTAGATTGTTTTTTTTGAGATGTATAATCAATTTAATATCATTATCCAAAAAATTTGGGAGGAATGATGAAATTCTGGCGAAAAACTTTAGGTGTTTTTGTGATGATCGCAGGTGTAATTGGTTTACTCCTCAGTCTTACAGGTCTGATAGGAATTTGGGTTGCAAAACCTGTTTTGACTACCTCCATCAATTCCACCGTTGATACACTGATCGATAGTGTAGATACCAGTCAAAAGACCCTGGATATTACTTACGATGCTCTAGGAGCAACAGTTAACAGCATAGATGCTCTTGCATCCATGTTGGATACAACCGTTTTAACTTTCGAGGATACACAACCAGCAATTGATAAAGTGAATATTATGATGGCTGAACAACTCCCAGATACCATTGAAACAGCCATAGATTCGCTCAAATCAGCAGAAAGCGCTGCTACTTCTCTGGAAAGTGCAATCAAATCTTTCGAAGTGTTACAGATAATCCTTGGATCAACTCCTTTTCTGAGTGCAGTTATGCCACCAGCCGCAGAGCCTTATAATCCTGAAATTTCATTGGCAGATTCATTGAATGAACTTTCCGCCAGTATCGAAGACATGCCTGATACATTTATCGACATGTCAACAGACCTGGATAAGGTGGAAGACAACCTTCTTCTGGTAACGGATAGCATGAACGTAATGTCAGAAAATGTAACTTTAATTTCGCAAAGTCTTTCTCAATATCAAACAATGATCAGTCAATCAAAGTCATCGACCGATAGCTTGAGTGCGATGTTATCTACATTTAAAAATGGGATGGAAAATACAATTAACATCGCATCAATTGTGTTGTTTTTATTTTTCCTATGGTTATTGGCAACACAGGTAGTAATATTCAGCCAAGGGTATGAACTATATCATGGAACTGCCAGCGGCATGGCAGCAAGTCAGTCAGAAGAAAAGGAAACTGATGTGGAAGCTCCTTCCTCCAAAATAGAAGATGAGGAAGCACCAGAGACCCACACAGATGAAACGGAAGATAAAGAAAATAAAGATGGAGGAAATAATGAAATTCACACTTGATACACAATTAGGGACTTTACTGGATCATCCACAAGCGAAAGTAATCATCGAAAAATATATACCTGGCATTACCACTAATCCCATGGTAGGAATGGTAAGAGGATTAACATTGAATATGGCACTCGCTACGCCTCAAGCTGCTCAATTTGGCATTACAAAAGAAAAGGTCGAAGCAGTACTGGAAGAAATTAATAAGCAAGTAAAGTAAATTTTCAACCAATTCCGGACCCAAATTTAACCTGTAGTCATTCAATTCTTGGTGTGAATCTCCCATGCAGAGATAATTTTTATGGTTAAAGGTAACAAACATTTTTGATATAGGTAAATAATTTGAAAAATCAATCCCCTCCGAATCCATTAAAATCCTGGCTTGTTCGTCACCATCCATCCGGTTTTTTGCTGGGTGCCCAATTATTATTATTAATTTTGTATGCGGTTTTTGATGATTTTTCCAGTCATTGGGAATTATTGAATGCCTTAGGGGGATTAATTCTGGTATTGATCATATGGGTCGTGAGCCGTAGTCCTGCAGTTGACTGGATCGCCTGGTTGCTTGCAATTCCTGCTTTTTTGTTATCAATCCTTGCTGCTATTCTTGACATTCAAACATTTATGATATGGTCATCCATTTTGGAAGCCATACTTTATTTTTACGCAGCCGGTAGTTTGATCATTTACATGTTAGGAGACACCAAAGTAACCACTGATGAATTATTTGCTGCTGGGGCTACATTTACACTCTTAGCCTGGGGGTTTGCACATTCCTATTTTGTTTGTTTGTCTGTAATTCCCGGCAGTATTATTAATAGCACCAATCAAGGACAACCAATTTCATTTATTGAATTATTATTTTTAAGTTTTACAAATTTATCAGCGACGGGATTAGGTGACATTCTACCCGTAGCATCTGCAGCGCGGGTGATAGCCATGTTAGAACAATTCTCAGGAGTTGGTTATATAACCCTTGTAGTTTCCAGATTGATTGGATTGACAACGAACTTCCAATCAAAGAAAAGGCGGTGAATTAAATTTACTTGTATAGAAGTAATGGAACTAATCAAATTAAATTGTAATTTCCTTCCCATCTTATATAATCAAAAAATCGTATCCTAAAAGGAGAGTAGATATGAGTATAAAATTCGATATGATTGGTATCTATGTAGAAGATATCGATAAAATGGTAGATTTTTACAAGAACGCGATTGGTTTGGAAATTGATTGGAATGGTGAAGGCCCATATGCTGAATTCAAACATGAGGGTATTCGCTTCTCCATGTTTACTCGCAAAGAACTCCCCCAATTATTAGGGACTATCCCTGATTATCCAAAAAGACTCAATGGCACCTTTGAGTTAGCCATAAATGTTGGTGAGCCGCAGAATGTAGATTTTAAATTCAAAGCAATCATTGCAAAAGGTGGAATTGAGATTTATCCCCCAAGAGATGAACCCTGGAAAATGCGATCAGCCATGCTTTCTGACCCGGAGGGGAACATTATTGAAATTGCTTCCGATTTTTGGACTTAATAAACTGAAAAATTTAAACAATTTATAGATAAACTGGTAGAAGTAAGAACAACTAAGCATTTTTGGAAATACCTTTCTATTTGATTTTAAATTGTGATGGGTTGAGTTGATCTTAGTTCTCTTTGGAAAATAACCACTAAATCTCTAATATTGCCAACATATGATCAACAACATTTGGGTCAAATTGTGTTCCTTTACACCGAATCAATTCTTTGATTGCCTTTTTTTCACTGACCGGGGTACGATAAATCCTGCGGGAAATCATTGTCGAATAGGCATCCGCGACTGAAATAATCCTGGCACCAATTGGGATTTCGTCTCCGCGTAACCCATCCGGATAGCCATCACCAGCAAAATGCTCGTGATGAGAACGTACCAGGGGTTGTATCTCTCTCAAACTTTGGACTGGCTCCATCAATGAAGCGCTATAACCAGGATGCCGACGGATAATTTCCCATTCCTCACTCGATAATGGTCCCGGTTTGATTAATAATTCTCTAGGTACAACCGCTTTACCTATGTCATGTAATTTGGCTGCTTTTTTGATTCTTCTTATATCTTCCTTGTTCAACCCCATATGTTCAGCGATTTTTACGGCCCAAACGGATGTATCGCCACTATGGGTGCTAGAATCACAACGATCTATAGATTCTGCTAACATGAACAATGCTTTCTCATAATTCTTTTGGATGGTAGGTACAATCGGGCTGAAGTAAACCTTGACATTTGCTAATTCTGCGGTGAAAGGTGAACCAGTGATTTCAATAAGATTTTTTTGTCCCCCAACTGGAAAATTATGCTTATCAAAGACAAAAAAGCTAACAATCTTGTCTTTTGAGTCTTTTTCAATAGGAATCAATATATTGCGTGATTGGAAAATCTGGTTCCAAAGAAAAAGATTTTCCTTCTCCACTTCAATCATTGATCCAGTGTGGGGTTTAAACGAATTCATAATAGTGTGGATTAAATCTAATTACAAAATACTGGTGCAACTTCTTTTCTGGAAGGCATGTTGATAAGTGTTAGTATGTGGTTAGCAAATTCTTCCAATGATTTAACATTAAGTTGCTTTAGGCTTTTGATAATTTCAAACGGAAAATTGAAATATTCACCGCAATAACCAGCCTCAATGCAATCGATCGGGTTTTCTAATAATCGATCGCGGAAATGTTTATTAATTACAGCAGCATGCATGAGACGCCCAAATTCAGCTTTAATTTCATCATCAAGTGACCTTGTTACAGGTTGAGAATCTGTTGAAATTTTATTTACTTGTGTTAAAGGTATCATTTTTTCTCCTTGGTTTCGAACTAAGTGACCACAACAAAATTACTACCCCTATTGAGATAAAAACATCTCCAATACTAAAGGCAACTTTATAGGGTATCCATTGTGGTAATGTGAATATGTCTGATAGATAAACCAGATTTGTTTCTTCATAAGCCAAAATCCTGTCTTTTGTGTATCCTAAACGGGTACCAATTTTCCACACCTCGATAGGTTGTGATGGAATCATTCGCTTCAATGTTTGTGGGAGGATTGGCATCCACCCACCATTCAAAGCAATCACAACAAAATTGCTTAGTAACCCTAGCCCTAATGCCCAGAACCCTGGTTTGATCAGGTTCACTGCGATGAAAATGATCAACCCAATCATTGTAGAGATTTGGATATATGGTATTGTCCATTCAGGGACCCATTGCCCAATTGTAGGAATGTAGAATACAAAGACCTGTGGAATGACTGATAAAAAGACCAACCACTCCCATCTAAATGGCGGCAGTATTAAAGTTCGATTGGTAAGCCTGGCACGAATAAACGTTGCTAACAGGCCTATTACGATAGCTAGTAATAATATCATTCAGTTTCGGTTGAAAATACCGTAGTTAAAATTATTTAAATACTATTCCTTTGAATAGAAGTAAAAAAGAAACAAATTGAAAATTGAGGAAAATAATCTAACTATCCGCCGTTTAAACCTGTTGCACTAGGAGCGCCAGCACCGAGGACAAAAAGAACTAATAGTAACAAAAATAAAATCATTCGAATATCAACGGTTCTTAAGACTGAGGCAAATTTAGCTGAGATTTTTGATAACATGGTTTTACTCCTTAAATAAATTTTTTCTTGAAGACCTATTATTAATTAATGAGGTCTCAAAACAGGCATTAAAAAGGTCTCAAAACCTGACTTATTTGATTAATTGGGGATGTAATTAATCACTTTAATTCAGGAATGATGTAACCCTTCTTATAATGATTATAGAGAGTCCTTGTAATTTTTAACAATGTGATATTAAACGATGGTTTACTTATTGAGATTCAGAAATAATTCCAATGTTTGTGGGGAAGGTGTGGCATTAATTTCCCGCTCTAACACTTCAACACATTGTTGGTATTGTTGTACCAACCCTGAACGATTTCCCATCGCTGCATAAATCCTCATTGCCAGGCGATGCGCGTCTTCCAATAAATTATCATCTGACAAAGCCCGCTGGCAATAATCCATTGCCAATTCAAAATTTGATTGATTAAAGTAAATGGTTGAAACTTGTAATAAGATGTTGAGATAAATTTGGCGCAGATATTCCCGTGGACTGATTGCCCAGGTTGAATCTATACCTGAAAGATAATCTCCACGATAGTATTTCAAAGCTTCACGGTAATGCGACAATTTACTTACCGGCTCATTTACCTGCTTGGCAATCGCATTCTCCTTTAAGAACAATTCAACATCATACTCATAATCAATTTTGTTATTAAATCGGTAAATGTTCTGATCTAAAATCACACTATCTTTACCCAAAGCACGTCTAAGTCTATAAATTGTGTTCTTAAACCTGAATTTCGACTCAATATAGGACGCTTCTGGCCAGAAAATCAGGCTGATTTCTTCCTTGGTTAATCCTTCAGGATGTGCCAATAAAAGGAAAAACATTTCCTTGGCTGCTTGTGTTTGCCAATCTGAATTTGTAACAACCTTTTTTTGTGAGGAAACTTCCATTCGCCCCAGAGATCGAATTATGATGATCGATGGCGAAAACTGAATAGCATTGGAAGATTTTCTTATTTCACGAAGAAAGAATGACCGTTTGTCTAAGAACAAATCTATATCATTTATGAATTGATGATATTCTTTTTGAAGAAAATTAGGAGAATAAGAACAAAATGTATCCTTAAAACGAGATGCAACTGCAATTAGTGCTGCTGGGGGACGCTCACTTTGAAAACTAGATAATATGTGAAGGAAATTCTCAAGCACTTTTTCGTGTTGGTTAATTTTTATATAAGCCAATGTAAGATAAAAATGTGCTTTCTCAAACTGAACTTTATGTCCCCCTGATTCAAAAAACGCACATATAGTTTCAAGCAAGGATATTACTTCCTCCGAATTGTTTTCTTGAATTTTCAAACCTGCGTATTCGAGTTCTATTAAGTGCCGTTCCATTTTTAATTCATTCGAGTCTAATAACTCTTCAGCCAATTTTAGCAACTTATAACCTTCTGAAAAATTGCCTTGAAAACCAGCTAAAGTTGCCCTTTGGATTCTCAGATAAATTTGCAAGAAAAGTTCCTGTGTTCGATCAGCGATTTCTTCTGCAGCAAAATATGCTTGAATAGATTGCTCATCTGCATGAATCTCAGAGAATATATCTCCTATACCGGTAAGAATATAAGCTTCCATTCTGGAATATCCACAGGAACGTGAATATTTAATTGCTTTATCATAAGAAAGGCTTGCATCCACATACTCACCTAATAATTGTTGCAAAACCCCTAAATTATTATAAATATTTGATAATAAATAAGAGTTTTCAATCTGTTTCCAATAAGTAAGCGCAAACTGATAATATTTTTTAGTGAGCAAATAGTTCCCCAAGTGTTCGTGGATCACCCCAATTTCAAGTTGAATGGACGCAATATTTTTTTTGTCTTGGATAGAAATCATTACTTCAAGAGCAAATTCTAAATTTTTAAGTGCCGCAATCAATTCCCCTTGTTGAAAATCACATAAGCCTAAACTTCGAAAAGCTTCCCCCTTCTTCTTTTGATCAACATTTGTTTCTTCAACTAAGGATAAAATCTCTTTCGCATCCTTTCTTGCTTCATCGATTTTTCCTAAAACACGAAATGCAGCTGATCTCATAGAAAGGGTATTGATCAACGGAATTCTATCTTCAGATATATCCATCTGTTCAATTGCCCGATTAAACAGAGACAACGCCAACTTGGTATCACCGGACACCATGGCGATATTTCCTTGCAAAGCCACAATGTAAGGATAGGTATTTAAGATCTCGATCGGAAGCGAATCCAACCATGCAGAAACCGTGGATATCCTTCCATTTAAAATCATTTCCAAACCAAATTCCTGAATAATTGTTACCTGTCCATCGAGTGAATTCAAATTGCGATAGATGGAAAATGCCTGATCCCATTCCCCTTTATTGATCAAATACTTTGCTAAATTTTTCTTAATAGATTCAGCAAGTTTGGCCTGTTCCAAATGCATTCGATTCTGAAGGAATTCCAGAAACAAAGGATGATAACGAAGCCAATCCCCTTTTTCACCAACCGACATTGCAAACAAATTATTCTGTTGAATTAAATTAATCCACTCATTCCAGGGTGGTTTTTCCATTGGAATGACAGAACCAATAATAGCAGCACAACTTTCGGAGTTAAACTCCTCTAGCAAACTACTCCACAGTAAAAAGTTTTGCAGATCAACAGAAAGATGATTAATTACTTGTGAAAAATAATCTTCAATTGAAATTCCCGAAACCCGATTTAATCTGGATTTCTCAGAACTATCCTTTTCCGTAACCTGGCCGGTGAGCACAATTCCTGTAATCCAGCCTTCCGTTTGCATTTGGATTTCAACTGCTTCGTCAAAACTGATGTTTACCTGCTGGTTTCTCTTGTACAACTCCTGGATCTCTTCAGGCACAAATTCCAACTCTTCGTAACTCAACCCACCTACCTCGGAGCGAGCTACCAGCATTGGTAAGTCCGGTAGAGATAATAAAGTTCGTGAGGAGATTAAGAAATGACAGTTTTCATCCAAATCCATAAACATGCGACTCATAAATTTTTGGATTTCAAAACCATCATTTACTAAATGATAATCATCCATAATAATCAAGAAGTGTTCTTTGACATGTTCATAAATATCATTGATCATCACTGTTGCGATGTATTCACCATCAAATTTTCCCTGATCACTCGATAGAACAGCTTCAGTTCGTTTTCCAAAATCTGGAAATTTTTGTTTTATTGAAGCGCCCAGATAAGTGATAAATCTCAATGGATCAAAATCCAGACGGTCAATGGAATACCAACAAACAGGTAATCTGGATTGATGGACAAAATCAACTAACAAAGACGTTTTTCCATACCCCGCAGGTGCTGAGACTAAAACCAAACGCTTCTCTAATTGTTCGTCTAATAATTGGATCAAGCGTTTACGCGCAACTAAATTGTTTCTTCGCCTTGGCGGGATTATTCTCGTTTGAATGATAGGCTGGTTACCGAACATAAGACAAACAGTCAGATTACATTTCTAAATGGTTTATGAAAAAATATGTGGATAGTAAATTTCTTTGAGTTTCAGACCTCAATCTAGTATATACCAAAACTACTCAACCTTCCATTGATCAGAAAAATCAGATCGCTCCAATAGCAATTGTTTCAGGTTAACTCACTAATGATGCTTAAAGTGTAATGATTTTTAGTATTATGTCACTTTTTTTTATATATTTGTGAAATTTTTCATTTTTAGTGGCATAATAACCTTGCATAAAGGAAAAAAGGAGTTCTAAATTTCAATACTTCTTTTCTTCTTAGCGCAACCAATTATCAATATTTAAAGGAGATTTTTTAATGAAAAAAACTGATGTATTAATCCTTGGGGGTCTTTCTGGAATTGCAGCTGGCATTAGTAGTCGCCAACATTATCCCGACAAGAAAGTTACTCTTATTCGTAAGGAAGGCACCGTACTGATTCCATGTGGTATCCCCTACATTTTTGGAACTGTAAATGGACCTCAAAACAATGTAATTCCAGACGGCCTACTTGAAAAAAATGAGATTGAACTCGTAAAACAAGAAGCAACTTCATTAGATCGAGAAAAGAAAATTGTTACACTGGCAAATGGAGAAGCCTTCCAATACGATAAATTAATATTTGCCACTGGGTCTTCACCGGTGATTCCACGTATACCTGGCGTAAATAAGAAAAATGTTTTTCCCGTAAAAAAAGAATATGATTATTTATCCGGATTATTGGATTCAATGGTAAACATCAAAGATCTGGTTGTGATTGGTGGAGGATTTATTGGCGTTGAGTTTGCTGATGAATGTCGCAAAGGTCGCGATATTAATGTAACCATTGTTGAAGCTTTGCCACACTGCCTTCAAACAGCTTTTGACGATGAATTTTGTGTGGAAGCAGAAAAAAAGCTTGAAGAAGCCGGTATCAAAATAATTACCAACACAAAAGTATTGGAAATATTAGGTGATGATGCAGTTACTGGTGTACGTCTGGAAAATGGAGTGGAAGTAAAAGCTGATATGGTTATCTTAGGACTTGGTGCTACTCCCAATACAAAAATTGCTAAAGAAGCCGGAATTAGACTTGGCAAATATAATTCTATTAAAGTAACCCATCACATGCAATCACATACAGATCCGGATATCTTTGCCTGTGGTGACTGTGCTGAAAAACAATCATTCTTCACCGGGCGAACAATCAATGTAATGCTGGCTTCTGTTGCATCCTCTGAAGCGAGAATCGCAGGTGCTAACCTTTATTCCCCAGTCCAACAAAACTCCGGGGTAATCAGTGCTTTTTCAACAATGATCAATGGTAGAGCATTTGGAGTGTCCGGATTAACAGAACGAGTCGCCAAAGAAGCAGGCATCAATTACATAATTGGTACTGCAGAAGCACCCGACACTCATCCTGGTGGAATGCCTGATTCAACCCTAACCAAAGTGAAATTAGTCTTCTCAAAAGATACAGGCATATTACTAGGTGGTTCGCTTTCAGGTGGAAAAAATGTAGGTGAAATGATTAACTTGCTAAGTGCTGCCATCATGCACAGAATGACTGAGAACGAAATCTATCAATTCCAATTAGCTACTCATCCTGCATTGACGTCTTCACCGATTGCTTATCCAGTGATCAATGCTGCTGGGAAAACAATTTCACCGATCAGAAGATAATGATTTAGAATAATTCTTAAAATAATACGTTCAATCTGAAAAAGCAGTAACTCTCTTAACCAGATTGAACGTTATTTTTTTCTAAATGAGCCGAAATTAATCTCGATATTTAGTCCTAGTAGGATGGATTGGAATGTGATATCTCCAGTTCATTTACCTGGATAAATTTCGGTAGAACAATAGCGGTTGGATTTCTAGCCCCATAGCTGGAGGAGGTATTGTAAACTGTCTGCTGTTTCGACATCCAGGCAACTTTATCTCCGAATATATCCAATAAACTCTGGGTGACACGCACATTGAACGGAACAACAATGGATCCATCCTTTTTGAGTAACAATGCTCCGAACCTCGAACTTGCTGTAACCAAAGCCTTGGATGGATTAACAATGTTCATATAGTGCAAATAGGGAATATAAAGGACATCACGATCTCTTGGCATTTTAACCAGTTCCTCAAGGTCATTCACATCCACCGCACCACCATTCAACACCAGGCTTTTATGGGGAATATTGTGTCCCGTAGCTTGTGCATCAAACTCATCTGCATCATCCTGATACCAGGCAAATTGTTTGAAGACACCATTCTCAAAAAATGGAAATGCTTCGCGTTTGATACCCATTGAATCTCTGGAAAATGGGTATGTCTCCAATCGCTCTGGATTATCGATCAAGGTGAATTTATCTGAAAATACTTTCTTGCCAATGTGCTCTTCCTTGAGGAAGGAGTAACCTCTTTTCATCAACCCACCGTTGAAACCAATCCAATTCATAAAGCTTAAAAGCTCTGCGGTTGCGGCGGGGCCAAATACGATGTCATATTTTCCAACCGGTATTTGTTCAGCGGGATCGTTCTGATATCGTTCAATCAAGAATGCAAGCTGTTTATGCAATTCATCCGGGTTTAATTCATCTACTTTCTGTGCAGATTGTTCTGCAATCACTTCCCATTTTAAATCCGAATGGGCAAGAACAATTGTAATTTGTGCATCTGAAGTTTTTGAGAATTGCGTAAATTCTGATTTGGTTGATATTTGTGCCAACAAGTTCATGCCAGAGTAAAATACGCCGGAGAGTGTGATCTTATCTGTCTCCAACCCTTTAGCTGCTTTATTAAAGTAATCCAGTCTTGATTCACCTGATAAATTAGCCAGTGCTGAATTAAAACCTTTTTCATCGACATGATTTTCTTTAAAATGAGGGATACTTGGTTGGTAATTGAGCGGCATAGCATATTTCACCATTTCCGCTGCAACATCAACGCCCTGCTTCATTTCATCTACCTTACTCAAATCAGTGATCATCTCATAACTGGCTCTTCTCTTCCCATCAAAAACAGTGATTTCCAAACGGATAAGATGTTCATTGGTATTCAATGAAATGGAAGAATTTGCAAACCGCATTAAGTAACTGTCTTCCTCATGATATAAAAATGATGCGTCTATTCCTTTGGAGCAAGCATAGTTGCGAAGGTCTGCCAAAGTTTCAAGAATTTTCTCTTTCATGACTATTCTCCTATTCTCACATTGTCAAACCGGCAAACCGGTATTCCATGGCCAAGTTGCATGATCTGATTCGGTTGTCCTTTTCCACAATTATCCACATAGTGAACTGCCCAGGTCGATTTATCGCCAACCGCGGAAAGAGAATTGTAAAACTCCACCGTATTCCCTTTGTAAGTTGAATTTTTAACCACTTTGGTAACCTGACCATCATCAACCAGCCAACCAATTTCGGTGGAAAAATGGAATTGTTCGCGATTAGAGCCAATCGACCAACTCTTATCTCCATCCAGAATGATACCCCGTTCAGTGTTCTTTACGATATCATCAAGCGTTCCATCTTCACCAGGATCAATGTTGATATTGGTCATGCGTTCAATCGGGACCCGGTAGAAAGCCGTCGCCCGGTTTGCACCACTGCTGCCATCAAAAATTTGGCGTTTGGCACGTGCATTGGCTTCTTCCACCATCTGGCGACCGGTGATAGCACCCACTAAAATTCCTTTATCAATCAGCAAGTTGTTTTGGGCAGGCACACCATCATCATCATAACCGAAGCTTCCCGGACTGTTGACGAGTGTCGCATCAGCTCGCGCTGTCAGTTTTTCCGACCCATAGCGCAGTTTGCCAAAATCATCCAATGTTACAAATGAGCCACCTGCAAAGGAAAGTTCGTATCCCAAAATTCTATCTAATTCCAAAGCATGACCAATGGTTTCGTGTGTTTGCAGGAACATGATACCGGGCAATAGAATTACCGAGCGATCCTCTTTAGGACAAGGTTCAGCAACCAGCACCTGGTTTAATTCTTTGACAATCCGTTCTGCATTTTCCAAAAAGAGCTGCTCATCCAGCGTTTCCCATCCGCGGGTATCACCCATACGATCCGGGAGGAATTTTCGCCCATGCATCTCACCTTCCGAATCCATACCCATTACCTGAATGGTGGGAAAGACTTCGATGATGTCTTTTTCAATTTCGCTTCCTTCAGAATCAAGGAAAACAATCTGTTTTCGAATGAACATCATCTCACTAACCCGTTGCACCACACCAGGTTGATTGAGCTTTTCATCCATTCGTTTCAGAAAATCTATCTTACTCTCAAGTGAAACGGAGAAAGGATCAATCTTATTGGGGCTTTTGAAGGTTGCCTGCAAAGCATCTTTTTCTGCCAGTCGCACCGGAAAAGTCACTCTTTCGGATGCTACCCTGGCATTATCAAATGCCTTATCAAAAAGTCCTGAGAGATTGCTGACATCAGATGATGCGGAAAAACCCCAGGCATTCTTGTAAAGGACTCGAACACCGAGCCCACTTTCACGTGATGCGGAGGTATCTTTGAGGTTACCGTTCCACATCATTAAATAATTGGCTTCTTCCACTGGGTACCAACGTGCATCTACGTAGGTCGCCCCAGCTGCTTTAAGCCGGTCAATGTGTGTTTTAAGTTGTTTTTGCATAGAGAATACTCCTTGATGGGATTGGAAAAATTGAATCCAATAATGAGTGTAGATACAATAAATTGTTCAAACAAGTGATTGTTGTCATGGATTACACGACATTCATTAGAATAATTAAATGATAAAAATTTTTTAAATAGACTGGTATTAAATCCCGATTTATTGAAAGAGATTCCATATTTCCTTAAAATGCGTGAAATTGAATTGTCCGCGGTCATTCAGCGGCATGTCAAGGGTTACGCCGGTTCAAAAGTCCTTCAAAGCTTCGAAACCGTTGGGTTCGAATGCTTCCCGGATACCCCCGATTTTGGGCAAAAAAGAGCACTTTTTCGGAAAAAGGAGAGAACTAGGAGAGAACTGAAACGCCTGGAGCATAAAGCGCTCCGGCTTTATGATAATTCTTAGGAGAGAACTGAGACCCATTATTTATTGTTTTTCGATAAAAATCATGGTTCACCTGCCGTTGACAGTCAAAAAAGGAAGGGTGAAATCCATGAAAATAAAGAGCAAATATCAGCTTCTTTACAAGCTCTATCCGCCGGTTATAACCAAGGATCAGTTTTACAGAATCTGCAATATCAGCAAGAAAACCGCTGCCCATTTGTTGGACAACGGATTGGTCCCCTGCATCAACAGTGGGAAGAAAACACGGAAGTATAAAATCAAGTTGGAAGACGTCATCGAATATCTGGAAACAAGAGAGAAAGATCCCAGGCGCTACGCTGCCCCATCCGGATGGTATAAGACCTATGGTGATCCTGATGAGAACGCTCTGATGATGACACCTGAGAATATCCACAAAATCAGTAAGCATTACTTAAAACAGCTATCCAAATATCCTGACGTGCTTAGTGTCAACCAGTTGTTTAGCCTTACTGGGTATTCAACCACCACCATACTGGAATGGATCAATAGGGGCTCTATTAAATACTTGAATATGGGGAATCGCTACATAGTGCCCAAGGAATGGCTGCTTGAATTCCTGTCTGGTCCAGATTTTATGAAGGCACGCATTCCTTCAAAATACGGGAAAGAACAGATTGAGAAAATATTCAAGAGCAAACGATAGCCAGGGTTCACTCTGGAATCTGATAAGCGCATAGAGAAGCAGTACTCTCCATCAACAATTACAATGGAGAAAATAAGCTTACTGATTAACCGTCACTCACAGTGGCGGTTTTTATTTTGAAAAACATGAGGAGGACGCCATGAAAGAAACCTTTAACCACCGCTACAAACAAGTCTGCCAATTGGCAGAGCAGCAGGGAGATGCCTTTGCCGGAATCGTATCCGAATCCTTTGATGATCTGGATAGCCTGGGCGAATTCGTCGACACCCTCTTCTACATGCATTCCATCACAGATGATGTACAATTCGCAGTCTTTCTCGGAATGATGTACGAAATCATGGGCTGCCAAGTACCTGAAGATATAGACTGCTATATTGTCATGGAGCAAAGACCGAGCATTTTCTACAGCTGCTTCCTGACCTCATTCCTGACAGGTATTCTGAATCGGGTCGGAGGTGATCTCCCTTGCCCTGCAATGTGATCGCCATCGCCATTAGAAAACAGTTTCTAAACAACTAATTCAATAATTCATAAAGTCCCAAAGTCATAAAATATTGTACTTGTATGTAAAATCTTCTTGACAGTTTTTGCTTTTCATTATATTATTGGTGTAAAGATATCTTTACACCAATGGAGGCGAATTCGATTGGTAATACGAAACAATATCCAGAAAATTCGGCTCGAGCGAAAAATCAGCCAAGTCCAAATGGCAATTGACCTCAATGTGACCAGACAGACGATTAACGCCATTGAAAAGGAACGCTATAACCCGAGTCTTGAGCTGGCTCTAAAGATCATGGACTATTTTCAGTTGCCTATTGAAGAAATATTTTCGATTGAGAAAGGTGATGAAGAATGAAGAGCAAATATTCCATTTTACTGTGGGTCGTCATATTCTTTGCGATGGCGGCAGGTGCTGTAATGGCAGTTTATCTGGATCAGGGTCTTAATAAGCAGGCAATGCTGGTTTTTACAGTTCCCCTTCTCATTGGCGTAGGTGCAGCTGCTCTCACTTCAACACTTGTTAGCAAATATAAAAGCAGCGAGAAAAGAAATGGGAAAGCGCCGTCCTATGATGAACGAACCGTATTTATGATGCAGAGATACTCCATGATTATGCTTTATGTTTTTCAGTTCTTACTGGCAGGTACCATTTTGGCCCTTAAAATCATGAGGATTGAGACGATTCCTGTGGATGCCGCTTTGTTTGGGCTACTCGGTTTTATTTTCATAAACGGCATCGGTATTTTCATTGTAAGAAGCAAATAACGCAAGACTAAATAATTCGCACAACTTATAAAAATGCCAAAATGCATCTCATGAACGTGAGGTGCTTTTTTTGTTCCACCAGGATAAAAATCCACATCGATCTGCAAGTGAAGAAGGAGGTAACTAAATTTGAACTGCAATGTAATCGCCATCACCAATCAGAAAGGCGGTGTTGGAAAAACCACCACCTGCGCCAATCTTGGCATCGGGCTGGCCACTGAGGGCAAGAAGGTTCTGCTGGTTGATTGTGATCCCCAGGGCAGCCTGACGATCAGCTTGGGTAACTCTCAGCCGGATCAACTGCCGGTAACCCTTGCCGTTGTCTTGGGAAAGACCATGAATGATGCAGAGCTTGCTCCCCAGGAAGGCATCCTGCAACATGCTGAAGGCGTTGATCTGATGCCCGCCAACATAGAGCTGTCTGGACTTGAGGTATCACTGGTCAATGTCATGAACCGGGAAAAGATTTTGAAACAGTATCTGGACGGGATAAAACCCGGCTATGACTACATTCTGCTCGACTGCATGCCCTCTTTGGGCATGCTGACGGTCAACACCCTGGCAGCTGCAGACAGCGTTCTGATCCCAGTGCAGGCACAGTATCTGTCCGCTAAAGGCCTGGAGCAGCTGCTGCAAACCATCAATAAAGTCCGAAAGCAAATCAACCCCAAGCTTAAGATCGATGGCATCTTGCTGACCATGGTGGATAACCGGACCAATGACGCCAGGGAAATCAGCGCCCTTTTACGGGAAACCTATGAAACCAAGCTGAAGGTGTTTGACTCTGCCATCCCCCACTCCGTCCGGGCGGCAGAAACTGCTTCCTATGGAAAAAGCATCTTCGCCCATGATCCCAAGGGGAAAGTAGCGGAAGCCTACAAAAATCTGACAAAGGAGGTGCTGAAACTTGAAACCCAACGGCAGAAATCTAAATCTGCCCTCCTACGATGAGATCTTTCAAACTGAAGAAACCAGGATTGAAGCATCTCAGGAGAAGGTTATAGATATTCCTTTGACCGAGCTGCACCCTTTCAGGAATCACCCCTTCAAGGTGACGGATGATGAGTCAATGTTGGAGACCGCGGAGAGCATCACCAAGCACGGCGTCCTGGTGCCGGTTATCGTCCGCCCACGTAAGGAAGGCGGCTATGAGCAGATCTCCGGTCACCGGCGCAAGCGTGCCAGTGAACTGGCTTGCAAGGATACGCTGCCTTGCATCGTGCGTAATCTCGACGATGACGCTGCCACCATTATCATGGTTGACAGCAACATTCAGCGTGAGAACATCCTGCCCAGTGAGCGTGCCTTCTTAATTTGGTACACTTTATTGACGCACTCGATAATCCCATCTATGGCTTTCTTTCGGATCGAACGCGCACCAGATGGGGGCGGCGGCGACCCTGGTTGGTGATTGGTACACCTTTGTTGGTGCTTTGTTTTATCGCATTTTTTAGCACCCCTAGCTTTTTGGAGGGAAAATCACTTTTTGCCTATGCTATGTTGTTTTATATTCTAACCGGTACGTTGGATTCAGTTATTAACGCCAATTATGCTGCATATTTCCCGAATTATTCCGCACCGATGCAGGTCGGGCAAAAACAAATGCCATGCGACAGGCATTTCAATTTTTGTTGCTATCCCCAGTGGAATTGTCAATAAGGAAAGGGCCACAATTGTACAATAGTAGGGGATTCTTTTTTCAGTGGCCGGTGCCATTATATATTTCCTTCCTTTAACTATTCCAGCTAATCAAGTAATTGGACTACTCGCAGTATTTATCGGTGTTCTGGCGAATGCCAGCTCATCATTACTAGGAAGAAAAGTGAACACGCAAATTGGCCTACCAGCAATCTTAATTACTACGATTAGTATGGGAATAGGTGGGATTTTCCTGTTAATTGCTGGGGTAACTACACAAGGATTTATCCAACTTGACCTACATCAATGGCTGATCATTTGCTTGGTTAGCAGTGGTAAATACAGCGATTGCCTTTACTATGTGGAACAAATCCCTACAAACACTAACAGCAGTAGAATCCAGCATTATTAACAGCACCATGCTGCCACAGATCGCGATCCTAGCATGGTTATTCCTGGATGAACCATTAAATCCGAGATAAATATTGGGGTTAGGGTTGGTTACGATTGGCATAATAATCGTTCAGGTTTGGAAAGCAAAAAGACAATAAACTTCATAACTATTCTTTGTTTATTAGTTCTCCAATAAAACAGAACTTTTTTATAAAAATCTAATTAATTTGATATAAATAAGTTTTAAAGCAACTATAATTGAAACTGTGACTGACAGAAAAATTACTCTCACATGCAATGCCATCCTTTTTGACCTGGATGGTGTTTTGATTGACTCCACCAGCTGTATCGAGCGGCATTGGGAAGAATGGGCAAAAGACCATAACATTGATTTAGATTTTGTGTTGCAAAATGCTCATGGCGTTAGAACAATTGAAACTATGCAAATTGTTGCGCCTCTTTTGGATCTGGAAAATGAAGCTGCTGCTTTTACACATAATGAAGTTAACGATACGGAAGGTGTTGTAGCCATCAAAGGTGCTCACCAGATTCTTGCAAAATTACCGAAGAAAAATTGGGCAGTGGTCACCTCTGGCAGTTATGACTTGGTGAAGGCTCGTTTAAATGCTACAGACCTTCCGCTACCAACCTATTTGGTAACCGCGGATGAGGTCAAACAGGGTAAACCATCCCCTGAGCCTTACCTAACAGGTGCAAAGAAACTTGGATTGAATCCTGATCAATGTGTTGTGGTTGAAGATTCACCAATCGGTGTACGAGCTGGTAAGGCAGCTGGCATGAAGGTCATTGGTGTATTATCTACTCATAATAAAACTACTCTTTTAGAAGCTGGCGCGGATTTTATCATAAACGATCTGGAACATATCCAAATTACCAGTAACAGAAACAATCAACTATTAAAACTTTTGTTGTTCTATCCCGATGATTGATCATTATGTGGAAAAAATTATTGCAATTTACAAACTGTTAAAACATTCTTAAGGAAACGATAAAATTGTCCTTTCGAGGTTTGCTTATAATTAAGTGAGATTATTTTAAGGAGAAAAATGAAGATTTTGATAAGTAATGACGATGGCATCTTTAGCCCAGGCCTGATAGCTTTGGCAGAAGTTGCATCACAATTTGGTGAAGTGGTTATCTTTGCTCCAGACTTTGAACAATCTGCCATGGGGCATGCGATCACAATCAAAAGACCGTTGACTTATCATCGGGTAAAATTTATCAAAGGATTTGAATCATATCGTGTCAATGGAACACCGGCTGATTGTGTGGCCATGGGTTTATACCATCTAGGAAAAGTTGATCTGGTCCTCTCTGGAATAAATGTAGGCAGCAACCTGGGTAGTGATATCTGGCATTCAGGTACAGTTGCTGCAGCCAAACAAGGGGTGATTCTGGGTGTACAATCGATTGCTTTCAGCCAGGTGATCAATGGAGAAGAGCCCAGTTATGAAAAACAAAAACCATACATTGCAGAAGTCATCAATATGCTGACCCAAGGAGATCAACCTCGTTTGGTAAATGTTAATCTGCCTGAAGACCCGGTTGGATTACGTTGGACACACCAATCCATTCGTCATTACAATGGAGCCATGGTGGAAGGACAGGACCCAAATGGTCGCAAACATTTTTGGTTTGCAGCTACCCCACTCTCAAATCCAGATGAACACAGTGACCGTTGGGCAATCGATCATAACCTGGTCTCACTTACCCCATTGCGTTTAAGTTTGACTGATGAGGAATGGTTACAAAAATTAATCTGAATTAAAAACTACCCTTGAATTTTGGAAATAAATTACTTTCTGCCTGAAATCAAATTCTGGAAAAAAGATTCCTTTTACATTAATGATTCCCTTAGACTTTGCTGGTTATAATCTTATAATCATATGATCTATGTTTATTGTTTGATAAAATGATCAGGAAAAGAATTGATTCCCGAATTAGAAACAATCATCCTCCCCGTCCTATTATTTCTGATTGCATTGCTTTATTCATCCGTTGGGCATGCAGGTGCTTCAGGCTACCTAGCAATTATGGCATTGGTAGGAATCACTCCGGAGATAATGCGACCTTCCGCTTTGTTCTTAAACATTTTAGTAGGCTTGATAGCCACTTATAAATTTTACAAAGCAGGATCTTTTTCCTGGAATATTTTTATCCCATTAGTGATCACTTCCATTCCAATGGCGTTTATTGGAGGTCGATTAAGCTTGCCAGAAGAAATCTATAGACCTCTGGTTGGTGTTTTCCTTCTATTTGCTGCCTGGAATCTGATCAAAACAGCTCGCAATCATTCTGATTATCAAGTTAAAGAACCTTCAAAACTTCTTATCAGTATTGCGGGAGGGTTGCTGGGATTCTTATCTGGATTAACCGGTGTTGGTGGTGGAATCTTCTTAAGCCCATTATTGTTGTTTCTGCATTGGGCTCCCATCAAAGTAGTTTCAGGAGTAGCCGCCGGTTTTATTTTGGTGAACTCGATTTCAGGATTGCTCGGTGTAGTTTCTGTTCAAACAACGATCAACCCTTCAATGTTTATCTGGGCTGTTGCAGTCATTATTGGAGGTTTAATCGGTGCAGAATTTGGTAGTAAACGATTGGGTAATCACATTATTTTATATCTACTGGCAGTTGTGATGTTATTGGGTGGATTTCGATTGTTTTTTATGTAATCATTAAGCACAACCTAATTATTCTCGTCTTATTTACAAATATTTGTAGTAATTGAGGTAATAATTATGAAAGTAGATCATTTAAAGCAAAATCCTAAAGGTATACCAACAAGTATTGGAAAGCCAGCCTTGCGAGCTTTGGAAAGCGCAAACATTGTTCGCACGGATCAATTAACAGCGATCAGCCAAGAAGAATTACATAAACTGCATGGAGTTGGTCCAAAAGCGATTCGAATTTTAAGAGAAACATTAGCTGTGATGGGGTTAGATTTTGCAGCGTCAGACGAATCTATCGATATAAGCACAGAAGCTAACAAAAAAATTCGGAGGAGGTATTGAAAATTTGTTCCTGTCCAAGTAGACGAAAGGGTTAAATGGAAGACGCATCGAAGGCTCGACAACAATGCAAAAAACGAATTGTCATGCTCACTTATGGTTCGCGCGGTGATGTTGAACCATTTGTAGCATTGGGATTAAGATTAATTACTGAGGGATTTCTTGTTCGTCTGATCGCTCCGAAGCCATTCAGACCATTAGTAGAATCCACTGGAATTGATTTTGTACCCATTGATAGTGAACCGGATGAATTAGGTCAGCTTTTTGCAAACCAAGCTGGGATCAGTGGTACATCCGTTACTTCAGGTGTTCCAAACAGCGCAATTCCATTTTCTCCTGATCAGACCTTCTGGGCAAAAAGGCTTTCACAATTAGGTGTCGGTCCTGCTGCTCCCCCTACCAAAAAACTGACGGTCCATGCGATCGAACAAATGATTTTGGATGCAACCGAATATGGGAAATTCAGCAATCAAGTAAAATTAATCGAACAAAAAATCAAAAGTGAAGATGGAGTATCAACAACGATTGCGATTATCAATAATTTAGTTTCTGGTTCATAAATTTTTGGTCTAATCGTTCAGGAGGATCTTTCATTTCAGGTGCAAATTGAAAGATCCTCAATCTTTTGATTATAACCAAATTCTATCCAATTTATAACTGTTCCATAATTCACAAGGCATGCAACTTGCACATATAAACGCAGGTCAGTAAGTCGTTAAAAAACCCGGAACAATTCATCAAGCAAAACTCAACCGGAGATCTTTTTAAAGGAGGAAATTCTTCAAATTCAAATTATTTCTAGTTAATCCAAATCGTCGTAATCAATTGTATAAATTTTTTTAGTAGAAAGGATTCTATGTTCAAAAAATCTTCTCGTGTGTTGTTTGTAACTTTGTTACTGTTTGTACTGGCTGGATCAACTTATGCATTTGCTGCAACCAATACTGTTCCACCTTCAATTGCAGGTGATGGTGAAGGCGCAATAAGTGGTTTTGTTGTTTCAGATATCGAATATTCGATAACTGGTACTGATATTACTGGAGTTGCTTTCGAATTATCACCCACTGCTCCGTCAGGAGCAAAAGTTCAAGCGGCCATTGGAACGACTACTCCTGTGAACACAGCCTTAGTAAATTGTTCTGGAAGTGGAACCAGTTGGACTTGTTCATTCTCAGCTGGTTATGTAACCATCAAAGATTCTGCTGCTTTACGAGTTGTTGTATTTCAATAATATGATCATGGCCTCTGATGGGTTTCATTCATTATTTCTTTCAGAGCCAGAAGTCATCTTTCTGATTGTGCAGGGATTCAGAAAATCATCTGAATCCCGCACAACAGGAATGAAAAACAGGTGCATATGACAAATCAAAAAAAGTGGCGGCTGGCTTTTCTTTCTGGAATCATCCTGATGATTGCGATAACAGGATGGGTTCTTTTTGCACCACCACAATTAGGGGGGCAAGCTACCATGGTCATCGTCAACGGTAGTAGCATGCAGCCAACTTATTATCAAAACGATTTAATCATTGTTCGCACAGCAGATTACTACCAAACAGGCGATATTGTCGCCTACAAAAACCTACAAATGGGTAAATATGTTATCCATCGCATTATTGGTGAAGAACTTGATCAATTTATCTTACAAGGGGACAACAATAGCTGGATTGATGGCTTTATGCCAACCAGAAAAGAAATTATTGGTAAAGAATGGATTCGAATCCCTAAAATCGGAAAAGTAATATCCTGGCTTCGCAAGCCGTTATATCTGTCTTTTACTGCAAGTATATTCGGAGGAGTACTTATGATCAACTGGTTGAAAGAAAAAAATAATAAATTACCTCGAAGGCAAAAAAAATCCTTCCGTTTTCAAAAATGGATCAATGCAGATCGTTTGGGACAATCTGGCGAAACCTATTTTCTGACACTTGGAATAATTTTAATTCTTGCCATCATTACAGGTGGAATTGCTTATGCCAAACCGATTGAAAAAACTATTCCCCAGGAAAATTTTTACACTCACGACGGAAAATTTGAGTATAGTGCTCCAGCCCCTGCTGGCATTTATGACAGCACAACTATTCATTCGGGATCACCTGTTTTCCTGAAATTAACTTGTGAAATTCAGGTTGATTACCAATACCAATTAATCGGATCAAATCTTGATGCAGTAAAAGGTGTGCAATCCTTATCTGCTGTGATCAGTGATACCACTGGTTGGACAAGAACAATCCCATTGAACGCAGAAACAACGTTTCAGGGAAATACTACTAAAACCCAGGCATTATTCAACATTTGCCAGGCGTACGATATGGTTGCAGCTTTACGAGAAAAAACCGGATTACAGCGCTCAGAATTCTCGCTTGCAATTATCCCGAACACTAAAGTAAGTGGTTCCATTAACGGCATTCCAATCAATGATGAATTTTCTCCTACACTAAATTTCAAATTCAATGAAGTCGGTTTTTGGATGGTTTCTACAGGAAATACAGATTCAGAAAGTGCTGATCCTTTGCACCCAACTGCAAAAGGAATGGTTAGAAACATGGTCACTGTCCCGGAAACAATGGCATTTTTGGGTTTGAATCTCCCCGTAAATAGTGTGCGATGGAGTTCCTCGATATTATTCATATTAAGTGGTGGACTTTTAGCTTTTTTGATGTACTCAACCGAAAAAATGAGTAAAGCCAGCCGTTCAACTGAAATTCAATTGAAATACAGCCCTGTGATCGTTGATATTCAAAACCAACCTTCACACCAGCGACGTCCGCTTGTTGAAGTTGAAACAATTCATGATTTGGCAAAACTTGCGGAACGATTTAACAGCGTTATTCTGCACGAATATAACCCTGATGGAACACACACATATCTCGTTCAGGAAAATAACACAATCTACAAAGTAACTTTCCGCGAAGATATCCCAGCACCGAAAAGTTCCGACCTGGAGAGCCGAGAAGCAGAGTTGAAGACTGCTTTAGCGGAACATCAATTCGAATTATTTTACCAACCCATGATCGATATCAACTTACAAGAAGTTCGCGGGGTTGAAGCTTTACTGCGCTGGAATCACCCAACCTTAGGCACATTACCTCCTTCTGCCTTTATTGCAGATGCAGAAGCAACGGGATTGATTTATCAACTTGGTGAATGGGTATTGGAAACTGCCTGCCAACAGTTATCGGTTTGGGACCTGGTCGATTCACCTGCAGTGAATATGGCAATTAATGTATCCAGCAAACAACTGATTCCTCAACTACCAAGATTGGTAAAGAGGGTTCTAAAGGATTACAAACTTAAACCATCTCGCCTTCAGTTGGAATTTTCTGAAAACCAGATTTTGGAGGACCTCAACAGTAATATCGAAATTCTGGATTCTCTGAAGAAAATTGGTGTGGAAATCTCCATCGATAATTACACGGGTCAGGTTTCAATCGAACATTTAGCTCGTATTCGTGCGCAAAATCTCAAATTCGCTCTAAATGTAATCGGACAAATCAAGGATCCCAAAATGAATGCCATCACAATTGGAACGATTGCTGCTGCCCGTAGCCTGGGAATGGCAATCGAAGCTGTTGGTGTGGAAACAGAAGAACAATTGTGGTTCTTACGCTCTCATTTAGTAAGCTCTGCGCAAGGTTATCTCTTCGGGAAACCAGTCTCAGCGGATCAATTGATCAACTCGCTCTTCAAATTGAACGAGAATGTGGTGGTTTACGAAAAACCAATCATGGATATTTAAAATGAAACCATTACAGAAATCTATCGTTAAATTTTCGTTTTTTTCATTGATAATACTGCTTTTGGGAAGTACTTTTTCCGCTCTGGCTGCTGCTAATTCAGTCCCGATCAGTTATGCTGACGACATCACCCTACCCATTGACCAGAGTCAGTTTTTTCCAAGTATTTGTGCTGGAATCCAAATTCAGAATGTGATTTATGCAAGCGAATCACCCAATGGGAATATTCAAGGGTCAGATAAGAATGATTTGATTTTTGGGACTAATGGCAACGATAAGATTCTTGGCAAAGCAGGAGATGATTGTATTCTAGGTGGTGGTGGTGATGATGAAATCATGGGTATGGATGGAAATGATATATTAGATGGAGGAGATGGATTTGATACCATCAAAGGTGGAATTGGGGATGACACCTGTGTAAATGGTGAGAATGTAACTTCCTGTGAATTCTAAATTAATCTTCATAAATTAATGTGTAAATAAATAGGTGGATTTACGTAATGAAATTTTAATTTTTGAAGTATGAATAATTTGTATCTACACGCAACTTGACTTAACCATCTGTTACGTGTATAATATTTATATAATGTTTGATAGAAAGGATCTATCAAACTGAAATTCAAAACAAATAAACAAAATTGCCTGATTAACGATAATCCTTTGAATTCAATCAGGATTGCAATATGAAACGTCCATAAAAAAGTCAATCACAACTGATGATTTACAACATTTATTTGCAAAAATAATCATCCTTTGTCGGGTAAATATATTTTCATAAGGAGGAAAAATGAACAAGAAAGACCTTTATAAACAGAAACTACAAGCTCAATTAGATGAATGGCAAGCTGATGTTGATAAAATGAAAGCCAAATTAGGTAGCGCTAGCGTTGGAGCAAAATTAGAAATCAATCAGGAGATCAACCAGCTAGAAGGAAAATTAGGGGAAGGAAGAAAAAAATTAGAAGAATTATCCGAAGCCACTGAAGAAAATTGGGAAAACTTAAAGGCTAGTATTGATGAAACATGGAAAGGAATTGCTAATTCCTTTAAAGATGTGTTTGGAAAATTTTAGGTAAATCCAAATTAACAACTAAAAATAAGAACCTCTGCAAAGCGCTCAATATTGAGCGCTTTGCACAATTATTGAAAAATTGAAAATTTTTATTTATATTAATAATGATGAAAGGAGCAACGAATGGATATTCTGACAATTCAAGAGTTTAAGCAACTTGCTGAGATCAAAACAGATCTTGCGATTTCCATATTTTTACCAACCCATCGAGCTGGAAGAGAGACCGCACAAGACCCGATTCGCTTCAAGAATTTATTGAAAGATGTAGAAACACGGCTATTAGATCAAGGCAAACGAAGACCAGAAGTCGAAACCCTCTTAAAACCAGCATTTGATTTATTATCAAATGAAACATTCTGGAGATATGCCAGTGATGGTTTAGCAATTTATGTTGCACGTGATTTTTTTAAAGAATATCGTCTCCCAATTAGATTTGAGGAATTAAATGTAATTTCTCCTCAATTCCATCTATCTCCATTACTTCCTTTCTTTGCCAGAGATGGGCATTTTTATGCTTTATCATTAAGCCAAAAGCAATGCAAGCTTTATGAAGGGACAAAGCACACCATTGATGAAGTTGTGCTTGAGGACACTTTACCTGGTTTGGCAGAAGCGATAAAATTTGATCAATTCTCGAAAGAACTACAATTTCACACAGGCACTGCTTCGACATCAGGTGGGGAGAATTCTGCAATGTTTCATGGCCATGATCCCAGTGATGATGACAATAAAAGATTATTACAATGGTTCCAAAAAGTAGATGATGCACTATCCACGCTCCTGAAGAATGAAAATTCACCATTGGTATTGGCTGGTGTTGAATATTTGATACCCATTTTCAAAGAAGCAAACTCCTACCCTTACATAGTAGAAGATAGTATTTTTGGCAACCCAGATGAGTTTCGTCCCGAAGATATTCATTCAAAAGCATGGCCAATTCTTTTACCTTTTTTTTCAAAAGAAGAGAATGAAGCTAAAGAAAAATTCTTCGAATTGAAAAATAGGGGGCAGACATCGCAATCAATTGATGAGATTCTCTTTGCTGCATATCATGGCAGGATCGATTCTCTTTTCATTGCAAATGATGAGCAGATTTGGGGTAAATTTGATTTGGAAAAACAAACCCTGGAAGTTCATAAAGACAATCAATCTGGAGATTTTGATTTATTAAACATAGCTGCAATTCAAACCATTTTAAATGGAGGAGTTGTTTTTTCCGTTGATGCTGAAAATGTACCTGGAGAAAAACAACTTTCAGGAATTTTCCGCTATTGATCATTGATTGAAGTTAACGCCGGCATTTAAAAAAACATATTGACCTGATTTTCGGTCAAAGATTGTCGAAGCGCTCTCCAAATTTGAAGAGCGCTTTTTTGGTTTTCAAATAAAAAATGTGATAATTATGTTAAGCAATCATTGCTACTGCCTGATCCCTTTTTTGGGTACATAACCGAATTTTATTGCTGGGGATTATCAGTTAGGGTATTAATACACACCCACAACTACTTAAAAAGGAAAATTAACTGGATCTTCAGATAATCACAGTATTGGTTATTCTAGTAGTAACCGTGATAATGCTCATCGTAGAAATTGTTCGAATTGACATTTTGGCAACTGTTTACATGTTATTGTGAGAGTGAAAAGGTATCTTATCAATTAATCCCATGATGTAGCTAATTTACAGAATTTTGGAATTTAAATAGAGGGTGTTGATAAATACTAATTTTTGCCAAAATTCACATCCCAAAAAGCGAAATTTTCATTTTTTGGGTCAATATTTATGATTTTGAATGCAAAAATCTTCCTTTATTGGTTCGAAATTCTCTCCATTTCTGCCAGAAGC